>JGI24721J26819_10001716_pt1 | contig 24453 bp, 20 predicted proteins | sample YelNatPaOPGAMG01_FD_26819 | JGI IMG/M metagenome (IMG submission 26819) | reverse complement strand
GAAGCTTTTAATATGATAGTGAATAGAAAAGAAAAATTCTTTAAAGTAATAATAAAAATTAATGAGGGGGGTAACATATGAGTCTATTAGGAATAGATATAGGAACGAGTAGTTGTAAAGGAGTAGTATTTACTTATGAGGGAGAGATTATTAGCAAGCGTAGTAAAAAATACTCTCTTTATATCACACCTCCCAATATAGTAGAAGCAAATGCAGAAGAGTTATGGTATAAAGTAATAGAGATTATAAAAGAACTAGCTCAGCAAGCTACTTATAAAAACGATCCAATAGAAGCTATAGCAATCAGTTCTCATGGAGAAACCTTTATCCCTATTGATAAAGAGGGAAATCCAGTAGGACCAGCAATTATGAATGCTGATAACAGGGCTTTAGAAGAATCCAATTGGTTAGAAAAAGTTCTAGGGAAAGAAAAAATCTATGCTATTACTGGTTTACCCGCCCATCCTATGTATTCATTACCCAAAATTCTATGGCTTAAGAGACATAAACCAGAAATATATGCTTCTGCTAAAAAATTTGTTGGGGTGGCTGATTTTATTCTGTCCAGACTAGGACTTGCACTTTATACTGACTATTCTTTAGCATCAAGGACTATGTTGTTTGATATAAGAAAGAGAAGCTGGTCTGATGAAATATTAGAAGCAGTTGAAATAGATCCAGAGAGATTAAGTGTACCACTTCCTGCTGGAGAAAAATTAGGAACAATCGATAAAGAAATAGCTAAAGAACTTGGCTTATCTGGAGATGTCGTCATTACTCTTGGAGGACATGATCAGCCATGTGGAGCCCTTGGTGCTGGCGTAACTAATCAGGAAACAGTCTATGACTCCGCTGGTACGTATGAATGTCTTGTTGCTGTTTCTGATTCTCCAATGAACACGAAAGAAGCTTTTAAATCGAATCTCAATTCTTACTGTCATGTGATACCAAATAAATATGTAACCTTGGCTTTTTCCCCAGGAGGAATGGCTGTTCAATGGTTTCTTAAAGAATTCTGTAGTGAAGAAGTTCAAGATACTGAAAATTTAGGGGTCAATGAATATGAAATTCTCAATAAAAATATTCCTGAAAGTCCAACCGGAATATGCTTTATCCCTCATTTAGTTGGTTCAGGTAATCCTTCTTGGAATCCAAATGCTAAAGGAATAATCTCAGGAATTACTCTTTCTACTACTAAATACCACATTTATAAAGCCATTTTCGAAGGAATAGCATGCGAACTAGCAATAAATATCAAAGTCTTAGAAGAGATATTGGGAAAAGTTGATACAATTTATCTTAGTGGAGGCACTGCTAAGACTGATTTTTCGATACAAATACGTAGCGACATCACAAATAAGAAAATAAAAACATTAATAAATCAAGAGACAGTATGTTTAGGGACAGCGATTCTAGCAGGCACCGCCTTAGGTGTCTACAAAGATATATTGGAGGGTATACAGAAAACTGTAAAGTTTGGCAAGGAATATCTTCCACAACCAATTAATATTGAAAGATATAAAATACAAAAAAGACGATATGAGTTGTTCTATTCAACACTTATCGGACTTTGGAATGAAGGAGGAGGTTAACATCATGAAAACAAATAAAACACGTAAAGTTATAGAGAATGGTAAGATTCGTTGTATTCTAAATATATCTCAAGATGGGGATCTACTGTTGGAGTCTCTATATAACATAGAGACCGGATTTGAATGGGCATCTATTGGAGGTCCTACAGGGATACATCTCTCACAAACCAGAAAAAAGATAATAGGCTTTACTTCGTCAGATGGATTTAAACCTGCTTGTATATCATTATATAAACTCAAGAATGGAGCAACTCAAACAAAGATATCTTTAATTGAAGAAAAGAGTGGGATAGAAATAACATCCTTCTATACGATTTATCCTGATCTACCTATACTCAGCTACCGCTGCAAAATTGAGAACATAGGCAAAATCCCCCTCCCTGAAATTACAGGGTTTGGTCCATTTTGCGTAAGAATAAAAAAAGATATATTCCCTTGCATATTCTATAATATTCCAGCTATCCGAGGGAAAGAAATAGAAACAGTGAAAAAAGAAGTCCCTCTTACTGAGAGAATAGTATTATTAAATAAATGGACTGCGATAGAAAATATAAGAACTAATAATCTATTATTTATCGCTAGTGATCTAAGTGGGCATGACGTATTACCACTGAAAGTCGTTGTAGAACCTGAGGATAATAGTATATTGCTTTATGCAAGTATAGGAGAATTAGATGAAGAAACAGAGAATCATATAACTTATATACTGAATTCTAACGAAAGTGTCGAATCACCAGAAATCTTCCTTGCCTTGACATATGGTGATCTAGATGATGCCTGTAATGAGATTCGTTATTCCCTTAATACCTTTGTTCTTCCTAAACCTGTATTAAACTTACCATTACTATCCTATAACGTATGGTATACTGAAGCTGACGCTGAAAAACTCTACCTACAAGATTTAGAATTTGCCTCACGAATGGGATTTGATTGTTTTGTTCTTGATGCATCTTGGTATGAAGGTAGTTCCGTTATACCAGGGTCTAATAATTGGACAGCTGGTCTTGGAAGTTATAAAGAGTCTACAGAAAAGTTTCCCCATGGGATGAACTATTTATCACAAAAAGTTCATGAAAAAGGAATGAAGTTTGGGATATGGGTAGATCCACAGAATGTTGACCGCCGTCGTGTGTTGTCTGGTGAAATCCCTCAAGAATGGGTGGCACAAATTAATGGAAAAGATTTGGAATGCTGGCATCCTTCTTTATCACCTACGACACAGCTGTGTCTTGGTAATCCTGAAGTGGTGGAATGGCTAAAGGAACAACTAAGTACTATTATACAAGAATGGCATGTAGACTGGATAAAGTGGGACCCATCAGCAACAGTAAGTTATTTTTGCAACCGAACAGACCATGGGCACAAGGAGAGTGATGGTGCGTATGCTTACATGAAAGGAAGACAAGAAATATTATCATACCTTCTTAAACGTTTTCCAGATCTCCTAGGTTGGGAATGCATTCCAGATCTTAGAAATGCTCGGATAAACCCCGGCTGTAGTTATATTCTCCCCGCTTATAACAACATTTTTGTCACAGGGCCTATGCTTGGTCCATATGTATGGGGCTCTATGCATATGGCTTTCCAAACAGCTGATTCACGATATTCTGTTCGTATTGGTACATACTATGAAGCTTCATATTTAGATTACTACTTCCGCAATCTAATGGTTCAAGGGGGACTGTCTATGGGCAATATCACCGGATTAGTCTCTCAAAGACTAAAAAATGCTCCCTTAGGGTTTAATGATGCCTTTAAACGTAATATTATACACTTTAAACAATACCGTCATTTATATAATGAGAACATATATCATCTTGAGATGGATGTTCCAGAAAAATGGCGAGCCATTGAATATTGCAAACGAGATGGGTCAGAAGCTATAGTATTTATATTCAGAGATGGAAGTTCAAAAAGGATAAATTATGTAAAATTACGTGGACTTGACATATCAGCAAAATATTTGGTAAGTAGTCTAAATGAGAGGCCAGGAAAAGAGAAAATAATTACTGGTGAAAAGCTAGTGAATGAAGGCCTAGAGGTCGAACTCCCTTCACAATACTTAGCAACAGCAGATTATAAAATTGAAGAGCTAGAAGATTCTATACGAAAAGAAATAGAAAAACAAGTCCAATACGGTTCAGACATTCTTATTTTAACTAGAATTACCTAAATAGAGCCTGCAGGGCATCTCCTATTTAGTGGTAGGGATAGACTTAGAGGGGAAGAAAGATGTTCTAGGTATCTGGATATCAGAGGCTGAGACCGCGAGGTTTTGGTTAGACGTGTAGAAGATATCCCCTATATTCTTTTTACAAAAGAGTTATTTCTTTAGAGACCTTTTATCCCTCCTGGAGGTTTTATGAATCCGATAGATTTCTAGGAGGAAGATTTTTGAGTGCAGACCAGTCAACCGATCTGAAGTTCGGACAATAAAATGGCATCTCCTTCCTGAGAGTGTTATTACTTTTTGTCACGAACTCCTATCCGAAGGTCAGTTACATCTTCTATATCGTCTAGAATATGTAGGTTACACTCTAGGAAGTTTACACAGATTATTTTACACCCTCTTCAATAAGCAACATGATATAATTTTAATTAACCAAATAGATATTAATTGTTTAACAATTAGAGAGATTTAAGGAGATAAAAAGCATGGATATTGAATACTTAGAGAAGAAGGCTAAAGAGATAAGAAGAACTGCTGTAGAGATGATTTATAAAGCAAAGTCAGGACATATCGGTGGTTCTTTATCTTCTGTAGATATTCTTGTTACCCTTTATTATATAATACTTAGAGTGGATCCTAAAAGACCTGATTGGCCTGATAGAGATAGATTTATCTTAAGTAGTGTACGTTCTAATGGGAGATGGTGAACAGGCAGAAGGTTCTGTATGGGAGGCTAGTATGTGTGCTAGTCACTACAAACTTGATAATTTAGTTGGGATAGTAGATAGAAATAAATTGCAGATTGGTGGCTCCACTGAATATGTGATGAGCTTAGAAGACCTATCTGCTAAGTGGAAGGCATTCGGTTGGAAGGTAATAGAGGTAGACGGGCATAGTATTAGAGAACTTATAGAGGTGTTTGAAAGTATACCTATTAGTCCCAACAAGCCTACTCTAATAGTAGCACACACAGTAAAAGGAAAAGGGGTATCTTTTATTGAGAATCGAGCAGAATGGCATCATAAGATTCCCAACAATGAAGAATTTTTAGAGATGGTAAAAGAGCTTAGCTAGGAGGGAAGGATGCAACAAGAGACATTATTACCCTGCAGAAAAGTCTTCAGTGATACATTGTTTGAGNTAGCCAAAGAGGATAGAGATATAGTTGTTTTGACTTCTGATTCCAGGGGCTCTGCCAGTGTAGAGAATTTTGCCAAGTATCTACCTGACCAGTTTATAGAGGTAGGTATCGCAGAACAGAACCTTGTAAGTATTGCAAGCGGATTGGCGGGTTGTGGTAAAAAGCCCTTTGTCTTTTCTCCTGCCTGTTTCTTAAGCACAAGGAGTATAGAACAGATAAAAATAGATGTAGCTTATACTAATAGGAACGTAAAGTTGATAGGTGTCAGCGGAGGGGTTAGTTATGGACCTTTAGGTTCTACCCATCACAGTGTTGAAGATATCGCTTTTATGAGAGCTATCCCTAATATGACTGTTATACTCCCGGCTGATATTAATCAGACGAGGATATTAGTCAAAAAACTTGTCTCTCATAGCGGTCCTGTATATGTAAGGATGGGTAGGAATCCGGTAGAAGATGTCTATAGTAGTCAAGAGGATATTCCCTTTGAGATAGGGAAAGCAAATATCCTGAGGGAAGGAAAAGATGTAGCTATAATCGCTACAGGTGAGGTAGTAAGGGTCGCCTATGAGGCAGGTTTACTTCTAAGAGAAAAAGGGATAAATGCCAGGATTATAGATATGCATACAGTTAAACCTATTGATGAAGAGATTATAGTTGACTCTGCTAGGAAGACAAAGCTTATAGTTACTGTAGAAGAGCACAATGTGAAGGGTGGATTAGGTTCAGCAGTAGCGGAGGTTGTAGTTAGGAATTTTCCTGTAAAGATGGTGATAATTGGTATAAATGACCAGTTTGCAGTTACTGGATCGCAGATGGAGATACTAAAGTATTATGGCATTACTCGAGAAGATATATGTAATACCGTAGTAGAGAGATTAAAAAGAATATAAAAGATGTCCTATTAAAAAGGAGGGAAGTGTTAGATGCCGTTAAGAGAAAAGATAGAAGTTGAGAAGTGGGGGATTTTTGAGCTTACATTAAATGGACCATCTGAAGGAAATCCATTTTCCGATATAAATCTTAGAGCAAAGTTCAAATTCAAAAGTAGAGAGATCGAAGTAGAAGGATTTTATGATGGAGATGGCATTTATAAGATAAGGTTTATGCCTGATTCAGAAGGGGAATGGAGTTTCGTAACTTCAAGTAACTCCAGCAAGCTAAATAATATAGAAGGTAGGTTTATATGTACTCTACCCTCTCCCAATAACCATGGCCCGGTAAGAGTAGTNAATACGTACCATTTTGCATATGAAGATGGGACCCCTTACTATCCGGTGGGAACAACCTGTTATGCTTGGGTTCACCAAGGAGAAGAATTAGAAAAACAGACCCTAGAAACCTTAAAGACATCTCCTTTTAACAAGATCAGAATGTGTATATTTCCAAAACACTATGAATTTAACCGTAATGAGCCAGTATACTATCCATTCGAAGGTTCTTTGGAGAGGGGTTGGGATTTTACCAGGTTTAGTGTAGAATTCTTTAGACACATCGAACAGAGGATAAAAGACCTACAAGGTCTAGGGATAGAGGCAGACCTTATACTCTTCCACCCATACGATAGATGGGGATTTTCAAATATGGGACAGGAAGTAGATGACAGATATCTCAGGTATATCGTAGCTCGCCTATCTGCTTTTAGAAACGTCTGGTGGTCATTGGCAAATGAGTATGATATTATGGACTCAAAAACACTCTTAGATTGGGAAAGATTTGCTAAAATAATANTAGAATATGACCCATATGGACATCTAAGGTCTATTCACAATTGCAGAACTATCTATAACTTTACAAAACCTTGGGTGACTCATTGTAGTATACAGAGGGTTGACTGGTATAAGACCGCAGAGAATACAGACCTATGGCGAGAAATGTATAAAAAACCTGTAGTTATAGATGAGTGTGCCTATGAAGGGAATATACATCAAGGATGGGGAAGTATAACTGGGGAAGAGATGGTACGTAGATTTTGGGAAGGCTATGTCCGTGGTGGATATGTAGGGCATGGAGAGACATATATACATCCAGAGGATATACTATGGTGGTCAAAAGGGGGAAAGCTCTATGGTAAAAGTCCAGAAAGGATAGCCTTCTTAAGAAGGATAATGGAAGAAGGACCTAGATATGGTATTAATCCTATATGTATTGACACTGATATCCCCTGTGGAGGTATAGAGAATAAGTATTACATATTCTACTTTGGCTTTAACCAGCCTGCATATAGAATCTTCAAGATGCCTACCAATATAAAGTTTAAGGTTGAGATTATAGACACTTGGAATATGACAATCAAAGAGGTTTCCGGTGTATTTGAAGGAACATTTAGGATAGACCTCCCAAGTATGCCTTATATGGCGGTAAGGATGAGGGCAGTGGAGGACGAATAGATTATGAGTAAGTATATACTGACTGTTGACCAGAGTACCTCTGCGACGAAGGCGATAATATTTGACAATCAAGGTAGATTAATATACAGGTACAATGTGCCTCATAAACAGTATTATCCGAAGCCTGGTTGGGTTGAGCATGACCCGGAGGAAATATACAATAATACACTAATTGCTATAAAAGAGGTAATTAGGGAAAGTGGAGTAGGATTAGAAAATATTATTGCCCTTTCTATTACAAATCAGAGAGAAACTGCACTAGTCTGGGATAGAAGAACTGGTAAACCTATATATAATGCCATAGTATGGCAGTGTAAGAGGAGTGCTGATATCTGTAAAAAACTAGAGGAGGAAGGTCTAGGAGAATTTATAAAGGGTAAGAGCGGATTAGTTTTATCACCATACTTCTCAGCCTCCAAGATTAAATGGGTCTTAGATAATGTAGAATCAGCTAAAGAAAAGGCTAAAAGGGGAGAATTACTCTGTGGTACCGTTGATTCATGGCTTGTATGGAAATTGACTAATGGCAAAAATCACTTTACAGACTATACAAATGCTAGCCGTACACAACTATTAAATATCAAAGAATTGAAGTGGGACCAAGAATTATTAGAAATATTCGACATTCCAGAATCTATGATGCCGGAGATTAAGACATCTGACGAGTTTTATGGATATCTAGATATGGGAGGTTCCTCTATTACCCTTCCGATAACTGGAATTATAGGGGATTCACATGCTGCACTTTTTGGCCAGACCTGTTTTGAAAAGGGAATGGCAAAGGCAACCTATGGTACGGGCTCTTCTGTAATGATGAATGTAGGTGATAGTGTTATAATACCTGCTAGTGGGATAGTAGCGTCTATAGGATGGAGACTAAAGAGTGGTATAAATTATGTCTTAGAGGGTAACATAAATTATACCGGGGCAACGATCAAATGGCTGGTGGAAAACCTAGAACTGATATCAGACCCAAAAGAGTCAGGTGTTATAGCGAGTACAGTAGAAGATACAAATGGGGTATACCTTGTTCCTGCATTTGTTGGATTAGGAGCTCCATACTGGGATAGTGAGGCAAGGGCGATAATAACCGGGATGTCCGCTAGCACTAAAAAGGCACATATTGTAAGAGCAGCAGAAGAATCTATCGCTTATCAGATAAGAGACATCATAGAACTAATGACAAGAGAATCTGGTATATCTTTAAAAGAGCTAAGAGTAGATGGAGGTCCTACCAGAGATGACTTTTTAATGCAGTTACAGGCAGATATCCTGAATGTTCCAGTGGTGAGAATAAAGATAGAGGAATTATCAGCCCTTGGTTCTGCATTCATAGCAGGGCTTGCGGTAGGATTGTGGAATAACGTTGAAAGCCTCATCTCTCTAAGAGAAGTTGACACTGTATTTACACCGAAAATGAGCCAGGACAAACGAGAAAGACTGTATACAGGATGGATACAGGCGGTAAAACGAAGCCTAAATAGAGAAGGTAATCCCGGATATCCCCTGTAGTTAGCCCTTTGGACTAATTAGCCTGGTTCCTCCTCTAATATCATTATCCCAAAGGGAGATAGTTTTATATCACCCTGGATAGTTTCCTCCCTTATAAGCTCATAAATGGGCTTCTTAACCTCTATAATCACCTCTTTATCTGAGAAATTGTTTACAAATATGAGTTTCTTACCATCCTTTTCTCTTATATTGACCTCTACATCTTCTGGAAATACTATGTCCTTTAGAGAGTATTCAGAGAGAAGTTCCTCTATTAGGGAATTATAAAAGTCCTGGGAAAGTCCACATCCTATGTAATAAGCCTTACCTCTTCCATAGTTATTCACTGTCACTGCCGAGTATGGTGTATACCAACCACTATTGTATTTTGCTAAAGTCTCTGCCCCTTCAGTGGTAATTAGGTCGGCAAATGTATCCCCAGTATAGGTATTGCCTTTATTGTCTATCACTTCTACTTTTCTATCCCTTATATTGTCCCATACGTATATACCTATACCAAATAACTCCCTTAGTTTTCCAGGGAGGACCTCCTTTAGCATATTGCTATTCTTATCTTTTATCGCACATCTAAAGCCAGCTATAAATATCCCACCATTAGAAACATATTCCTTTATATGGGTTGCTAACTCTTCTGTCATTATATATAAGAGGGGAGCAATTACTACTTTATAATTACCAAGGTCATCGGTAGGTTTTACTATATCTACATTTATCCCCAATCTTTTTATAGCTCTATAGAATCTCAATATTTCACCAGGATAGTCATACATAGGTTTCTCTAGATAGGCAGAGTTTACCCATATATTTTCATAGTCATACATAATAGCTACTGGTGAGACGATTTTAGCCTCCCTGATCTTTGGTCCTAATCTTTTTACTTCTTTCCCTATCTCTACTAATTCTCTGTAACTTATAGATCTGTCCGTTCCATCATGCTGCAGTATCCCTGAATGAAATTGCTCTGTACCGAAGTTACATGCCCTCCATCTAAAATAAACAACAGTTTCTGCCCCATGGGCATAGCAATGGTAGGTCCAGAGGCGCATCTCACCTGGTGGAAATGTCCTTGTTACATCCTCTCTAGTTAGATAACTACACTGCTCCTCCATAACCCAGAAATTTTTCTTCTTTAGACCTCTCATTACATCGTGAGCTAGAGCAGAGTGGAATCTATTCTCGCTACCTCTTGGATAGTTATCCCAGGATACAAAGTCATACTCCTTGGCTAATTCGTAGTAGTCAAGTTCTGAAAAGAGACCCATAAAGTTATGAGTTACAAATTTATCCGGATTTAGCTCTTTGAGTAATCTTACCTGCATATTACTGTATCTCGTAGTCATATCAGAGAAGAATCTTCTAAAATCAAGGTCAAAGGCTGGATTGTGATAATAAACTATAGGTAAGGGGATCTGTTCCCATGATGTATAGTCATGACTCCAGAATGCATTCCCCCAAGAGCTATTGAGATTCTCCAGTGTTTTATAACGATTCTTTAGCCATAGCTGAAATTCCTTTCTACAGTTTTCACAATAGCACTTTGGACCACCAAATTCATTATCTACCTGCCAGCCTACCACCTGCGGATTATCTTTGTAGTGATTAGCCATCTCTCTTATGATTCTTTCAGAGTAATAATAGTAGATTTTATTCGTAATGCAGTAGTGCCTTCTAGCACCAAAGGTCATACGTTGACCGTTTCTCATAAGAGGTAGAATATCAGGATGTTTTTCGATAAGCCATGCTGGAGGAGAAGCAGTAGGGGTACAGAGGACCACCTTTATATTATGTTTATTAAGAATAGACATCACCTCATCAAGCCATAGAAAATCATATACACCATCATCTGGTTCTAACTTACTCCAGGCAAACTCAGCCAGCCTAACTACCTCTATCCCAGATTTTTCCATAAGCTCTGCGTCAATAGGCCATCTTTCCCTTTCCCAATGCTCAGGATAATAATCAACGCCAAGATACATTTTAGACCCTCCTTCTATTGGTTAGAATTCAATCTTTCCAGTATCCCATTTAGTATGTCCTCAGTGAATACCCCTTGACTAAAGGTGATTAGATTTCTTAGAGGCATATATCTAAACATAGCCATTACCATCTGGGGGTTTTCTCTCTCTAATCCAGCAAAGATAGGGCTACCCTGTTTTAACTGTTCCGTTAACTGTTTAAAGACCTCTATCCCCATGGGATCTTCCAGGATGTCCCCTATGGTACTATTCCTGGTGAATCTCTTTTTGCTCCTGGTAGTAGATATAACATTAACAGTCTCTCTAAGGCGTATATCCTTGGATGAACTACCAATTAGTATCTCAAAATCCCCAGTTTCTACATACCAGTCCTTTATATCTGTATTGTAGTATGCAAAAGCCCTCTTTCCCAGCGTAAATGTGATAGTCTTTTCTTCACCAGGTTGAAGTTCAACCTTTTCGAATCCTTTTAGTTCCTTCTCAGGTCTGATGACACTGCTTGCTACATCTCTTACATATAACTGAACTATCTCCTTACCAGGAAGATTACCAGTATTCTTTACCCTTACTGTAACATTAACTGTCTCATTATCGGTTATCTCTCTCTTATCTATTGAGACCTCTATATACTCAAATGTTGTATAACTTAAACCATAACCAAATGGGAAGAGGGGTTCAATACCTTTCTTATCGTAGTATCTATAACCAACAAAGATGCCTTCTCTGTACTCTACCCTATCGTCCTCACCAGGAAAGTTTAGATACGATGGATTATGACCTAGTTTCTTAGGGAATGTCTCTGCTAGTTTTCCACAAGGGTTTGCTAGACCAAAGAGGAGTTCTGCTATTGCAGAGCCACCAGCCTGCCCAGCCAGATAACACTCAAACAACCCCTTAACCTTATCCAGCCAGGGCATCTCTACAGGAGCACCATTACAGAGGACAACAACAGTGTTACCCTGAACACTAGCTATCTCAAAGATCAGCTTATTGTGGCTTTCAGGCATATTCATATGAAGCCTATCATATCCTTCTGACTCATAGCTCTCTGGAAGACCTGCAAAGATAATCGCAACATCTGACCTCTTGGCTATCTCCTTTGCCTCGCTGATTAACTTCTCATCTACTCTATCATCTGTTAGGCTATATCCATCAGCATATAGGATCCTGGCTTTATCCTTTACTATCTTCTCTATCTCATCATAAGCAAGGTCCAACATAGTAGGATTTATATGGGAACTCCCACCACCTTGGAATCTTGGATTCTTGGCAAAAGCCCCTATAATAGCTATAGTCCCTTCTTTCTTCAATGGGAGTATATTATTATCATTCTTCAATAGGACGATACATTCTCTTGCAGTTTCTTTTGCCAATCTATGATGGGCAAGTTTGTCATAGCTAGCCCCATCCTTTTTATTGTCTATCGCCTTAAATATAATATTTAAGAGCCTCTCTACCGCTCTATCGAGAACCTCTTCTGATAATCTTCCGCTTCTTACTGCCTCGATAATCTTCTTATCGTTTATCCCATAGCTCGATGGCATTTCTAGCTCTAACCCTGCTTCTAAAGCTAGTACCCTATCATCAACTGCACCCCAATCGGATACGACAAATCCCTCGTGCTTCCATTCGTTCTTTAGAATCTCGGTGAGGAGATACTTATTCTGTGAACAGTACTCTCCATTGACCTTATTGTACGCACACATCACTGTCCAAGGCTGTGCAGATTTTACTGCTCCTTCAAAGCTTGCAAGGTATATCTCTCTCAGTGTTCTTTCATCTATTATTTCGTTTATGCTCATCCTTCTGTGTTCTTGATTGTTTGCAGCAAAGTGTTTTATAGATGTCCCAACCCCTTGACTCTGAACGCCTTTTATATGGCTTGTTGCCATCTCTGTCGATAGATATGGGTCTTCTGAAAAGTACTCAAAGTTTCTTCCGCAGAGGGGTGACCTCTTTATGTTAACAGCTGGTCCAAGTATTATAGATACCCCTTCTGCTTGGCACTCCTTGCCTATTGCTTTGCCAATCTTTTCAATAAGCTCTCTATCCCAGGAACAGGCTAAACAGGAAGCTGTTGGAAAACATGTGGCAGGAACGCTACTGTGTAATCCTGGCTGACCTGCTTTTTCATCTTGTTTTCTAAGCCCATGAGGTCCATCTGTCATCATAATAGACGGAATCCCCAATCTTTCTATTGGTTTTGTATGCCAAAGGTCAAGACCTGAACATAGGCTTGCCTTTTCCTCTAAGGTCATCTGAGCAATTATTCTTTTAATATCCCTCTCCATAGAAAATCTCCTTTCTTTTTAACTATTACGCTCCTTTGGAGCGTCTTCATATAGATCTGTTAATGAAGTCTCCACCACTATGCCAATACTTCCTTTTTATAGATTTTACTCCAATTTAAGTGGGTCTACAAAGAGGTCAACCCAGGGCAATTTATAGGTAAACCATACAAAAAGAAACATAGATATAAAAAATAGTATAAGTACAGTCATCTTAAAGCTCGAAGAAAGTCTAGTCTTTTCTATATCCTTCTCCATTATGCTAGCAATAATTCCAGATATATAAGTTACTATCAAAGCCCATGAAAGTTCTCCAGTCGCCGTAGCAAATTTACCCCAGATAGCAGGGGCGAGATACCANACTAGAAAGATAAACCAGGGGATAGAAATTGTAGCTAGCATCCTAGATGTCCAAAAGCTATTACCCTTTAGTTTCCTCTTAATAAACCCATACTCGATTAAAGAGGTAAAGAAATAAGCAAAGAATCCCATCTTTAAATGTTGAAATACCGATTCATTTATCCCACATATTGGCTTAAGTATCTCTAATTTAGAGATATCATAACCAAAATGAAGTAAGCCGAATAGGATTAAATAGATGAGAGCCTTCAAAAAGATATTCATCCTACTCCTCCCCGGTTAGGGCATTTGCCCTTTATATCAGTCCTCATAACAAAGCACCTCCTATCAATAATTTGAAGTTTTGATAAACTCCTCATCTAATATTATATCATCTAAATTTCTCTAGATATCGATCTTCCGATCCTCTTCAAAAATAATCTACCCGAAATTGTACTGTTTCCTCTATTTTTAAAGCTTATTTACCACGCAAAAAGCTGAAGAGTCTCAGGCGATTTGACAGGNATNTATAGATTATGCTAAAATATTAGTAGTTAAAAATTATTATTAGGAGGTGTTACAATGGAGGAACAGGTAAAGACGATAAGTCTACCTAGATTAAATGAACCTGCACCAGAATTTGAGGCAGTCACCACTCATGGGAAGTTGAAACTATCGGATTTTAGAGGAAAATGGGTTATACTATTCTCTCATCCTGCTGATTTTACTCCTGTTTGTACAACAGAATTTGTTGCATTTAGTAAGGCTTACGAGGAATTTGTAAAGAGAAACACCCAACTGATAGGTCTTAGTATAGATAGTATATACTCACATCTGGCCTGGATTCAGAATATAGAGAAAAATTTTGGCGTAAAGGTTCCGTTTCCTATTATAGCAGACTTGGATATGAAGGTAGCNACACTTTATGGTATGGTTCATCCTCAGGCGAGTAGTACTCAGGCTGTACGTGCGGTATTTTTTATCGATGAGAAGGGTATCTTAAGGGCTATGGTTTACTATCCTCTCTCCAATGGGAGAAATATCCAGGAGATTATAAGATTGTTAGATGCCCTCCAGACAAGTGATAAGTATGGAGTTGCCACCCCTGCTAACTGGACACCTGGAGAAAAGGTAATCGTATCACCACCAGCTACACAGGAGTCTGTTGAAAAAAGACTTAAAGAAGGCTATGAGTGTGTAGACTGGTATCTCTGTTTTAAGAATCTCTAAATCAGTATTTTCAATGGGCAGGCGTTCTCGCCTGCCCTACTATTAAATAATCTTCTTGTAGTGTTAATAGATTCTATTTGCGAAAATTTTTATATATGGTATAATCTCTATCGAGAGAGCCATCATAGAAGGAGGTGATGTGTGGAGAAAAGAAACAGAATATTCACAAGATTTTTGAAGGGTGATTCAACTGGGTTAACCGAAAAGGGTATGAGGATTTTGCGGTTTTACTAAAAATACATAATAAAGGTTGGAGGTGGAAAAGTGAAGATTTTGAGGGCAATTTTAGTTTTCAGTTTGATCTTATCATTTTTGAGCCTTTCGATTCCAGTGATGGCTCAGGAATATCCTGTGCCAAGAGAACAGGCAGTAGTGATAGAGACAGATACAAATTACACGGTCTTTGATAAGGCAAATCCTTTTGCTCCAAGGGGTAGCCAATGGGGTTCTGGCTGGCATCAAGTGGCTAATGAATGGGATTGGTATATAAACTATGCTACAGGTGAAACAATCTATTGGAGGATTACTGGCTGGAAATACTCGAAAGACCACAAGTCTCTTTATTGGTACATAAGAAAGGGTGTAACCTGGAACGACGGTCATCCCTATACTGCTGAGGATGTAGCATTTACTATAAATACCCTTATCAAGAATAAGGACCTGATAGGTGCAGGAAATGTAGAGAATGTAGCCTCTGCCGAAGTAGTCGATCCTTATACTGCTCTTATAAAGTTTAAGCAACCTGAATATAGGTTCCATCAGAACCTAAGGATGTGGGGAGGAATTACAATAGTCGCCAAGCATATCTGGGAAGGTAAAGACCTGAAAGATTTTAGTAACTGGCCACCAGTGGAAACTGGACCATACAAGTTCTATAAGTACTATAAGGAATTAAATATGTTTGTATGGGAAAGAGACGATAATTACTGGGCAAAGAAGGTATTTAATAAATTCCCAGGGCCAAAGTATGTAATATTTAGGATGGCGCCTCCTCCAGATATAGACCTTGCCGATTTTGTCAAGGGTGGAGTAGATGCTCCTCTTCCTCATATCTTTACCTGGGATATGATAAAGGCGGCACAGAGGCAAACAAAGAATGTAGTCCTAGCCCCTTATATGGATGCCGTCAGTCAGGGTATTTGCTCTTATAATTGTGCCAAATATCCTACAAGTAATAGAGATTTTAGATGGGCAATACAATATCTTCTTGATAGGGATAAATTAGCAAGGACTTACAATATGGCAGAAAAATCTTATCCTACAATGTGGCCTTGGCCAGCATGGAAGTCATTACACAAATGGGAATTCCCAGAGATCAAGGCAAAGTATGGTGAAGAGATGACGTATAATCCTAAGAAAGCAGAAGAGATTCTGGATAAACTTGGGTTTAAAAAAGGAGCAGATGGTAAGAGAAGAACTCCAAAAGGAGAACCTCTCAGCCTGGTCCTTCTTACTAGACCAGCTCCAGACGTAGGCTACTTCCATGCCAAACATCTCTCTGATGAGCTAGCCAAGATTGGTATCGAGGGGATCATAAAGTCTGTAGATCCAGGGATGTTTGGAGAGTTAGTTAACACTGGTAACTACGATATCTCCTTTGATGTCTTAGATGTTGCTGTGGCTTTTCCAAATGATATCTACTTCTTCTTCCTATCATTTAACTCTAAATGGGCTAAACCTATAGGAGAATACCAGACTGCTGGTGATAGGGGAAGGTCTAGACTTAAGTCTAAACTNCTAGATACCGTTACAGAGAAAATGGCTACCCTTGATCCTGAGAGTCCCACATATATGTCTTTGGCAAAGACAGGTCTTGATATCTGGTATAAGGAACTCCCCAGTGTTCCGCTTATTGAGAAGATGTTTGTCCAGACATTCTCTAATAAATACTGGGATGGTTGGCCTGCCGAAGGTGATATGTATCAGGTTCCTTATCAATGGTGGCCAAGTTTTATATTTGTCTTGTTTAATCTAAAGCCGAGTAAATAATCCAGCTTTTAAGGGGAGGCTCTCTTATATAAGAGAGCCTCCCCTCTTAAAAAGGAGAGGATATGAAGAATAAACTGTTGAGATATCTTATAAGAAGATTCTTTCTGTATTTAATTATATTCCTTATCTCTTTAACCGCCTTTTTCTTTTTCCTCAATCTTGTTCCTGGTGACCCCGTAACGAGATATGTCCAAGAGCTAGAGGCTAGATATGGATTGGCAACCCCTGTGTCTGAAGAGATAATAAAAGAATATAAAGAAGCATTTGGACTAGATAAAAATCTCTTTGCCCGTTATACGTCCTACCTTAAAAGGCTGGTATTAAATTTTGATTTTGGTCCCTCATTTGTAGCCTTTCCTACCCCTGCATTTCAACTCATCTTAGATGCCTTCCCTTGGTCCATAGGTCTATTAGGTGTTGCTGTGATAGTATCGTGGACACTTGGAATCTTATTGGGAACAATATTGGGGTGGAAGAGAGAAAGTAAGGGGGCATCATTTGCCTTAGTATTGGGGTTGATCCTCTCTCAGGTTCCTACATATCTCTTGGCTCTTATATTAGTTATGGTCTTCTCTTTTGTCTTAGGGATATTTCCTATGGGTGGAGCCTATTCTCCTCTAATAGAAAAAGGCTTTAATCTTCGATATATAATTGACCTGTTGTATCATGCATTCTTACCTGCTATGTCTCTGATATTAGTTTATACGTTTGGTACGATGATCTCTCAAAGGGCATTAGTGATAAATATATTAGGTGAGGACTACATAAAACTAGCAGAGGCTAAAGGTTTAAAGAGTAATCGTTTGATAAGCAGGTATATACTGAGAAATACACTCTTACCTCAGACTACAGGCCTTGCACTAAGTTTAGGTTTTATTGTAAATGGATTCTTTCTTATCGAATGGATATTTAATTACCCCGGGATAGGAAGATTATTTATGACAGCAATAAGGCAGATGGATTATAATGTGCTTATGGGTATTACTGTAAATACAATGTTTTGGGTACTTACAGCCAATTTTATTATAGAACTACTCTATCCATTGATTGATCCGAGGATAAGAAGATGAATGGGAGGAATTATGAGGATCTTTAAGAGCTCGCCCAAATTTACTGTAGGTGTTATCATAATCTCTATATTGATAGTAATCGCCCTTCTAGAGCCTACCATCAATAACCATAGATTAGGAGGACACTCCTCTACGGAGATAGGACTATATGAGACATCATTACCTCCTTCTAAGGAACATCCATTTGGGACAGATGCATATGGAAGGGATGTATTTTCTTTAATCCTCACAGGTTTGAAATACTCTCTCCTTATTGGATTTATAGCAGGAGGTTTGGCAACGCTGATCGCTGTTGTCTTAGCAACTACCGCAGGCTATAAGGGGGGATGGCTAGATGCGTTTATTACTACTGTGTCTAATGCTATATTAATCATTCCTTCTTGGCCTATACTGGCTATAATCGTTCTTTTTGTAAGAAAGGTGGACCTGTTTTTCCTCTCTTTGATCCTGGCATTTTTTAGCTGGGCAGGTTCTTCTAGACAGATAAAACCACAGATAGCCAGTTTAAAAGAAAGGCCATACGTAGAGCTTGCCAGGGTGACTGCTTTTAGTGATATTGAGATAATGTTTAAGGAGATTCTACCAAACTTTTTACCTTATATCTTTGTTGGCTTTTCCTATGCGGTAACCGGCACTATGATGGCAGAGACAGCTCTAAGGCTTGTAGGTTTAGGTCCAGCCGATATACCTTCTCTAGGTCAGATCTTAAATTGGGCTCTATATGCTGGGGCATTAGCACAAGGTCATTATTTTCTTGTTTTAACCCCTATTGTTATCTTAATACTACTATTTGTGTCTATCAATCTGATAAATGTGGGGTTAGATGAGGTCTACAATCCTAGATTAAAGCAGATAACGGGGGTATAGAGGATGGATACCATACTTGAAATCCAGGATCTAAAGGTCTATTTTAGAACAATCTTTGGGGATGCTAAATCTCTGGATGGGGCGTCTCTAAGAGTATATGAAAGAGAAGTCTTGGGAATAGCAGGGGAGTCTGGATGTGGTAAGTCCACGTTAGTAGAGGGGGCTCTAAAGTTAGTCAAACCTCCAGGATATATTCACAGTGGGAAGGTTCTGTATAACGGTAGAAATCTGTTAGAATTAGATGACGAAGAGTTCAGAAAGATTAGATGGAAGGAGTTATCATATATACCACAGGGTTCTATGAATTCCCTAAATCCCGTTATTAAGATAGAAGAACAGATGATAGATGGCATCATTTCTCACATAGATATCTCATATCCGGATGCAAAAGAAATAGCTCTTGAAGCCCTTAGCGATGTAGGGCTACCATCTGATGTGGCTCAGATGTTCCCTCATGAACTTAGCGGTGGGATGAGACAGAGGGTTTGTATAGCTATGAGTATCTGTTTAAGGCCAAAGATTATATTTGCCGATGAGCCGGTGACTGCATTAGATGTAGTTATGCAGAAATTGAACCTGCAAACTATAGGAGAACTCAAGGAAAGATTTGGAGTAACAGTAGTTATGGTTGCCCATGATATGGCCTGGCATGCAGAAGTAGCAGATAGGATAGCTATAATGTATGCAGGTAAGATTGTAGAGATAGGTACTACATCGGATATATTTGGCAAACCCTTACATCCTTATACAAAAGGATTGCTCGATGCTGTTCCCTCTTTAGAGAGGAGATTCTCTAAGAGTATCCCTGGAATTGCACCAAGTCCTCTCAGTTGGCCTAGTGGATGTAGATTTCATCCTAGATGTTCTTATAAGATGGGGGTATGTGAAGAGATAGACCCACCTCTAATAGAGATAGAGAAGGACCATTTTGTCGCCTGTCATATTTATGGAGGAAGGTAGCTATGGAAAACCTCTTAGAATTGAAAAATGTGGTAAAGATATTCACAAGGGCAAATTTTGCCTTTAGTAGGGAGAAGGTCATATATGCTCTAAATGATGTCTCATTCTCTATGGATGCAGAACCAAAGGTTCTGGCATTGGTAGGAGAAAGTGGAAGTGGAAAGACCACTATATGCAAGTTAATCCTTGGGTTAGAAGAACCTACCTCAGGTGAGATACTATATAAAGGTGTTCCTTTGTATAGATGGCTTAAGGAGAATCTAAAAGAGTATAGAAGAGAGGTCCAGATAATATTTCAAGACCCATTCGAGACATTTAACCCGTTCTATAGGGTTGATAGAATCCTGTGGACAGTTATCCAGAAATTCAATCTGGCAAGAGATAATAATGAGGCAAAAAGTAAGATAGAGGAGGGTTTAGAAGCAGTTGGGTTAAGAGCCAGGGAGATCCTTGGAAGATATCCCCATCAGTTAAGTGGGGGTGAGAGACAAAGGTTTATGCTGGCTAGGGCATATATATTGAGGCCAAAACTTTTGGTTGCCGATGAGCCAGTATCTATGTTAGATGCCTCTTTAAGGGCAGTCTTTCTGGACCATCTAAAAGAATTTAAGAGGAATGGTATTAGTTGCCTCTATATAACCCACGACCTCAATACAGCGTATTATATTTCAGACTATATACTGATAATATATGCAGGTAAGATCTTGGAGAGAGGCCCAGTAGAAGGAGTGATAAGAAACCCCCTTCATCCATATACTAAGATGCTAATAAACTCTATCCCTATTCCCGACCCAAATAAAAAGTGGAGTGATAAGGTGAATATCGATATAACCCAGCTACAGAAAGTGTCAGGAAGGGAAACGGTAGATGGGTGTGTCTTTTATAACAGATGTGATTACGCTATGGAAAGATGTAAGGATAATATACCTCCTATGAAGAGGGTAGGGGAACAGGAGGTTTCTTGTTTTCTCTATTGAGAAAGGAGTGAATATAAAATGAAAAAATGGAAGATTGGTCTTGTTGGTTGTGGTACTATTGCCTATTACAATTATTTACCGGAGATAAAAGAAATGCCTAATGCTGAGGTTGTAGCAGTGTGTGATATCATACCTGAAAGGGCAAAAAGATATGCAGAGGAGTTTAACGTCAGGGAATGGTATACAGATATTGATGAGATGTTAAAGAAGAGTGATTTTGAGATCCTGGTAGATACTGCAGTTATCCCAGCTCATTTTCAGATCAACCTGAAGGCTTTACAGGCAGGTAAACATCTATACTCTCAGAAGCCAATTACTACTACTGTAAAAGAATGCGAGATTCTTATTGATGAGGCAAGAAGAAGAAATCTAAAGATTAGCGCATCTCCTATCCATATGTTGAGGCCAGATATAATAGAGGCTAAAAGGTTGATAGAAAGTGGGATGATTGGGAAGATCTCTTTTGCTAGATGTTCTGTATCCCATGGGGGACCAGAGTATTTTCAATTCAGAGATGTAGACCCTACCTGGTTTTATAAGCCAGGAGGAGGTTCTCTATTAGACCTGGGAGTCCATGGACTTCATATATTGACAGGTTTATTAGGTCCAGCTAAAAGGGTTACTGCTGTTTCAGGTATCTCAGAAAAGAAGAGAGTAGCTCGCTCTGGAAGATTTGATGGAAAAGAAATAATCCCTATGGTTGATGATAATACCTTACTTTTGTTAGATTTTGGAGAAGCTACGTTTGGAATGGTAGATTGTACCTACTGCGTAAAGGCGTCTAAGTCTCCCTCCTTGGAGATCTTTGGCTCAAAGGGTACTATTACCTTTCTACAGAGTAAAGAGACATCATTTATGATATTTATAGATGACATAGAAAGGAATGTTCGGGGTTGGATGGATCCCACTGTTAATCTTCCCAGGATAAAACAGTCCTGTGGGGTAAAGGACCTTATAGATGCTATTGAACAGGATAGAGAACCCGTGCTGAGGGTAGAACATGCACTACACGTTATAGAAATCACGGAAAAGACGGTCCTCTCTGCCAGGGAGGGTAAGACGTTTGAATTGGAGACAGTATTTTAGGAGGGATTATGAAGACATACAGGATTGGAATCATAGGTTTTGCTCATATGCATATAACTTCTTTGGTTGAATATTTCCTTGAACTACCAAATATAGAATGGGTTGCCTGTGCCGATACGATCCCTAAGGTTCCTTCTCTCTCCACAGAACCAGGGACAAGAAAGGCAAATCTAAAATATGTTGTGGATAGGACAGGTATAAAAAGGGTATATGAGGATTACAGAAAGATGTTGGAGAAGGAAGAATTTGATATAGTTATATTCTGTCCTGAAAATGCAAGGCATTTAGAGGTGGCAGAAGCTATTGGAGAAAAAGGAGCCCATATGATAACAGAGAAGCCTATGGCGGAGAGTTTTTCCAGTGCATTAAAAATGGCTAAGATTGCACAGAAAAATAATGTAAAACTCATAGTTAATTGGCCTACAACCTGGTCCCCTTCAATAAGAAAGGCAAAGGAATTAATAGATGAAGGAGAAATAGGAGAGATTTGGGAGATCAAATGGCGTAATGGTGCTTCTATGGGTCCTCTAGCCTATGGGCAGAAGATAACAGATTGGGAGAAGGGTATGGAGTGGTGGCATCAAGAATCTCAGGGTGGAGGAGCACTTTTAGACTACTGTTGTTACGGTGCCTGTATCTCTAGATGGTTTTTGGAAACACCGGCTCAATCTGTCCTGGGAGTTAAAGCTAATTTTACAAGTCACTATGGTGATGCAGAGGATAATGCCATTATTATTGCCAGATTTCCTTCGACTATAGCTGTATTGGAAGCTACCTGGAGTACAGTGAATACTGGAATTCCAGACGGACCAATAATCTATGGAACAAAAGGGACGATTGTAATAGACCATACAAAATTATATGTGTTTAAAGAAAAGGGGTCAAAGGTTCCTACATTCTCATATGAAGACCTCTCTCTGCCAGAGTCCAGAAATACCCTGGCTAAAGAGGTTATTCATCATCTAGAAACAGGTGAAGCCCTTCATCCTACCCTGGATATTCCTCTAAATCTTGATGCTATGGCTATATTAGATGCAGGTATAAGGTCAGCAAGGAGTGGAAAGGTGGAATTAGTGGATAATATAAACTGGTGTATAGGTTAACAAACTCCTGTCAAGGTTCCATAGATTCTCTTTATCAGAATCTCACCAGAGGCTTTGTTCTATGTATTTATTTTTAGCGATGAGGCAGCATTTTCTGTCTCTATCTTTTCATAATCCTGGGGATTGTATTCTAGGGACTTTATGATTTCAGGAATTATTCTTGCACTCTCTTTAGAGCAAAAGAAAGTAACATATAGGGGCTTATAGTGTCCTAAAATATATATTACTGGATCTTTAGTACCCCCAACTGATACTATTACCATCTTGTAATTCTTCATATTATTCTCTCCTTATCCTCTGATTATCCCACAGGTTCCTAAAGGATAGTATCTCTCTCCTATCTTAACTACCCACCGTGTAGAGGGATATAACCTGGGGTCTGCATTTGCCCTTATTATCCTGAGTGTCTTGAGTGAGGCTTCAGGTATAAAATATCCAAGAGAGTTAAAGTAGTAGGTCTTTCCAAATCCAACTGGTATGAATAGAGTCTTATTCTGAGTATTCTTCAATACTCTCTGTATATCAGTATAATGACTGATAAGGCTATCAAACACCTCCAGCCCTTCTCTTTTAACATTCTTTAATCTTCCCAGTATTTCTAACTCTTTATCTACAAGCTTGGTAGAGTAATTCTTCAAAGCCATCCAGATATTATCTTCTTTATTTTTATCATTCAGGAAATCTTTCCAGTATTCAGGGATACCATCCTTTTCAGGAATTTTTACTATTATCTCGGTGGAAAACTCTTTCTTGTTTGGGATTGCTATGACGTATTGATACAGTCCCTGATGTCTTTCCATCCTCTGCGTACTTTGAGGAAGTCTCTCTATCTTGTACAGCATTAGTTCCGAGAATGGAATGCTATCTGTATCTCTTACAATTACATATCTCATTACGTCTGTATCCATTCTTTTGTTTTCTACTCTTAATATATCTTCTCCAGCATATATATCACTTTTATTCAATAATTCTTTCTGTTTGTTTTTATCGTTCTCCAGATAGTAGAATAACAGGGCATTTCTGAGTATTCCTTTTAATGTACTCCCCGGTATATATGCCCTTTCACCGGATAGAATGGGGAGATAGATATTTCTTCGTCTTCTTTCGTCTATATCACTCCTTATCTTTATAGAATATCTTGTTACCTGATTTATGTCGATCTTTCTTATCCTCAGGAAGTCAGCTATGGTCTTATTGTCACTGACTATGAGCGAAGAAAATTCATTTATCACCGATCTTGGGTCTTGAAACTGGCTTTCAATTATATCTATCAGTTTTGCCTTGTCAATAATCTTTAACTCCTTATTTGTAGAGTCCACTATACATTCGGTAACATTAGATACCTCTTCTCCGCTCCTTACTAAAGTAGGGGTTATTGTACTTATTTTGATCTTCATATCCTATCCCCTTTCTTATGAAAATTTAAAACCGATAGATCTACCATAAGATATCACCCGCATATCTTTTCTAGGAGATACATTTACGCTTTCTCCAAGATACGGAGATTTTACCAGTGCCCCCTCTTTTATCTTGAAGTGAGTCTTCTTTCTGAGTCCGGTGGCTTTTTGATAGTAGATAAAACCGTCTCTTTTGACAAGCTGATAATAAACCAGATTATCTACCTCTTCCCTTTTGGGTAAAGTTAGCGAGAGTGTGACCTCAAAGTCTCCCCTATCTGGTATATCCATCTCTTCTGTGATAGAAGTCAAATATACCCTTACCGGTAGTTTTTTCTCCACCGATCCCTTCTTCTATAAATAGAT
>JGI24721J26819_10001711_pt1 | contig 24480 bp, 22 predicted proteins | sample YelNatPaOPGAMG01_FD_26819 | JGI IMG/M metagenome (IMG submission 26819) | reverse complement strand
TGTCACGAATTATGTGTAATCACCTGGAACAAGAGAAGTAAATCTCTCGACAATGCTTCCCTATTTCCTCCTCTCTCCCGCCCGTGCGTGCGTATCGATATCAATATCGATCATGTCATGCGCCTATACGAGAAGATTTTTTTCTCTTTTTCCTTGGGAGGGCGCAACATATACATGTAGAAATAATGCTTTTTGAGTAGTCTGAGTGCTTGGGGAATAAGGATAGTAGACAATTTACCTAGAATTATTCAAAGATGGAGAAGAGGCTGATCTCCATCCTATCTCCACCTTTTCTTAACTTGCCATTTTTTAGGTATTGTACGCAGTTTTCAGAAAAGTAATAGTTTCTTTTCCATCTATCTCCATCCTATCTCCATCTTCTGTTCAGGGAGGACATTTAGAGAATAAGGATTAAAGACACAATGCGTTATTATTTTCTATATCGAATAATTACATTATCCTTTCCATGGAGGATCGAGAATGTATCACCTTAAATCTGAAAGAAAAGTGCTTCCAGATGAGTGTTTTGAGAGGATATGGGGGTAAGGACGATAAATTACACTACCTGACCTCTCATCTCGCAAAATGAATAGAAGATCAAGTAACGAAAAATATACGATTTTATCGATTTTGAACCTTGGTATCTATCTGAGAGAGAAAAAGCGAACTGAAAAATTCCTTTACTTTCGAGAGATATTACAGGCTTTCTCATTGATGACTGTTAAAGGCTCTCATCCAATTCAAAAAATGTGTTGATTTATTGGGTTTTCTGAGGTAATACATCCAAAGGGTAATAACATATTACCCTATTTCTTGAAAATGGGAATTCAATTAAGCCAGTCTATAATTTAAATCCTTATGTGTAAAGGATACAAAAAACGAAAATTGTGATTATATCATTGAATCTTTAGAGAGTTTTTCAAATATTTCATCAATTTTTTCTGATAATTTATTCATTTCAACTTCATATTCATTACATTTCTTCTGGCAATTATTAATAGTATATTTTCCTTCATTTTTTCCAGCTTTATTTTGGTCACCAACGGATTTTATTTTGGTTGAAGGAACTAACCACATTTTTTCTTCCGTATTATCCTTTATATTGATTTCTGTATAAAATACAAAATAATAATTATCTCTTTCTTCTACCTTTAATCCTGCAAATCTGTATGGATATTTTGCTTCTGAGCTCCTACTTTTTATTTGTAATTCTAGATAATAGGACTTTTCATTAATTAATTTTCTTATAATAAGATCTATTCCCTTAATATCGATAATTGGTCTATAAATATCATAATTCTCATTTCTTAGTTCACTTAATAAGATTCCTAAAACCTTTAATTCCGTAATTTCTCCTTTAATTTTAGAATTACTCATGTATAGTTTATGAGTTTCCCACATTTAAATTGTATGAGTAACAATCTGATAATAGTGTCACGAATTGTGTGATATAATGCTTGTTAGCTTAAGCTATGATTATGTTTATAAATCAGATATGATTACTATCGTTGCAGTTGCCCTTAGCTGATATAATCAGGAATCGTATGACAGGAATGGCCCCGTTTGCTTTACTGGTGGAGAGCACCGATTGTGTGATTGTTGTAATTTGAAAGACGATCCTTGTATTACATATCGTGAGGGGAAGCCTCGAATAGGTGTATAAGGTAGACAACTGCAAAATAGGCCAAATAAAGAAACTACCATACTTCCGCTAACAACATAGGTGTAAGGGAATCTTGGTTCAAGAGATTTACTTATCTTGCTCTAGGCCTCCAGTTGCAAGTTCAGAAGACTTAGCTAGGAATAGCTGACTTAGAATTATCTTCTACATTGGTAATTTCAAAGAAATCCCTTATAGAAAGAGATTCAAATCTTTTTCCTGCCTCCACTATCTTCCTCGCATTCTCTTTACCCATGATGTTCTTCCCTTTGTTCTCGAGATCATCCCAGGTGAATGGATTCCTGAAGTGACCCTTTGGTACCAGACCTCTTTTTCCACCTTTCCGGAGGACGTTCTAACTCTAATTTTCACTGGAAGGTACTCAGGGTAAAGGGAATCGTATTCCTCATTAATGGTGAACTTCATCCTGTCTATGAGGGTGAGAATCCTGAGGTCCTCCAGATATTTCCTTTCAAATGAATTCATTCTGGGCTCTCCGTGGAGAAGCGTGAAAGCGATTATGTACGGCATGCTGTGGTCCGCCGTTTCCTTTGTCTTCGGTCTTAATTTTTCCGGATCCTTCACTATGATCTTGTGTGCGACGGAGAACGTTTCCACTTCTACCTCTCTTATCTCCTCCCTTCCTATCTCCTCCCTTATCTGAAGCGCTGCTTCAACAGCGCTCATCGCGTGGTACTCCACGGGAAAGCGCTTTATCATCGTTTTCACAATTCTGTTTTCCCTGAAATCAGGGTTTATCTTTCCCGTTATCTGGTTGAAGAAACCCATCTCCCCCTCGAAGATAGGCGATGGACCCGTAAATCCTTTAGAAGCCAGGAGAACAGCGAACACAGAGTTTCTGGAGGCGTTAGCAGCGGTACAGCCTTTCCACATGCTCAACTCCCCGGCCCTTGTCTGTCTGAGGGAGATGTTGTTGTTGATGGCAAGGCTCAGCGCATTTACGAACTTCTCTTTAGATAAAGAGAGAAGCGTTCCCAGGCCCGAGGCGGATGATATTGAAATATAGGTGACATGATCCCACCCCCTGTCCCTTATGGAAAAAGCATCGGCAAACGCTCCAGTAACTTGGTATGAAGCGGCAACTCCCCTGAGAACATCCTCCCCTCCGAGATCCATGGCATAGGCGAAGCTCAGTACGGGAGGGATGTTGTCNGATGGATGCAACGCTTCCTTCGAAAGATAGGTGTCGTTGAAGTCCAGGTACCTTGTCATGCAACCATTCAGGTACGTTGCAATATCCACCGAGGCCGTGGTGTTTTCAAAATATATTCTTGAATTCAAGGGACCTGAAGAAGGCAGGAGGGATTCCTTTGATATTTTTACTGCATCGGAATTCCTGGCACCGTACGATACAAATATAGAATCCACGATCCTCTTCTTCAGCTCATCCCTCGTGTTCCCCTCATTCAAAATTTTTTCAATGTTCTCGCAATGGTGAAATATTTCCTCGTCCATCATTTCTCTTCCCTCTCACAGATTCTAAGGTCAACATCCTTCCTCTCTATCTCCTCAAGCAGCAAGGATTTGAAGAGGGAGAGATCAATCATATTCCTCTGCCTGTCCTTCCTGTCCCTTACCGATATCTTCTCTTCTGAAAGTTCCTTCTCACCCAATATCACCGTATAGGGTATCTTCATCGCATGGGAGTTCCTTATTTTCTTGTTGAGTGTGTCACCTGAAAGATCTCCGTCAGCCCTTATCCCTTCTTTTTTAAGATCATCGATTATCTTCCTGGCGTAATTTTCGCTCTTCTCTGAGATGTTTACGACCCTCACCTGGATTGGAGAAAGCCAAAGCGGGAATGCCCCGGCGAAATGCTCTATCATCACGCCCATGAACCTGTCTAGGCTACCGTAAATGGCCCTGTGGATCATGACAGGTTGCTGTGGTTGATTTTTCTCGTCGGTGTAGTGGAGATTGAAATGTTCCGCATCAGGCATGAAGAAATCCAGCTGTATCGTCGAGAGCTGCCAGTACCTTCCTATGGCATCTTTTATATCCACATCTATCTTTGGCCCGTAGAAAGCAGCTTCGCCCTTATTCTCCCTGTATTTCAGCCCCCTCTTGTCAAGAGCACTTCTCAGCGCTGAAGTGGCCCTCTCCCATATTTCCAGGGAACCAGTATATTTCTCCCCCTCCTCGCCCCTTGTGCTCAGGTTATATCTTAGATCCCTGATTTTCAGTGTTTTAACGTAAACCTCATTTATCAGATCAAGAAGATTCCCCACTTCCTCCTCTATCTGGTCCTGTCTCACGAACGCATGACCATCGTCCTGAGTTATTGCCCTCACCCTGAGGAGACCGCTTGTAACCCCTGATCTCTCGTACCTGTAGACCGTGCCGAACTCGCTGAACTTGACGGGAAGATCCCTGTAGCTCCAGGACTTTCTCTGGAATAGGAGGATGTGACCGGGGCAGTTCATGGGTTTCATGCCGTATTCCTCATTCTCCACCTCCATCAAAAACATATTCTCCCTGTAGTGTGCCATGTGACCCGATTTTTCCCACAGTGTTGTTTTGAAGGCGTGCGGCGTCCATACTTCTTCCCACCCGTATCTCCTGTTCAGCTTTCTCATGAAATCTATGAGCTCATTCCTCACCACAGTTCCGGACGGAGTGTATAAGGGGAAAGCGGGACCGAATTCGGGCCTCATTACGAAAAGGTCCAGCTCCCCTCCCAGCTTCCTGTGATCCCTTCTCTTCACCTCTTCCATCATGTTCAGATATTCCTTCAGCCCCTGTTCAGTCGGGAAAGCGGTTCCATATATTCTGACAAGGACGTCATTCCCCTCCTTGCCCTTCCAGTAGGATGTGGATGCAGACAGCAGCTTGAAATGCTTGATGAAACCGGTGGAAGGAACATGGGGGCCCCTGCAGAAATCGCTGAAATTTCCCTGAACGTATACGGAGGAAAAGCCTCCCTCTGGAACGTTTTCCTCTATCAGATCCACCTTGTATTTGTTCCAGGAAAACATTTTGATGAGATCATCCCTGCTCATCTCTTTTCTCTCTATCTTAACGTTCTTCCTGGAAAGCTCCCTCATCCTCTCCTCTATTTTTTGAAGATCCCCCTCTCCAAGAGGTTTCATGGAGATGTCGTAGTAGAAACCCGGGGGATCTTCTGTGACAGGGCCCACAACAGGCTTCGCATCCTCGTACAGATCAACAACAGCATTAGCTAATAAATGTGCGCATGAATGCCTTAAAATATGGATACCATCATCGCTGTTTAAATCTACTGCTTCCACAGTTGCACCATCTCTCACATCCGCAGATAAATCAATGAGAATTCCATCCATACGCGCGGCAACTGTGGTGCTGGTAAGTGTTCCAGTTTCCCTTAAAATATCTATGATTTTCTTTTCCTTCTCCATGGTGATTTCCTCAATTTTGCCATCCTTGACTACCCTTACCAGCATGGAAAATGCAATTTTCTCCCCTATTTCTAATTTGCTGTTTGGGAATTAATATAACCCCCTATTCAATGAGGGGATGTGCTAAGGGGGAGAGTAATAAGGGCATCCTTTCTGTCCTTCATATCCTACTTCATCATTCTCCTAGCTACATTCATATTCACAGCTTCAGTGATAGTTTCTAAAGGTTCATTTCCAGTTCCGAGGAACGGTCTTGCCAACCTTATGTTCATTCTTTTAATTTTTGCAGCGCTGGCCCTGAGAGGTCTCCTTCTCAGAGTGAAATATTCTCTCTACCTCAGCACCGCTGTGCTAATAGTCTCCATTCTTTCATTCTCCCTGCTGAAAGGTTTCCTATTTCCTTTTCTATTCCCGGTGGCAATCGTTTCCCTCATCTCCCTCGTATTTATTCTCAGGGACAGGAATTTTTTCCATTTTCCCACGAGGATGTTCGACAGACCGGAGGTTGCTATTTCAATAGTTGTGATAGTGTTTATTCTTCTCGCAGGTGTCATAGGCTCCCTCATACTTGGAAACCAGTTCAGACCCAGAATCAGTGATCCAACAATCGCCCTCTACTACACTGGAGAAGTGGTTACGACCCTGGGCTTCGGCGATATAATCCCGGTTACCCCCNTGGCAAGGCTCTTCACAGTGGGGCTTGCAATAGTGGGTATAGGTTCATTCTTCGGTGCCGCAACTATTATAGTGGCGCCTTATCTTTACGAAAGGGGAAAAAGGTTGGTGAACGTGTTGCAGAAGGCTGGAAGCAAGAGACTTGAAAGCTACATCCTCTTCCTGGATTTCTCCCCCCTGGTGGTACCCCTTATGGACTATCTCATAGGAAAAGATGAGCTTGTTGTGGTTGCGGTCGACGACAAATCCAAGGAATCTTCATTAAAGGAGAGAAGGATATTCATAGAGGTGGAAGAGGATATAGAGAATGTTGTTTACAGCTTTGATCTGAGAAAAGCTAAGAAGATAATACTTGCCAGTGAGAGGGACGGGAAAAATATTCTGAANGCACTGGCAATAAATTCAAGATTCCAGGGNGAGGTGAGGGAAAGGGTTATTTCCATTTTAAACAACATCGGTAACGAGGAGAAATTGAAACCACTTGTCGGCGAAATCATAGTGCCTTCGCAGCTCGTTCTCGAAACTGCGAAAAAACTGATAGATGGAAATTAATACATCCTTTCTATCACATAACAATGAAATTCGTTCTGGAGAATTACGGATGTACCCTGAACCAGGCCCAGGGGGAGATGATCTCCAGCTACCTCATATCCCAGGGTCACCAGCTCGTTGATAGAGAGGAGGAAGCGGATTCCGTCCTGCTATCAACTTGCGTGGTTATTAAGCAGACTGAGGACAGGATGAGGAGGAGGATAAGGGAGATAAAGGATAGCGGGAAGGATGTTCTTTTGTCAGGATGTTTAACACACTTCCCTGTGGAGGGTGTGAAGAAGATGGATTTCTCCATCTCAAGGGGTAATTTACCGATACTGAAGGACGGAGATCTGAGTGCAGGTATTCCAATAGCGGAAGGGTGCAACGGTGGATGCACATTCTGCATATCAAGAATTGCAAGGGGGAGACTGCAGAGTTTCGGTGTGGATGAAATCCTTTCCTCAATAAGGGATATGGTTAACATGGGTGCAAGGGAGATAAGGCTTACCGCCCTGGATACGGCGTCATACGGCCAGGATTCAGGCTCTTCCCTCCCGGAACTTCTGAATGAAATAGTTTCAATCCCAGGTGATTTCATGGTGAGGATAGGGATGATGGAGCCGGAGAACTGCTTCTCCATTATGGAAGACCTGCTTGAATCCATGAAATCGGAAAAGGTTTACAAATTCCTCCATATCCCATTCCAGAGCGGGGATTCCATTGTCCTGAGAAAGATGGGGAGAAAATACAGGATAGAGGAGTTCCTGGAGGAGATAAGGCTCTTCAGATCCACGTTTCCAGAAGGAATGCTGAGCACTGATGTTATAGTCGGTTTTCCCTTCGAAACTGTGAATGGCCTCAAAGAAACGTTGAACGTGATAAGGNAGACNTCTCCGGAGATACTCAACATCACTAAATATTCCCCCAGACCCGGGACGGCAGCNTTCTCATGGAAAACCCCTTCNACAAACCANACCTCGCTCTGGTCACAGATTTTTTCCAACGTTCACAAAGAGATTTCAGCGAAATCCATGGAGAGATTTGTTGGAAGGAAGATCGATGTTCTCATAACAGAAAGGGGGAAGGGGGGCACCCTTCTGGCCAGGGACATAAATTACCGCCCTGTGATTCTTAAAAAGGGCTCCCTTGGAGAGAGAAGAAAGGTGAATGTGAAATATTCCACCCCCTTCTACCTCGTGGGGGAATGATCACTCTATGAATATTCTTGCAACTGTGAAGTGCCTTCTCGCTAACATTAAAGCTGTCCTGAGATTCTTTGCTTCCTTTCCTATGGCNGAAGCTTTGTAATTGGGATCAACCTTAACGTTGACCACGTACCCGCTCTCCCCGGCNGTGACGTTCAGCGATACCACCTTATATCTATAGAAAAGGTTCCTGAAGAACTGTTCCGGGTCCGGTGAATAATCCAGAATGTTCACCCTTTTCTTGACCTTCTCCTTTATTTTTTCAAGGGCTTTCTTCTTTTCGTCGCTCGTGAAAAGTTTGTACGTCCCACCTTTCTCTAAAACGAAGAAAATCACATCCTCCGTCTCCATAACATCCTTCACGGGGAGGTTCAGGGATTGCTCGAACATTTTTATGAGATCAAGGCTCCTCGTGTCGAGAGTTATCTCCCCCATCTCTACTCATTCCCCTTGAACTGGGACCCTCCTGCATCCAGTATCCCCACAACTGAAACGGGGAAAGGTTTTCCAAAAACGTTGCCAAGCTGGCTGGAGTTCATTGGCACCTCGTACTTCTTCACGTTAACATCATCCATCCTGGCAACAAGGTGGGGTTCTTGGGCAAGTACTACGGAAACTATCTTCCCCCTCGATATCATCTTTCTCGTTACCTTCTCCCCCAATACGAATTTTCCCGTCTCCTTCAGCCTTGCAAGTTCCCAGCTGTGATCCATCTATTTCCCCCTCTTATACGCTAGCTTTACCGCTCCTGTACCAAGGGTGATGGGCTGCCCCACTATAATATTTTCTGCCACGCCATTAAGCCTGTCCACCTCCCCCAGGAGACCTGCGTTAAGGAGGTGCTTGCTTGTTATTTCGAACGCAGCTCTGGCAAGGACGGAAGCCTTCTTTCCTGAAATACCATGCCTTCCTATGGCTTCCACGGAGCCAGTGAAAGTCATGATATCCGCTACAAGCATCAGGTGTCTGATATCGGTGTTGAGGCCGGCGTTGTGAAGGGTTGAAGTGCTTTCCTCGATTATAGCCTCCCTCGCCGCTTCAATACCAAGAACCTGCGATATTTCAATTATATCATTCGTTCTGGTCCTGGTGAAATCAACATCCTTCAGCTCGAGAACACCTGCCAGGTTCGAACCCTGCGTGTATATGACCCACTCCCTGTTCTTCTGGTCGTATTTCACTATGGCCCTCTTTATCCCGCTCAGACCCTTGACCTGGAATGTCTTGAGATTCTCGTAAAGCTGGTATATCTTCTTGAAGGAAGGTTCATCCAGCGTGATTCTTATTTCATCTCCCTGATCAGTTATGCTTGCCTTCTGAATCCTCATCCTCCTGACTTTCTGGAGTATCTCGTCCTTCTTCAAATTCCTCTCCTGCATCTTCTTCCTGTCGAGCATTATCCTCACGTAGCTTTCCGTGGTGTTTACCTCTATATCCGCTATATCCAGGATGGTGGTGGATTCTATATTCCTGGCAAGGGAGACAGCTTTATTTTCATCCCCCCTTGATTTTTCCGAGAGGTATATCGTCATGGAGGGTGTGCTAGGCGTTTTCCTTGCATCCACTATCTCAATCAATCTGGGAAGGCCCAGGGTAACGTCCATCTCTGCCACTCCGGCGAAGTGAAACGTTCTCATGGTCATCTGAGTCCCCGGCTCCCCTATGCTCTGTGCACCAACGATCCCCACCGCTTCAAAGGGATCAACCTTCACCTCGTTGTATTTTTCTATGGTTGCCCTGAGCAGTTTTTTGAAATCGCTGTCCTCGATATTTAATTTCTTCCTCCTTTCAGCGAGCTTTTCCGCTATCTTCAGGGGAAGCTCTTCCCCCTCCTTCCTGGCCATCTGCAATATCTCCTTCACATCCCCTGGAATCTGATCCTCTGTCGGTTTTTTAAGTTCAATAACCGCCTCCTCTTTGGGAACGAGGATGGCGAAAGATGTTATTCTCTCGAGTGAGCCACCCGTGGACTCCTCGTAATTCACTATGTCCCCCTGTATCTCTTCCGCACTTGCGATATTTATGCACGTTTTGAGCTGATCTTTTCTCTTCTTCAGTATATCGCTTTCCTCTTGGTATTTCGATATCCCCTTTATCTTCACCCTTGCGACGAACGTTTTTCCTGTGATCGTTATCAAGCCCTCACTTATCTCTTTGTCAGGAGGAATATCATAATCCACGCAGTACTTCACCGGTGCCTTTTCAATGATCTCCCTCACTTTCTTCAGCGTGTCTTTCCATGCGAGGATAGTCATTGTTTCACCTCGTATTTCTTCCCGAAGAGCTCCCTTATCAGGAAATCCACATCCACCGCCTCCCCGCCAAATGACCGTGAGGGATCTGTTCCATCCTCCCCGTATTTTAGCTGTATAACTGAATCCTCCGTATCCATCACCTTCCCGTCCTCCGAGACCTTTAGGTCTTCCAACGCATTTATAAGCCTTCTTTGCATATAACCGGATCTTGACGTTCTGACCGCAATATCCACGAGACCTTCCCTGCCACCGGTTGCATGGAAGAAGTATTCCGTCGGGGTCAGACCTTCCTTGTAGGATGAGCTCACGAACCCCCTGGCATATGCTCCCAGATCCCCCTTCTTGAAGTGAGGCAATGTTCTGCCGGTGTAACCGCGGTGCTGTCTTTGACCCCTGATACTCTGCTGCCCTATGATACCTGCCATCTGAGCGAGGTTCATCATATTTGCCCTTGCCCCCGAACGGGCCATTATGACAGTGGAGTTATCCATTCCCAGGTAGCTGCTCGCTATTTCTGAGCTCTTCTCCCTGGCCTGAGAGAGAACCTTCATTATCATGGATTCCAGAGTATCTTCAAGCGTTTTCCCGGGTTCAATGCCTATGAGACCATTTTTATAATTATCTATGAGCTTCTCCACCTTCTCCACGGCTTCATTCCCGACCTGCCTGAGCTGCGCTTTGGCTTCAGAAGGGACATCCTCATCATCTATTCCAGTTGAAAATCCAATGTAACTTATCACTCCTGCTGCGAGCCTTGTTATATCGTTCAGGAATTTCGCCCCTTCCGCATTTCCGTATTTCCTTATCACGTAGTCGAGCAGAACGCCCTTCGATTGACCTATGGCATTCTCATCGATGGCACCGCTAACAAGTTTCCCATTTTCTATCCTCACCACTCCCTCTGTGCCCTCTGGATCCAGTGATTTATCGCTCAGTTTCCCCTTAAACTCTATGTTCACACCTTCAGGAAGAATGGTTGAGAATATGTCCCTCCCTCTCATGTATTTCCTGCCGTCCTTCTCCACTATTTCCGGAACCTTTTTCACATCGACGTATGATAGTATGTGAATAGCCTGTTCCAGGGGTATCAGGGGATTCCTGAACGTCAATATGAAGAGAGCGGTTATGTGGTCATGGATGGCGCCCATTATCGGTCCCCCGAATCTGGGGGAAATGAAATTCTCCTGCACCTTCATTATAATTTCAGCCTCAGCCCTGGCTTCCTGGCTCTGCAGGACGTGGAGATTCATCTCGTCCCCGTCGAAGTCCGCGTTGTATGGAGCGCAAACAGCTAAATTAAAACGGAATGTCCTGTAGGGGAGGACTTTCACTTCATGAGCCATCATGGACATCCTGTGAAGGCTCGGCTGTCTGTTAAACAGTACGATATCCCCATCCTGAAGCTGCCTCTCCACCTGCCATCCCACCTCGATCTTTTCCGCTACCTCCTGATAGTTCTTCTCTGTAACCTTTATCCTGCTTCCATCCTTTCTGTAAACGTAATTCACACCCGGCCTGTAAACCAGGTCATCATTCCCCGGGCCGTTTGCAACCAGTGCCTTCATCTTCTCTATGTTGTGTTCCGTGACTGTTTCCGTGACGGTCAGCTCCCTGGCAGCTTTCACAGGAACACCAACCTGATTTATCGAGAGGAATGGCTCAGGACTTATGACCGTCCTTGCGGAGAAGTTCACCCTCTTTCCAGAAAGGTTGCTCCTGAACCTGCCCTCCTTCCCCTTCAGTCTCTGCACAAGGGTTTTCAGGGATCTTCCAGATCTGTGCCTTGCAGGCGGAGTTCCAGGAGTTTGATTATCGAAATACGTTGTGACGTGATACTGCAAAAGATCCCAGAGATCTTCAATTATAAGCTGCGGGCTTCCCTGGTCCCTGTTCTCCCTTAGCCTCTGGTTTATCCTTATGACATCCACCAGTTTGTGGGTTAAATCATCCTCGCTTCTTTCTCCCGTTTCCAGTGTGATCGTGGGTCTCACGTTCACGGGTGGGACTGGAAACACGGTGAGGATCATCCATTCTGGTCTGGCAACCTTTGGATCCAGACCGAGGAGGGGCAGGTCTTCGTCCGGTATCCTTTCAAATCTCTCCCTTATCTCCTTTGGCGTGAGCTTCTTCCCCTCCTCCCTGAATGTGGTTGGTTTGTCAAGTATAACCTTCTTATTTTCGAAATGACAGTGGGGGCATATCACCACTTCTGAAGCATCGCTCTCAGCTTCCGCCACTATATCATCATATTCTATCTCGCTCAGGCCGTTCTGCACCTCCTTTATCCTTTCGAAATACTCTTTTATCTTCTCATCCGTGAGCTTAATTCTCCCGCAGTTGGCGCAGGTGCTCGAGAGGATTGAGTAAATTTCCTTTATGAATCCTATGTGTACCACAGGCATGGCAAGCTCTATGTGACCGAAGTGACCGGGGCACTGATCAACCTTCCCGCCGCACGTTTTGCATTTAAGACCGGGTTCAATCACTCCCATCGCCGGGTCCATGAGGCCCTTCTCAATGGGGTAACCGTCATCATCGTACGTATCCGGTGTGATGACCTTCACGGCGGACATCCTTCTTATCTCTTCAGGCGACAGTAAAGCGAATTTCAGCTCCTTTATGCTGTTTGATACTTCAACCTTCATTTCAGATCACCCAGCCTCATCCTCATGACAACACCGAGAGACATCAGTTCATCCCTCATGAGCTTGAAGGCGTAGCTCGTTTCCACAGGCTTTATGTTCCCCGTGTTACCGCACACAGGGCATCTCAGCTGGTGCGTTCTGTAATCGTAGATGGCAACGTGACCGCACTCCGGGTCTCCGCACACGTATATGGTGAATCCATCGCTCTGGTCCAGAAGCCTGTCCTTTATTGCCATGGCAGCACCGTGTCCAATCAATGTATCCCTCTCCATCTCACCGAACCTGAGACCGCCCTGCCTTGATCTTCCCTCAGTGGGCTGCCTGGTCAGGATCTGCACGGGTCCCCTGGATCTTGCGTGGAACTTCCCCGCGACCATGTGGTGGAGTTTCTGGTAGTAAACCACACCTATGAATATATCAGCCTTGAACTTCCTCCCCGTTATTCCGTCGTACATCGTCTCCCTTCCAGAATACTTGAAACCGTTCCTCTCCAGTGCTTCCCGCAGGGATTCCTCGGGTTCGCCGTTGAAAACTGTTCCGTTAACGAATCTTCCCTCCAGGGCCGCAACCTTCCCCCCTATTGTTTCGAGGAGGTGACCGACGGTCATCCTGCTTGGAATAGAATGAGGATTTATTATAATATCAGGGATTATTCCATCTTCCGTGAATGGAAGATCTTCCTGGGGGACGATCGCACCTATCACCCCTTTTTGGCCATGCCTGCTCGCGAACTTATCTCCCAGCTCCGGAATCCTGTCATCCCTGACCTTGACCTTGAGGAGACGGCTGTTGTTTTCAGAAACAGTCAGCACCACTGAATCCACGTATCCGTTCTCTCCAGGCCTGTTTGTTACTGAACTTTCCCTCCTCTTCTGTATGGAAATCTTCTGCTCTTCTTCCATAAATCTCGGGGGAGATGTCTTTCCAACGAGGACGTCCCCTCCCATCACATAAGTCTCCGGAGAAACCATGCCATTCTCATCCAAATTTCTATAAGCTTCCTCGCTCCTCACGCCCCTTACTTCCGGTGGTGGTATCTCGAACTTGTCCTCCTGACCTCCGGGGTATCTCTTCTCTTCAGCTTTATATGTCCTGAAGAATGCAGATCTCCCGAAACCCCTCTCTATGGACGCTTTATTCATTATAACCGCGTCCTGGATGTTGTAGTTGTGATATGATATCAAAGCCACCACAGCATTCTGCCCGGAGGGTCTTCTATTGTAACCGATGTACTTGGCCGCTTCCGTGGTTACAAGGGGTTTCTGCGGGTAGTGGAGAACGTGACCCCTGGTATCCGGTCTCAGCCTGAAATTCGATGCTGAAAGGCCCAGGGACTGCTTCGTCATTGCGGCACCCATGGTGATCCTAGGTGACTGGTTGTGCTCTGTATACGGAATCACCCCGACTACAACCCCCTGAATCAACATTGGATCTATCTCTATGTGGGTATGCTCCTGTCCGAATGTTTTCTTCCCCTCGAATTCCTTGTTACATTTCAGGCATCTCAGGATTATCTTATCTTCCCCCGGATTGACCCAGTCTATGAGATCGCTGTAGAGGTATGTGCCGCAGTTGGGGCACTTATGGGGTTTCTCGTAGGGAGAGATCGCTATGTAAGCGTTTTCCTCCTCCTCAGCATCCAGCCACTCAATTATCCCGTTGTCCACCAGCTCCTTTATCCCGATTTTCCCGCTCTCTATACCTTCCTTTATGGTGGAGTTGAACTTTATCTTCCCGTTGTAAACTATGAGAAGGGGTCTCCTTATCCTTCCCCTGTCCGTGTTTATTATCACTTCGTTGGTGGTTTCATCGTACCTTATGTTGACCTGGTTGGAAACGTTTCCTGACCGTCTTCTCTTCCTTATCTCCGCAACAACACCCTTTCCGTCTTTATGGTAGCCTATGAGATTTCCGTTCACATATATCCTGGACAGTCCGGGTTTCTCCCCGAGAATCTCCTCCAGACCCATCTTCTTGAGCATCTCTATGATATTCTCCTCGGGGTAACCTTCCGTTATATCTATAACCAAGCTGGCATTCTTCACGAGACCGCAGTTCTGACCTTCAGGCGTTTCATTCGGGCACATCCTACCCCACTGGGTGGGATGAAGGTCCCTTGCCTCAAAATGGGGCTGTGACCTTGTCAGCGGGGATGATATCCTCCTCAGATGGGAAAGGGTGGCTATGTACGAAGTTCTCTCTAGCAGCTGGGAAACACCAGTTCTCCCCCCGATCCAGTTTCCCGTGGATATTGCGTGCTTTAACTTCTCATTTAAAACGTCCTGCCTCACAGCTGCGTTCAGCCTTATCCCCCTTTTCCTGTTGTATGTTTTTTCAAGCTGACCTTTGAGATCCTTAAGAAGTGCCTGCGCAGAACTCCTGAAAAGTTCCTCCAGCAGGTCGCCCGAAAGCTTTATCCTCTTGTTGGCCAGGTGATCCTTGTCGTCCTCCTTCCTTATTCCAAGATAAAGTTCAAGAAGGGCCCTCGCCATCCTTCCTAGGTATACTCCTTTCCTCGCCCTGTCCTGCGGTGAGTCGCCGAGATGAGGGAGAAGGTTGTTGTCAAGGATCTGGGACATCTTCTTCTCCCTGAACTCCTTGGCCTGACCCGCAGCAAACCTCTTTTCAAGGTAATTTATAGCATCTTTCTGCGTTAGAATTCCACTTGGTGGATAAAGCTCAGCATTTTCCGCATCCTCTATGTTTGCATAGACGATGGGAATCATCCTTTCGTCCGTCACTATTGAATCGTAAATATCCCTGTCCGTGTCAACACCCAGAGCCTTCATGAGGATGACAAGAGGAATTGTTCCAGCGATAGACGGTATCGATACTATGAGAATCCCGTCAGATTTCCTTTCCACTGTGATAAGAGCCCTGTACCCCTCCCTCTGGGAGAATACCTTCGCCACCTCAACCTTTGAATCGTACTTCTCCTCGTATTCCACAATTATCTTATTGGGCGCGAGATCTTCCGTGGAGATAAGAGTTCTCTCTGTCCCCCCTATGATGAAATATCCTCCGGGATCCTGGGGGTCCTCTCCCAGAAGCTGGAGTTTCTTCTCATAGGGAAGGGAGAGGAGCTCCTCCTCGCTCATCCCTCTTATCTTCTCATCCTTTCTCAGATTGATTCTCCTTATGAACTCGTCAATATTGTTCTTGTGAAGGATGCATATCTTAGACTTCACCATCACTGGAAATTCCCCTATTTTTATCCTCTCCGTTTTGATCTCGTTATCCTCCTCGATCACCCTGAACTCCAGGAAAAGCGGGGCCATGTAGTTGAGGTCCCTGAGCCTTGCCTCCAGAGGGGTTATATAATTTTCCGAACCCGTGGGTTCCCTTATCTTCGGCAATTCTATTGAAACCGTGGGTTCCGCATTCCTGTCCCCGCCCTTCCTTCCAAATCTTATCCTTATATCGAGTCCTCCCGTTTTCGAACGGTCAAGTTTCATCTCCCCTGGCGGGTCGTCCTCCGTTACCTTCAGAGTGTCGAAGACAAGCTGCATCCCCGAGTTCGGGTTATCCTCAGTGGGAATGAAATCGTTGTAAGAAACTAACTGGTGATTTACAACCTCCATCTCCCTGAAAAACGCATTGAGTATTGGATTCATCTACTCACCTATGACAGTCCTGTATATCTTGGTTATCCCGCTCGTCCTGCTCTTCCTCACCACTTCTATCATCCTTCCCGGCTCTATCTCTCCAACTACCTTCTCCATGGTCTTTATGACGGGATCGGATTTCCTTATCTTTGGCAGCTGGGATTTATCAACACCCATCTCCTTCAGGATTTTTTCCTCATCCTCCAGCGGAACAAGCCTGTGTTCCGGTACCATTTCATGAAGAAGAATATTGTATTTAGCCATCAGAATTCACCCCCTACTTCCCCCTCCATTGTTTCAAACATCAAATCTCCATACAAGATCATTCTTAACCCCTGGAATTGCTCAACCTTATTATCAATTAATACTAAGTTTTTGTGCTAATCCCTTCAAGCCATGGAATCACTTCCCTCACCAGTGAGGGACCGTGATGCGCAAAAAAATCATATTCCCCCGGCGTGAGGAATATCCTTCCATTCTTGAAAGCGCTGAGACCCTGCCACCCTCTCTCTTTCACAAGATTCTCTATGTAATTATCATCCCTCTTTCCGAACATCTTTGGCTCTATTATTATGAAATCCGGGTCCTCCTCTTTCACTGCATTGAAATCTGGTGTTAACCACTCCTTCGTTTCTTTCCGGAATATGGATTTCAAATTCATGAAATCAAGAACGTCCGTTATGTACGATAAAGACCCAAAGGTCACAGGACCGCCAAGATCGCATTCCATATAAACCGTTTTGTAGTCGCCTCTTTTCACATTCCCCAATCTGGATAAAAGCTCCTTCTCCAGTTCCCTCCCCCTTTCCGGCACTCCAGTCACAACGGATACCCTGACAGGAAGATCAATCACCGCGGAAAGGGAAGGAGGGAGGCTGAATGAATAAGTTGGGAATAAAGATCTCAGTTCACCTGCAACCTTCTCCTGGTACCCCGTTACAGTCAGGACAAGGTCTGGATTCAGCGATTTGAAAACATCCATGCTCACGTAACCGTAGCTCCCCACCTTCCTCTTTTTCCTCGCCTCTGGAGGCCTCACACAGAATGGGGTTACACCTATCACTCTGTCCCCGAGACCTATCTCGAAAAGTATTTCCGTAACAGCTGGGCTCAGGCTCACAATTCTCCTGGGTTCATCGGGAACATCCACCCTGTATCCAAGAGCGTCTATGAGTGAAACCACAATCCTGAATTCCTTCTTCCTAAAAAATGTGAGTTAAATTCTTTATCCCCCTTTTTTATCTCAAGAGGATGGTCACAGTCAGGATAATCGGCGAGAAGGATGAAAGGAAAGTAGAGGGGAAGAATCCCATGCAGATACTTCATTCCATCGGCATCAACACAAATTCCGTGATAATTCTGAGGAACGGGAAGCCAATACCTGAGGATGAGGATATTGAGGAGGGGGATGAAATCACAGTTATAAGATCATTCTCAGGGGGATGATTTTCAGGGAGATTACGTCCCAATTAATTTATATCTTAAAATAGCTACGATTCCTCCGTATCCATCCACTATCTTCCCCGTTTCCCAGGAGGAATGAACTATGAAGACCCTGCACCCCTTTGCCCTGCATTCCTCAAGCAGCTGGAACGCTTTATTTTCCCTGAAATATCTGTCCGTGATGATAAGGACATCTGCTGCCCCTGCAATCACGGCGGAAGAAACACTATCCTTCCCGTAGGCTGAAAGTCCCGAATTGACACCCTTAAGAAAATCTTCCACCATCCTCATTTCAGCGCTTCTCCTCATTTCTAAATGACCGGAGGAAAGGAGTATTCTTATCCCCTCCTCGCCTGATTCACCTATCTCCGTCTTTTCCACTGCAATACGGAGTTCTTCGAGAATCCCCTCAACCCTTCCGCGCAGTACCTGGGGTCCTATGAGGAATACCTTCTGCCCCTTCAATCTTGCCAGCCTCTCCCTGAGCTCTGAGGGATCACTTTTCTCCTCTTCGAACATCTTCCCCTGTGTTGTCTGGACCCTCCATGACAGCTCATTTTTCTCTTCATCAACGAGGAAAAGGCTCACGCCCTTTTCATCTATTGAGAGAACTGGAGTCCTCGCGTAGGAGAGGGAAGAGCTTTCCTCCAGTATTTTCNTGAAGGAGTTNAGATCAGAAGGTTTCACAGATATGAAAGAACCGGGTTCCACNTTCACGCTCTGATGTTCCCCAAGATAATCCTCAGGCCCTTCCACTATTTCACCGAGGATATGAAGCCTCATTTGCAATTCAGAGAATTCCACGCTNTCCACCTTAATAGACACGGAAACTTTTTTTCTTTCAGTCTTTTTTCTTCTCACCATATCCTCTTTTATCTCTGTCCTCCTGAACACATCTGCCTTCACGATATCCCCTTCTCTTATGAGAAGAGAAAGATACCAGAGGTCCTCGGAACTCACNATCTCCAGCCNGAAGAATTCTCCTTCCCTAACNGACCTCAATCCCGAGCCCCCTGAGAATTCTTCTGAAGTTTTCGGTATGGCTTCCGTCCCAGTAGTATCTTCCGCATCCAGGACATTTATAAATTTTCGATGCCCGCCTGTTCACGTATTCCGGAAGATTCTCTCTATCCTTAACTTCCTCTATCAGGGAACCGCATACTGTGCAAACCTCAAGAAATCCGTGATCTGGTGGTGGGAGCTTGCCTATCACTTCCCTGAGTTGCTCCCTGGGATCGTACGAACTCAGGAATATGGAATTCTTGACCCTGCGGTGGAGATCCCGGTCCCTTGTGAGAAGTATATTACCGGAGGATTGCTCTTCCACGTAACTGTCCCCCCTGTCGCTGGATATATATTTCACGTCATACCCCAGCATTCTAAGATATACTGTCAATTTTCCAAGCATACTGTCAGTCACTATCATCTCAAAACAATTTCCGCATCCCTTATAGAATTTATAATGTCCCTGGCAACCTTCATTTTTTCCAGCTTCACGGCGAAGGGTTCGTCCACTGGTCTCTCAAAATTGAACCCGTGCAGCAAAACCCTTTCAGCGCCCATCGCGATAGCCATAAGAACGCTCCTGTCACCATCCGTGAATCCACCGATGTTTCTGATTTTTCTTACGGGTATGCTTTGTGTGGTTCCAAGAACAATACCCTTCATCCTGGGGACGTGACGGGAGAGCTTCTCTATGTTATCTCCATGCCCGTGGATAACCTTTATGAAATCCCCTTCCTCTATCTTCTCGACGGGGCCGTCGAGATCCGTGACAACCATGTCGCATCTCCCCCCATAGAAATTCAGCGCTGAATCCGCTACGATCACGAAACCTTCCAGGTGAGAAGGAGGATGATAGGGTCCGACAACATTCGCTTCCCTCACCCTTGGAAGTGAATCCCAGTTATCCTCCTTTATCAGGGAATTAAGCTCTATTCCCGCTAGAAAATCAAGGTAAGGGTTGAAATTAAAGAGAGCGGCTATCTTTCTCTGCAGCTCTAAGCTCCTCTCCCTGCCGTTCAGAAAGCCTCCCATACCTCCTCCTCACCACTGAGACCACAGTACCCACAACAATTCCCGATACAGTCATTATCACCGCTACATCAAGGTATAGAAACTTCAGGAAACCCCTCTGATACCCGAAGTTCACGAATGATAGGAGACCAAGGAGGGCAACGAAGAAGCTCACGTAGAACGATGCGCTCAGGAGGTAGGATTTTATCATACCGGATCTCCTCCCCGGTTCGAATATTATCAAACTCTCCAGTATCCTGCCAACGTCAAATATGATTATCGATGCCACAGTCAGGGGTATGAGATGGTAGAGGAGCAATATTATTGCAACAACAACAACGTGCGTGGAAACAGCTGCAACAAGGCCGCTGTAAACTCCGTAGGCGAAAACTGCCGCGGAAATGAGCAGGGAAAAGACGGTTATCCTGGTGTTGATGAACTGATCCGCTATGCTGGAGAACGTTTCGCTGATCCTCTTCCCTGCAGAATACGCCTTCCCGAGGAAGTAGATCCCAATTGCGGAAACAACTGTCATGAAGCCGGTTGTGGCAGGATCAAGTGTACCGAGACCGTAGAGATAAACTCTCAGTGAAAGCACGAAAAGAATGGTGAGACCCAGCACCAGGAATGCAACCCCTATCGGGACGAGAACCTTCTTCATGAATTTCTCTTCCTTGAGCGCTTTCACAATTATGTAGTAAAGCGATTCAATCTGCTGTGCCTGCCTTACAGTAATCCTCTTTATCGCCCTTATCTTTATCCTGCTTTCTATTATTGGTATTATGAACTCATCTTCCGCCCCGTCTGAAACAACTATCGCCTGATCGCATTTCACCTTCCTCAAAACTTCTTCAAGCTGATCTGATATCACCCTGTCGGAAACCAGACCGACATTCTTGTCACCGCAAAGGGTGCATATCTCCACATCCTCCCCTGAGTTCCTGAGATGATCATAGGTGGCTATTGCAGAGAACAGGGCATTGGAGTCCGAATCCTCCGGATCCTTCAGTATCAGTTCATTGGCGGCCTTTAGGTTTGCGTCTCTCCCTATTACTGGAGACCTGACCCCAGCCTTTTCGCCAAAATCGTTGTCTCTGTCAACACATATTATGAGGGTCCTGCTCATTTAATTATATAGTAACCAGCGCTCTTCTGTCTCGCAACCCTCTTCACGTATCCCTTGCTCTGGAGTTCCTGAAGAGCATTGGCCACCACTCCCTTGCCCATCTGACTTGCCTTCATCACATCATCTGCAGTCTTCATCTTATCCTCCGATGTTGATCCAAGTTTTTTCAATGAATCATATACCTTTTGAGCGTTTGCCGAAAGGTCGCCCATTTTTATTCACCGGATATTGTATAACCTTCGGATATAAATATAATTTGTGTGTTTTTTTCTTTTCCCCCTGATATTTCCCAATGAAAAAGCAAGGTTAATGACCTTTCCCATGTTAAAGGTGGGGATGCATCTGGATGAGAAGCTGGAGGAAACGCTTTCCAATGACTCTATTATGGATGTAGTTGAAACAAGGAAAAAACAGTTTATCGAGAAGGGAAGATCCTCCTCTGGAAGAGATTTTCATGGAGCTTGTTTTCTGCACTCTGACTGCAAATACATCTGCTGAGATGGGGCTCAGATGCGAGGAGGGGATAAGGCATCTTGGCTCGTTTGAATTCAAAAAGCTCAGGGAAGAGCTTGTAAGGTGCAGGTACAGGTTCCCCAATACCAGGGCAAGATTCATTGAGTTTAATTTTCAGCGTAAAGAACTCCTCCCGGAGATAATGAAAATGGAAGAAAGGAGGGATATTTTGACTGAAACATTCATGGGAATAGGCATGAAGGAGGCTTCCCATTTTCTCAGAAATACTGGCTACTTTCAGTACGCGATACTGGACAAGCATGTGCAGAGATTTCTTTCAGAATACTACGGAATCACAATAAAAATAAAAAACAGGCGCGATTACATTGAAGCTGAGAAAATCTTTTTTGAGCTCTCATCATCCTACGGTCTTGAACCCGGAATAATGGATTTGGTTGTATGGTACATTATGACCGGTAAGATATTGAAATAGAGGAAAAAAGGGAAATTTTCATTAGGCTTGGATAACTTATCATCCTTCCCGGGGTGAATCAATGAAAGCGACTGTTGCTGTTGGAGGCAATGCCCTTCTTGAAAAGTATGACAGGGGCACGGCGGAAGAACAGATCAGCAGGGCGGAGGAAACCGCACGGAAAACACTCAATTTTCTGAAGGATAATGAGGTTGTTCTCACGCATGGAAATGGCCCACAGGTTGGAGCCATAATGCTTCAGAATGAGTTTTCAAGCTCAGTCACACCGCCCATGCCCCTCGACGTTTGCGGCGCGATGTCCCAGGGGAGCATCGGATATTTCCTCCAGACATCTTTTCAGAATGTCCTGAACGAGAATGGAGTTAGGAAGAGCGTTGTCACTCTGGTAACAAGGACTGTTGTGGACAGGAATGACAGCGCCTTCCGGAACCCCACGAAACCAATAGGGAAGTACTATTCCAAGGAAGAGGCGATGATACTGGAGAGAAACAGCGGGTATGTTATGCGCGAGGATTCTGGGAGGGGATACAGGAGGGTAGTCCCATCGCCTATGCCTGTGGATATAGTGGAGATAGAACAGATAAAGCACATGATGGGTACCTCATTTATACCAATAGCTGTGGGAGGAGGAGGGATTCCTGTCATAAAAACAAATTCAGGATACAGGGGGGTGGAGGCTGTCATAGATAAGGACCTCGCCTCTTCATTACTCTCAATAAAGCTAAACGTTGATATTTTCATAATATTAACGGCGGTGGATGCCGCTTACATAAATTATAACAAGCCAGGAATGAGGAAACTCAGGGAGACAGGTGTTGAAGAACTGATGAAATTGAGGAACCAGAATCACTTCGCCCAGGGCAGTATGCTTCCGAAGATTGATGCAGCAATCAAATTCGTTTCCTCCACGGGAAAGAAAGCGATAATCACAAATGCTGAAAANATNGAGGAGGCGATAAAAGGGAGGGAGGGTACCATAGTGGTACCCTNATCCCCCTGGCTAAAGACCTTTAGATTTCAATAGATCATTTTTCCTTAGCCATTCNACGGTTTCATCGAACTCCTTTCTTGAAATGTAAATCTCATACTTCTTCCTCAGGCATTCCATTGTATTCTCCTCGCTGGAATCGTAGCAATTCAGTACTATATTTCTCAGGTCCTCCTTCCTGTTCCAGGGGAATATGAACCATTTCCAGTTTGTCGAATCAACCTCTTCAGCAAAATAATCAGGTATAACCTCCGATCTGTTTATGTGGAGAAAGGTGGCAGATCTGACTGTTTTAGGATTCTTCTGTTTTGTGGCTTCTATGGCCAGCCTCAGGGATTGACCCGTATCTGTTATATCATCAACAACAAGGACAGCCCTTCCATCAAGGTCCTTCACTATCGGGTAAGTTACCTTTGCCTTTCCATCGGGTGTTGCTGTGACCCCCCAGTGCTCTGTCTTGAGCGTGAATATGTCCTTTATGCCTAGATAATCCGCGATTATTCTCGACGGAACCAGACCGCCCCTTATCACGGCGATAACACAGTCAAACCTCGCATCTCCAATCTTTTCCACAATTATTTCCGCCCATCGTTCTATCTCCTCCCAGCTCACGAACCTCGAAGGAACCTTCTCATTCTTCATTGCTATCGATTCCCAGTAATTTTCTTTATTTAAATTATCTTGCGACCTCAAGTGTGTTGCATAATTAATAAGCCTCCTTCATTTGTCTGAGAATGTTATAATAATGAACCTTCATAGCAATCTCCTGAGCTGTGTATTCAGGTCTCCCTGCCTTTATGATTTCACCCATAACACTCTTCAGACCTGAGAAATATAATTTCCACAAGCTATCTTCATAATTATTGTTACTTTTCCACTCACTCTCTGATGTTCTTATCTCCCTTGTTATTCTTCCCCTGTAGGGAGAATCCATTGAAAACATGGAATAGTTCTTCCTTGTGGGAATTATTGCATTTCCATTGAGAGAGCTGTATATGCTCCTTGAATCGAATGCCCTCTCAACATAGAGTTTTGATACCTTCTCCCTTTCCATTTAATTTCCAAGGTAATCCCCCTTATTGTTATATTGAATCAAGTTGAATCAATTGCCACTTACAATTCTCAGAGTTATTTTCTTTATTAGTTCATGTTCCTTATCCCCTGTCCTTATACTCCTGAATATATTTGTGTAGTGAATTGTATCCAAACCCATGATACCTGAGAATATTTTTAAGAATGTATCCAGGAGATATGAATGATACGGAATAAATGGATCTAATTTTAGCAATGAAATTTATGAGAGCATCAGGCACCTTGAAATATCTCTTGCATTTATTCTCTTCCAGGGAATGCTTCAATTTGGAGAGGGAATTTGTATCAATAACTGAAAATCCTCTCAAAAAGGGAACTGTTGTATTTGCTACAGTTTCTTTCAAAGGATCAATATCCCAACATCCCTTCTCTCAACTCATTATTGATTGGGGGTATTCATAAATCCCCAATCAATTCATAACACTTCAATATCCGTTAAATGTCAGACATTATGGAACACACTTCACAAGATCTAGAAGCCCATAGTAACTCTTCCTCTTGTAAGCGGCTTTAAATGCTGTTTCATTTTATCATTGGACATCTTCTTCGTGTTTTAGAATCGTTTTCAGTGGGAAAGCGCCTTTTCAACGATTCTCATGGGATTATCCCACAGAACCTGATTCGCATGATTTCCAAGCATGCGGGCCAGATCATTTATCTTGGACACATTCTCGAATCCACGGGGAGTCTCCGTAATCCCCAGAAAATCAGTACCCAGCGCNACATGTCTCCACCCGAAATTATCTCCAACATATTCCATNTTAGTTACCATATCGTTTATTGATGCTTCTTCNCCAAGAGTGCTTTTTATCGCCGTTATTCCAATCAGCCCATCTGTTTTGACTATTGCCTCCACGGCCTCGTCATCAATATTCCTCACATGATCATGAACGCT
>JGI24721J26819_10001709_pt1 | contig 24492 bp, 16 predicted proteins | sample YelNatPaOPGAMG01_FD_26819 | JGI IMG/M metagenome (IMG submission 26819) | reverse complement strand
TCCCCGGGGATGATAAAAATTGAGTTCTCTTTCCAGGTCACCGCGGAAGCGAAGCAGGCGATGGCCGATATCGGCTTGAAGGAAGCGCCGGCCGAAGGCGGCGCTGAGGGTGCCTGTGGCCCGGCGCCGCCAGAGTTCCAGTTGAAAGAGGCGGTCCGCAGCCGCCATAAATCCCTGGGCGAAAAAAAGGTCATTTTCATTTCGGGCGAAAATATGAGGAATGCCCCATCTGTCTCTAATTATTTCCACGGGCTCCCTTATTCCAGAAAGAATTATATTTTCTTCAATGATTGAATTTTGTGGCTGAAGCGAAAGGAAAAGTAAACCGGCGAAAATCAGGCCGAAATAAAATAAAAGAGACAAACTCTGCCTCTTTCCTGTCTCCTTTCCCATGGCTAATTTGCCTCCTTAACCGGACTTCCAGACGTAAATTAAAATCATTAAAATCATCGTTGCCTAAATTATATCCAAATGAGTTCTTTCCCTCATCCTGAAAGAACTTTGCCCTGATTTAAAAAACATCCCATGACAGGTTTTTTGGCAATTTTTTATTCTGAAGCACCTCCTTTTGAAAATCTTTCCAGTTTAGCTTTAATAGATGGGGCTCATCCTTAAAGAGTGTGGTGGATGCGGCGCTTTTTTATCATGAATACTTAGGCATTTTTTCGCTTAAATAAGCGTTTGTATCAGGGTAAAGAGGGCTTTTTAAAGCCCTTCTTTAGCCCCTTTCTAAAGCTTAAAATGATAATAAATCATCCTTAAATTTTGAAAGACGTTTTTGACTGGATTAGAATTTATATTGAAATACAGCCGTTATAGGCCCAATAAATCACCACAATTTTCACCGAAGAGCCAATAGATGGTTAAATGTTCTAAATTTTAATGTTTTAACCTAAAAGAGTAGCCTGAAGTCTGAAATCGAACAAAGCCTTGGCTCGAACTTATAACTTGGGTTTGAATACTTTAATTAAAAGCTGTTTCAAAAAATTGGAATAGATAAGAGTAATTAACAAGAATAAAAAAAGGATTAACAGAAGAAGTGAGAAATGAGTTAACAGGAAAAATAAGAAATGAATAAAATAAAGGCTGAAAGAGAAGAAAAGCAAAAAGGCAAAGATAGGGGAAATAAGGGCCGTCTGTGGAAGCTGATAAATCCTGAAATAGGCTCGAAAAAAGGCTGAAAAATGATTAGCATTCTAAGCTGGCTCCTGCTCCTATCAGGTTTAATCCTGCGGGCTGACCAGCCACTCGAACTTCTACCTGATTTTGGCCCTGATGGTCTCGGCGGCCTTTCCTGGGAAGAAAAAGAGCTATTATTGACCGAAGAAATTGTCGTTCCCCGGGAGCCAACCATCCTGACCGATGGCAAAACAGTTATTGCCGCTGCCGTAATTATCAATCAGCCAGTGGAAACAGTCTGGAGAATTCTTTCTCAGCCAGAAAGACAGGCGGACTATTTAAAAGAGATCAAAAAAAGCAGACTCGTCAAGGAAGAGGGGGAGGAAAAATGGGTCTATTTCGAAGTTGATATCTATGGCTTTTCTATCCATTATACTGTCAGGCATTACCTATATCCCCAGTTGAAATCTCTGGCCTGGGAACTTGACCCGGAAGCTGAAAATGACCTGAGTTATCTTCTTGGTTTCTGGCGTCTTTATCCCTGGAGCGAAGGAAAAACGCTGGCTCGTTATGGAAGTCAGGTTGTCCCAAAATTTAGGCTGGCGAGAGCCATTATCCAGTATCTTTATAGAAGTCGGGTCAAATCTTCTCTTTTAGCTGTGAAAAAATATCTGGAATCAATTCCGGCCGATAATTTGCTTGTTAATTCTCCTGGTAATTGCCGGCAAAAATGAATCCAACAATGACTGTAAGCTGGGCCGGAAAAAGTGGCGCTTTTCTCTTTACTCCCTCGTCCCCTGAGGTAATTAACCAAATTAAAACACTGATTATAATTTTTTCCTGATCCCAAGGATAAGGGCCATATTAGCATTGGGTTCAATTTTCGGTCTGATCCTCCCTGGTAAAGCGCTTAGAATCGGGTTAACTCCTGGACCATGGCCGGCATAGTCGCTGAAGCCATGAATGACCACACCGATGGTTATGGCGCCTTCATATCTTCCCCGGCCATAGAAATCATAATGGTCCTTAATGGCCACTAAATCGCCCAGGCGAAGCTTTTTCAGATTGTATTTTTCGACTGTTTCCGGACAGGTGGTCTGGATGTCATAATCAACGGTTTCGAGAAAAGAACCACCCATACCTGAACCCATCAGGTGGCCAGGAATCTCCATGACTACCGGGACAACGAGCTGACCATTCTCCACAGTTATTCCAATTTTTTCCAGAGCCTCAGGATCGATTTTATTCACGCGAACATCTTCGAACCCGAGTATCTTCAAACCCACGCCCCGGGCTTTAATCAAAATCCGGTCATTGACGGCCAATTTATCCCTGACTTCAGGCGGAAACCAGACAAGATCATCGGAGCCAGCGTGCCGACCAATAAAGATGCCCTTGGCCCCTCTGGCCTCTCCGGTTAGAACCCGGGCTTCATTGCCGATACAAGCTAAAATGGCTAAAGCGCATTCGCTTGGAATTGGCCGCTCTCTTCCCTGAATGGTAACATCAGGTTCAACATGATCGCCTTCAGCCCAGCCATAGGTCGAGTCACCAAAGGTAACCGTGTAATTGATGGAAGCCATGCCTATTCCGAGTTTGGGCTGGCCATCATAGGTAGTGGAAAATCCAGAGCTCCTTAAAGTGGCCGGTGGCTGAACCACTCCCTCGACAGCAATAGTGAGGAGCTCACTCTTATTGGTTCGAATTAGCTTTTTCGAATCAAAATCTGTCCCCTGAATCTGAGGAGAAGAAGAATTAGAAATTGGGCTGTCCTTTGATTTTTTACTCTGACCTAATTTTTCAGGTTCTGCAGCTGCCTCTGCCTTTTTCCTCTGGCTAAGGGAAATTTTTAATCCCAGATAACGGGCGATGTTTGCTTGGGGGTCGAGCCTTGGTTCAAGCCTTCCCTGACGGCTCGAAAGAATGGCCAGAACACCTATACCCAGACCTGAAATATCGCTCGGTCCGCTACAAACAAGGCCGAGCGTGCCTGCTCCCTTATAATATCCTTTCCCGTAATCATTCTGAATATCCTGGAGGAAAACAAGGTCGCCGTAGCGAAGCTCTTTCAGGCCATATTTTTCAATGTCGGGCGGATAACAGGTCTGAATACAGAAATGGCCATAGAGACTGGTGCGGCCAGCTCCCTGACCTACTATTTCAGCTGGAATTATTTTAACGACTGGAACTTCAAGTTTATCGCCACGGCGGCGGAGATCCATTTTTTCCAGAACTTCCGGTGAGAGACTATGGATAAAAATATCGGGGAATTCTTCAATTTTAAGGCCAATACCGGTAGCTTTTATCTGCAAGAGATCGCCCATGGCCAGCTTTTCCCTGGTTTTATCATCAAAATAAACAAGTACGTAGCTGCCAAATTTGCCCACAACCACTCCCTTCGCTCCCCGGGCCTCGCCACTCAAAACTTTAACTTCGTTGCCCACCGCCGCATAGGTTAGCCAGGCTTCACTGAATCTTTCTTCACCTATACCTTCAGTGGCGACCTCCATAGTGGCTTGATCAGAGCTGGCCCAGCCGAAGATAGGCTGCCCAAGACGGAGGTTATAGTTAATTCCGCCCAGACCTATGGCCAGCTTGGGCTTTCCATCCCAGGTAGTGACATAATTTCTCGAGGGCTGAGGATGAGCTACCTGACCCTGTACCGCAATGGTCAGCAGTCTGGTTTTATTTGTAGTTATGGCCTGCTCAGAATGATCGGTAGATTCTGAAAAAGCCGGGAAAAAAGAAGAAAGAAGACTAAAAGCTGCGAGGACAAGAAAAATTAAAAGGACCTTTTTCATCTTGTACCTCCTTTCCGGAAAAAATACTTTCATGGGATCAGACCAATTTTAACTTGAAATGACCTTTTTTCTCAAAAAGCCTCGGGTCAATCCTTCTGCCGGAATGGACAAGTTGAAATTCCAGGTCTAAAGCCTAATATTAAGATTGCAAAAATCATGTCATTTTTAAATAAAGAATCCGGGTAGTTGCGAATTTCCTGAAGGTAAAAGGAAATAGCTGGACGAACCTTTTAATTAATTCGCTTCAAGTATGTTTATTATTTATGAGTCCAATCAGGTCAAAAAGAAACTGGAACGACCCAGTAGAGTTCCCTTCAGACTCTGCGTCGCCGGGCCGACTGCAGCCTTCTGGTGCCTTCAATTCTTCAACCTCACCCCTGCAGAACCCGAATTATCATTATCTGGAAGTCTCATTAATTGAAACGAAGTCTCTCATCCAGGCAGTTTGACTTGAATTTAAATTTCCAGAATGCTATAAATTGAAAAGAAGATGGAAAGGCAGACGAAGAAAATTCCGAAGAGACAAGAGATTCATCTCCTGTTTTCCATCTTCCTTCTGGCCATAATTCCTGCCATTATTAACGCCAATAATAACAATAACGTCCCCTTCTAAGGGGACGTGCGCCTTTAATCTAATCCACTCAACTCAACCTATTCCCTTAAAGGAGGTTTTCTATGTTTGATGTTGATCGAGCTTTAAATCTCTGGCGCTCAGAAACGCTTCGCCGGGCCCTTCACCTTCAATCCGTGGTTCTTGATTCTTCCCGGGAATTTTTGCGAAGCCAGGGGTTCATTGAGATTCTCCCGGTAATCATTTCTCCCATAACTGACCCTTTGACTGACTATCGGGTACGCGGGGAGGTTGAATGCTACGGCTTTAAATATCAAATTACCAAGAGCATGATTTTTCACAAGCAGATGGCCATTCTGAGCCATCCCCGCATTTTCTGTTTTTCGCCCAATGTCCGTATTGAATCTGTGGAAAGGCAAAATTCCGGCAAACATTTGATTGAGTTTGTTCAGCTGGATCTCGAAGTAAGAGAGGCAACGCGCGATGAGGTAATGGCCCTGGGTGAGGCTCTTCTTCGCTCGATTATCAGAGCGGTTATAGAGAGATGCCAGCCGGATTTAGAATTTTTTGGCCGGAAGCTGACGGTTCCGGAATCACCCTTCCCCCGGATTACTTACAGGGAAGCCGAGGCTAAATTCGGTCCTGATTTTGAAGAGAAACTTTCCCGGTCTCATAATGAACCCATCTGGGTGATTGATTTTCCCCTTGAGGGCCGGGAATTTTATGACCGTGAGGACGAAAATCGGCCCGGGACTCTCGTCGATATGGACCTTATTTATCCCGAGGGCTTTGGTGAAGCCCTTTCCGGTGGCGAAAGGGAATATCAGCTGGAAAGAATTTGTTATCGGATTGCTCAGAAGGGAATTCAGCTGGAGGCTTTTGCTCCCTACCTCGAAGTGGCTAAGAGAGGACTTTATCCCTCAGCTGGCTTTGGTCTCGGTATCGAGCGATTAACCCGTTATCTCTGCGGTCTGCGCCAGATTGAACTGACCAGACTTTTTGCCAAGCTTCCAGGCCAGCTCAGCCTCTGATTTAAGCCATCGGCCAGCAGGATTTTTCCTGGGAAAAACTTTTATTCGTAGGAACGATAATTTATTAATTAAGCTAAAAATCCTTGCTCAAGCTTTAATTGCTTCTGGCATTAAAATAGTTTTATAATTCTCGACTGTAATAATCATTCAGGGAGTCATCATGGAAGTCAAAACTCCTTTTTTTGGTTATATGGGTAAATGGGCTTTTATTGATCTCAATACAGGCAAGGTGAGCTTAGAAGAAGCCGATCCGCAGGTGTGCCGGCTCTTTATTGGCGGTCGCGGTGTTCAGGCCTATTTAATCTACCAGCATTTAAAAAAAATTGGCTGGCTTAAAAATCCCCTCTCTCCTGAAAATCGCCTGATCGTTGGCCATTCCAGTTTGAATGATACTGCCATGCCCACGGCTGGCCGCGGTTCCTGCTCCTTCATCAGCCCCTTTACCTACTCCCCTCAGGCTCAGTCCTGGCTGGGCAATCGGCCACCTGTTTTTGGCTTGATCACTCACTCGAGCTGTGGCGGTCATTTCCACAATCGGCTCAAGAGAGCTGGCTTTGACCACCTGATTATTGATGGTCGGGCTGATAAGCCAGTGCGACTTCTGGTGACTGAGGACAGAGTGGAGATAATTGAGGCTGAAGAGGAGTTATTTGAAGAGAAAAATGGACGAAAGGTTTTGCGCCGGTCGTCAGAAGTGATTGATTATCTGACAGAAAAATATCCTGGCTCGTCCTCCTTGACCCCTGGCCCGGCCGGATGGAATCAGGTGGCCTATGCCAATTTAACGGCTGATTATCATCGCAATTTTGGCCGGGGTGGAGCTGGCGCTGTCTTCGGCTCAAAAAATCTGGTAGCCATAACTGCCTGGGGAAGAAAGACAATAAGATATAAAGATGAGAATAAATTTAAAATGGCTGTCCGCAGAATTGATGAAGCCATAAAAAATCATGTGGCTGATCCGAACTGGACAGTTTCCTTCAGGCCCCAGACAGGTACAACCTGGTGGCTTGATCGGGCCTTCCGCGGTGGCTACCTGGGCAAGGTGGGCGGTTATCTTCCCTGGCATAATTTTGATGAGGGTTATTTTGAGCCCGAATTATATGAAAGAGTTTCGACTCGAGCTTTCCTGGATATTGCCGGCAAACACCATGTTTGTAGCCGCTGCCGCCATATTCTCTGCACCCGAACAGCTAAGGTGGAGAAGGGACCCTATGCCCGGGAAGGAGTAAGACCTGAATTTGAAACGATTGCTCTCTGGATTAATTGTTGCCTCACTGATCGTGATGGCATTTTCTATTTGAATCATCTCTGCAATGATTTCTGCATTGACACCATGACCTTTGGTAGCCTCATGGCAGCCTGTATGGAGCTTAATGAAAAGGGACTGCTGCCTTTTTCTGAAGGGCCTGTTTTTGGTGATGTTCAGAGTATGATTCGATCGCTTGAGGAGATAGCTTATAAAGCCAGCGATTTCGGAAAATTACTGGCTCAACCGGTGGATCAGATAATTTCGGAAATGATGGCAGCTTTTAAATTAAAGCCTGAAGACCTTGTCTATTGCTTTACCCATGCCTATGCTGGTCTTGGCTATGCTGGCATTGAGCCCAAAGTCTTTCCGGGCATGTTCACGGCCTATGGAACTTCTAACCGGGGCCGGGGTGATCACACTTATGCCTGGACCATTCAGGCTGAAGAGGCAGGCTTAACCGGGGCTGAGGATACGGCCGCCTATGTGATTAACTGTCAGATTAATAAGGCCTTAACTGATTCTCTTGGCCTCTGTGATTTTTTCACCGAGGATTATCTTTCGCCGGATTTTCTTGAAGCCTATGAAGCTCTGACCGGTTTTGATTATACCCCGGAAAGTTTTAAGGCATGCGGCCGCCGCATTTATACCCTGGAGCGGTGGATTAACCAGCATCAGGGAAGAACGAGAGCTTATGACAGTTTCATTTCACCTAAGTTTTTAAAACCGCTGAGCACCGGCCCCCAGGCAGGCAAGGCTGTTGACCCTGTTTATTATAATGCCATTCTTGATTCTTATTACGCTCAACAGGGATGGACGGGCGAGGGACTGGTTCCAGAAAATCTTTTAAAGGAACTTGGCCTGCCTGAAGAGTGATGGCTTGGTTAAATTAAAATTCTACTATTTCTATCAAAATACTAAAATTAAAAGCCTAAAAATATTGCTTTCAGGTACCAGCAGGAGATTCAAGGATAATTCTTTTTTTAGAAAATAGAACTCGCCTGACCGGCGAGGCAATTCGAAAAATTGCTTTCAGATTCTTTTTTTCTTATAATTAAAGTTAAATTTAAGAGAAGATACACGCCTTCCCTGAGGCCAATCATCTCTTAAAAATCCGCTTTAAGGAGGCCAATCAATGAAAAAGTGGCTCGTAGGCATTCTTGTTGTTTTAGCCCTGGCCGTAGTTATCGTCTTGGTTGCTCTTCAGGCGACTAAAGGTGTGGCCAAATCAGCTGAAACTTTTTTTAGTTTAATAAGGGAAGGAAAAATGGAAGAGGCCTATAACTCGACGGCCCAGGAATTTCAGGCCTCAACTTCCTTCGAGAGTTTCCGCCAGTTCCTGGAAATAACCACCCTTAAAAATTTCTCGAGGGCTTCCTGGACGACAAGGTCAATTAATAGTAATTCGGGCAAATTAATCGGTTCTATCCACACTCAAGAGGGCGGCGTTGTGCCGGTTGAGATTGACCTGGTAAAGGAGGCCGGGCAATGGAAGATTTTAAGTCTTACTCGAAAGGCCGGTGGGCTGAAAGAAGCAAGGGAAAAAGAGGAAGCGACTCCGTCCCCAAGAACAGCAGCCCGGGAAATTCCCTCGGAAGAAGCCATCGCCACGCTAATCGATGAAACAATCGAATTTCTGGGTGAAGGAATTAATAAGAACGATTTTACCGACTTTTATGGGCATATCTCTAAGTTATGGCAGAGCCAGACAGATGAGGCTTCCCTGAAAAAAGCCTTCAATGACTTTATTAGTAAAAAAATTGACCTGACAATTGTCCGTGGCAAGAAGCCGGTTGTCAGTGACCCCCCCTATATTGATCAGGATGGCATTTTGAGGCTTAAGGGTTATTATCCGACCCAGCCTTACATCGTGCAATTCGAGCTGGGCTATCTTTATGAGCATCCCGGCTGGAAACTATTGGCCATCAGTGTTTCGACTCGATAGATTTATGGGGTAGCCCTTGAAATAAGAGAATAATTTTTGAAATTCCTTTTAAAATGAGGACATGTCTTAAGGGACGCGTTACCCTTTAGCCATAGCCAGAGTAATTAAAAATTTGTCCTCCCATCATTAAAGAACAGGAATCGTTAAAATTTCTTTAGTTGAGGTCAGTTAAAAAGCCCTGTTCTGATGGCTGGCTTGATTTTTTCTCTCGGGATTATCAAGGAATTTTAGGCAATAGCTGGCAGAGGAATTATTTAAGGCTGGAGAAAGTTAAGTCTTTACTGGCTCGAATTCCAGGGAAGAAAAGTGAGGAAATTTCGTCAAAATTAACCAAGAAGGAAATTAGATTATTAGCTGATATTTCCAGGGTCTAAAATGAAAAAAATAGTCTTCGCTCTTATTTCAGCTTTATTTTATTTTTTAGCGCCTTTCTGCCTTAGCCCCCTTGAGGGTAAAGATTTCAATATCCTTTTGATTACCATTGATACTCTTCGCTTTGATCGCCTATCGATTCATACCAGCCAGTTTGTCCGAACTCCTTATATCGATAATCTGGCCAGGCAATCGACCGTTTTCGTCAATGCCTATGCCCATAATCCCTTGACCCGTCCCTCTCACGCCAATATTTTGACTGGAACTACGCCTTTATATCATGGAGTTAGCGACAATCCAGGCTTCCATCTCGAAGACCGTTACCTGACCCTGGCGGAATATCTCAAGGAATTTGATTACAGCACGGCTGCTTTCGTTGGGGCCTTTATTCTTGACTCCAGATGCGGACTGGACCAGGGTTTTGATGTCTATAATGATGACAATGGCGAACAGGGACTATTCCAACTGGATTTTGTGGAACGGCGGGCGGCTCAGGTCATCAAGTTAAGTCAGGAATGGATCGGGGCTCAAAAGAAAAAATGGTTTTGCTGGGTGCACCTTTTTGATCCCCATGATCCCTACGATCCTCCTGAACCCTATCGCCGGATTTATAAAGATGATCTTTATTCGGGCGAGGTGGCCTATGTGGATTCGCAGCTCGGTCTCCTTTTTGATTTTCTCAAGGAAAAAGGTTTGATGGAAAAAACCGTGATTATCCTTACTTCTGACCACGGGGAAGCCCTGGGCGAAAGAGGTGAAAAATATCATGGCTTTTTTGCTTATAATAATACGCTTCATATCCCTTTGATTTTATATGAGCCGGGAGCCAGGCCGGCAATTGTGGAAGAGAACGCCTGTCATATAGATATTTTCCCCACAATCTGCGATCTGCTTGATTTGCCCCGGCCTTCGCATCTTCAGGGAGAATCCCTCCGGCCACTCAGGGACGGCAAGAAAAGGCAAAAGCCCTTGATTTATTTTGAATCCATGGCTCCCTATTTCTCGCTTGAAGCTGCTCCTCTTTCCGGTTTGATTGAAGGACATATCAAGTTTATCGATCAGCCTCTGAAAGAGATTTATGATTTAAAAACCGATCCCCTGGAGGAAAATAATCTGGCCGCAGGGTCAGCCATCCCGGAATTTCTTAAAAAACTCGAGATGCTCAAAAGAGAGCTTAAAGGCAAAGGAACGAAAAGGGACGTGGAGGGCAAGGAAGGAGATATTCAGCCCTTACTTCAGAGTCTGGGCTATGTGGCTGGCCAGCCCTCGGAGAAAAAAATTTGGGGGCCTCAGGATGATTTAAAAGCTTTAATGCCAATCGTCCTCCAGGCCAGACAGGCCCTCGAGCAGTACCGCCGGGGTAATATCAATCAGGCCATCGCAAAACTGAATAACGTAATCAGAATAAGGCCCAATTATATCAGTGCGATAAGTCATCTGGCCAGCCTTTACTTCAATCTGGGCCAGACCGAGAAAGCTCTGCAGACCTTGAATTTTGGCCTGAGTAGAAATCCTGATAATGTCCGTCTCTCAGGTCAATTAGGTCTCATGCTGGTCCAGACTAAGAATTTTTCTGAAGCCATTCCGTTCCTGGAATATGCTTGTGAAAAAGATCGCTTTGATCCTGATTATTTTAATTACCTTGGCCTGGCCTATATGGGTGTCGGTAACCTGGAAAAAGCGAAAGAAATGTTCAAGGAGGCTCTCAGGCTTGATCCTGATCTGGTTTCAGCTCTGAATAATCTTGGATATCTTAATTTAACTTTTTTTGTTAAAGAAAAGAACGAAAAGTATCTCGAAATGGCTCTGGAAAATTTCGATCTTGCTCTGAAATATAAACCAGATCTCGAACCAGCCATCAGAGGCAAAGAAATAACTCTGCATTACAAAAATGATTTTGATAAAAATTAAGTCCTTTCCTTCTCCCTGGTCGGGTGGAATCAATAACGGGTTTATTTTTTCTTTCAGAAGAAAATAGCTAAGAGTCTGAATATTAAGTGCTTATATCTTCCGGTTCTATCTTGTCCAGCTCAGTTTAAAAGCCTCAATTAATAAATTTTCGCCGGCTGGTTCAGCGAAGGCGCCCACAATAAAAGTCAATCATACGGGCAATGGCCCACTGGCAGACCCGGCAGAATTCAGTTCGCTCGCTGGAGCCCATCAGACAATACATCTGCGGTCGAAAAAGACCTTTAGAAGCATAGCCCGCCCCCTCGAAGGCCCCGACTTTATCTACCAGATGGGCATATTCTTTTCTTACTTGTTCCATCTTAGCTCTTATTTCCTTTTCCTGAGCCTGATATTTTTGCTGAAGGGCCTTTAGTTTAGCCTCTGGCCAGCCCTTCTTTTTCGCCTGTTCCATTTCTTCGGCCTGTTTCTGGCGAAGGGAGCGCATTTCAGCCTGCAGGGCTTCAATCTTTTCTTTACCGTATTCGGTCGGAAGGGAAATTCCAGGCGAAAGAAGAGCCTTCCATTTGATATTGTCAGGGTCCAGGAGAGCCGTGATGTTGGGTTCCAGGGGCTCAACCCCCTGGGGATAAAACTCATTATAGGCCACTTCAGCTTGATAATATTCATCAGCCAGATAGGCAAAGGAATGACCGAATTCATGGACAAAGACCTGGAGACTGCGGGGATTGTCCGTGGTCGTCACGCAATAATCAAAACCGATCCCTCCGCCGCCATATCGCGAGCTGTTGACCAGAACGACAATGGTATCATAGGGAACCTGGGCTGCCATAGCCCGAAGCCGGTGATTATCGTCAATGAGCATGTAGCGGTCGAGGTCGAAGGCATTAAAAGAAGCATTTAAATTGGTCTTTTTGTATACTCTTTGCCTGGGCTCATCCATGGCCCGCTCAGGCGAGGGCCGGAAGATTCCATAGATATTGAAATCATTGCGATGACTTTTATAGGGTTCAATCTGGAAAAGATAATCGCTGAACCGGTCCAGGTCCTTTTTAAATTTTTCTAAATCTTCAGCTATATAGCCCTCGGCTATAAAGACCAGATCAACCCTTTCCTGGGGATCGCCAGTTTTCTGCTTTTCAATGATGACATCGCCATAATCTGCCGTTTCTCGGATGATATGGTAATCCTGGGGATCAATGGTGAGCTCGAAGAAGGGATGGGGAATATTCCTGCGGTCTCTTTTTTCTATGATTAAATTAACCGGCTTTTTGGGTAAAGGAATCCGGATTGACCTTTCCATGACCTTCTTCACTCCGGCCAGAGCAGGCGAGGTGGTTCGATATTCACCAAAAACAGATTCAAAGCCCCGGCAAAAGAGAAGGCGATTGGAGGCGATATCATAGACTTTAATTAAATAGCGGCCATAATCAAAGGGCTGGATTAAGGGTGCTCTCGGTTCAGGCCAGATAGGCTCAAGGAAAAGGCGGTGAACAGTCATAAATTCTTCCCGGGCATCGCCGACCTGATAGAGATCAATTCTAAGGGCCTTGTCCTCAAAATATTGATCGAAAGAAATGTCTTGAGCCAGAGCCAGGCTGAAGGAAAGGATAAAAATGAAAAGAAAAATTTTTCTTTTCATGGTTTATCTCCCAGATTTTTGAGGATGATTTCTTATCTTGATGAAAATTTTATTCACAGAATCTTTTGTCCTGAAAATTGCCGTTCTCAGATTTTTTTCGTCCAGACTTAAAATTATCTTCTGCATTTTTCCCTTTTTTTCATTATTCAAGCTTTTTATTCAATAAATTTCATATTTTAAATTTCATTTCTTCCTTTAAATCTTAATTTTCCCGTTAATCCTGACCTGATTTCAGTCCTCAGCGTTTTTAATTTTCCTTTTCCGGTCTTTTTTCTTTTTTCAATTTTTCCCGACCATAATTTTAATCATTTCTCTGGCTTTCTCGGGTGGCCGCGTCAAAAGGCTGACGATAATGACGGCGATGAAGGAAAGAAGGGTTGCTGGTACCCATTCTGAAACCATGGCTTTTAAATGAGCCTGGGAGTACCAGATTATTTCGACGGCGGTACCGGTGAGAATTCCGGCGATGACGCCATATTTGGTCAGACGCGGCCAGTAAAGGGCAAGAAGAACAGCCGGACCAAGGGCAGCTCCGAGTCCTCCCCAGGCAAAGAGAACAAGATAAAAAACGAGTTTTTTAGCCATAAAGCCCATGATAAGAGCTAAAATCGAGAGAAGGAGGGTGGCGGTGCGGCTCCAGAAGACAAGTTTTTTTTGCTCCAGCGGCTGGTTGATGGCAAAAATTTTCTGATAGATATCGCGGATAACGGCCGACGAGGCCACGAGAAGCTGAGAATCGGCCGTCGACATGATGGCCGCAAAAATCGCAGCTATGGTCAATCCGTAAATAAAGGGATGAAGATGCTGGGAAGCGAGAAGAGGGTAAATGTTTTCTGGATCCTGACGGGGCAGAACGCTCACATCTTTAAAGATAGCCCGGCCGGCAAGGCCAATATAAATTGAGCCCCAGGCCATGATTACGTTCCAGCAGGTGGCAATAATCCCGCTACGTGGAAGTTTCTCTGGGTCGTCGATTGACATATGCTTATTTAAAATATGAGGATTTCCGGGAGAACCAAAACCTATGCCCAGAAACCCGATCAATGTGCCCAGGGACAGAGCAAAAGGGTCAATAAACTGAGGATTCAAGGCTTCAAGGGTGCGAAGGAGAACGCCAGGGCCACCAAGATGAATCACAGCCATTATGGGCAGAATGACCAGGGCAAAAATCATCAGAAAAGCCTGGACGACATCGGTCAGACAGACGGCTAAAAACCCGCCCATCATGGTATAGAAAACGACGATTCCGGCCGTAATTAAAAGACCCAACGTTTGACTTGACCCGAAGCTGGCAGCCAGGGTTTTGGCTCCGGCTGTAAATTGAGCCGAAACATAGCTGACCATGAAGATGAGGATGGGAATGACGGTGGCCACTCTGACCATATGGGTCCTATCAGCCATTCGGCTGGCAAAAAAATCGGGGATGGTCAGGTCATCCATCTGGCCTGTAAAGCGGCGCAATCTTTTTCCCGGGCCGACAAAGAGGAAAAGTTCCATAAGAATATAGCCAACGACAGTCCAGATGGCTGAAGCGCCCCGGGTAAAGGCCATCCCGGCCACAGCAATCAGCAGCCAGGCCGATCGTCCCGAAGTGACAGCAGCCAGAGCTACCACAAAGGATTTCATGCGCCGACCGCCAAGAAAAAACTCAGCTATCCCTGAGGAAGAAAAACGAGTTGTCAGAATACCGATGGCCACCATCGCCACGAGATAAAGAACAAAGGCAGCTACCGTCCAGGTGTTGATGATGATAGATGTTTCGTTCATCTTGAACCTCCCTTCCTCAGGCCGAAGATTAAGGCCAGAAGAATAATGCTTAAGGGAAGGATGACGAGGCCAAAAATGGCTTTAAGCATGATTGCCTCCTTTTTGTCTGAGGCCCTGAAGGAAGGTTAATTCTACTTTTTTAAGAAAAAAATTAAAAGAGAGGAAAGGTTAGAAACCCTAAATCCAGGGACCAGGTTCGGCCTTAAAGGAATTTCTTTTGATTGGTGGCTTTTTAATTATATTAACTTGCAGGACAAATCAGGAATAAATGTTTTCAGGGAATAAACGTTCTCAGGGAAAAAATATAAGAGCTATTTCGGCTCTTTAGACTCTTTAAATTAGGCCTGCCAAGAGCTTCTTAGTTGCAACTGGTTACGCGTTCATCTTTCGCCGGGCCTCAAAATCAGGCAATTCGACATAACTTCAAAGCTTTTTAACCTTGATGGCTTTTGCGGGTTTTTAATGGATAGACCTAAAGAATTATCAATCTCTGGCAGCCTATATATAATTAGCAGATAAATCCTAAAGACGATTTGGAGCCCAATACGATGTATTTTATGGATATTTTTCTAATCGTCCTCCGCAACCATGAATTGGCCCGGATTCAATCTGTTTTTGAGGGCCATAAAATCCATCATCTTTACCTTTTTTCCCACAAAGAAGTCTGAACAACAATTATTAATTAGAAAAGCGATCATTACGCGCAGAGGCTTGAACCGGCTTTATCTAATTCTCTCGGGATTGCTTATTCTTTTTACCTCCGGCGGAAGACTGATTTCTCTGCAAAGCATATTATTTCCGACTGTTATAACCAGGACCCGGTAGTAATATTCTGGAGAGGTAACAAGCAGGGTATATTTGCCTGGCCTGAGGAGCCGAACAAAGCGGCCAGTTGCTGGATTATTTGTTCTTGGCTTGATGTATTCAAAATTATCTATTTCTAAAATGGAAATTTCGGCTTCAATGGGCTGACGGGAGATCAAGTCCAGAACCCTTCCCGTTATTCCCGGTCCCTTCAATCTATCCAGAAGGTAGAAAAGGCCTTCAAGATTGGCCTCGACGATGGGTTTGATTTTATATCCAGGCGGGATAAAAGACGTTCCGGTTTCTATCAGAAATTCGAGGGTGCCCACGACGCCATACATCCAGTTCGGACTCTGGTTGCCGCCAAAAAGCCGCGTGACTTCATAATTTCCTGTCCCGGCCTCATTTCTTATTCTTTTTGCCATCTCTGAGGCAATTTCAGAGATAAGATCATGGTCGGGAGCTCTGGCTTCTGTATTGGGCCATCGCCAGTTATACATCACTTCCTCGCCGTAGCTATGATAGGAAATAGAAGCCACAAAGCGTTTTTTTAAGGCCAGATCTCTTTTGGCCTGTGTCTCTTTTTCAGAGAAAGCAGAGGGGCCCCGGTAAGTCCAATCAGCGGGGTTGGTTGATCCTCCGGCATACCAGTTAAAATCATAATTTCGATTGAGGTCGACGCCATCATAATCGGGGTCGATTTTTCCATTATTGTTATTATCGCGCAGATTTTTCCGCCACCAGGGGGAAGATAGGTTATTGTCAGTAATATACTTATAGCCTTCCGGGTTGAGGATGGGTATAACCCAGATCTCATAATCGTTCACCCAGCCTGTAACTCTTGGATCCTGGCCATATTTTTTCAGGACATAATCAATAAAGGCCAGGCAGATTTCATTGCCCAGAGGTTCTCGAGCATGATGCATGCCGTCAATTAGAAAGGCAAATTCATCTTCATCCTGATGGACATTATCAGAAATTTTCAGGGCATAGATGGGCAGACTGAAGCGTGTGCTCTGACCTATAACGAAAGTTTTAGCAATCGGGCTATAAATTTTTTCAACTTCCAGGAGAAAAGCCACGGTCTGCTCATAGGTGTGATAAAGGGGGTCAAGGGCAAGGGCAGCCTCTCGCTCTCGTTGCAGGATTTCTATTTCCAAGCCTGAAACTAAAAATTGCTTAAGTTCATTCTCCGTGACAACTATATCGAGATAATCCCTGATGGCCGAAGAGGCAAAATCTAGGGGCCTGGAGGCAAGTTCTAATAATTTCCGTCTTTCGCCTCTTAACCTAATCAAATACCTTTCAGTTCTTTCGGCTAGAGGTGAGCCAGTTTCAGCTGAATTCTGGAGGAAGTTGTGGTCATTTAGTTGACTAGCAGAATCATTTATCTCGCTCGAAGGAAAGGAACTCGAAGCAAATGAAGAGAAGGCCAGAGAAGGAAATAAAATCAGGAAGGGAAATAAAACAAAAATTAAGAGAAGGCCAGAATGAGAGCCAGATTTTAAAAAACCCGTCTTTTTCCGGTTCATATTTCTCCCTTTCCTTAAAATTTTCTTCCAGAAGAGATTGACATTTTTTTATAAACCATTATCGGTTAAGTATGTTTTTTTCTTAATTTTATGAAGCCATAAGAAAAGGAGTCAACCAAAATGATAAAAAATAGATAGACATCAAGTAAGCCCAATAAAAATAGGTTAAAGGCAGCCTTTCAAAGAATCCAATCCCCTGGCCGCTCTAATGAGACTTTGAAGATTTAATCCAAATAATTCAGCGAAGCTTCGAGAATATAGTTGGAGAGAAATAGCTGGCTTCAGGTCAAAAATTTATCTCAGCTGAAAAGTGATGGTGACGATGAAGATAACACCGCGAGGACGACCGTTAATGATCATGGGTTCGTAGACCCATTGTTTGACGGCATCAATGGCCGCCTGATCGAGCAGAGGAACTGAGCGAATTACTTTGACATTCTGGACCCGGCCATAAATATCGGTTGTGGCCTCGAGGATAACAACACCTTCCACCCTGGCCTGACGCGCCACCTCCGGATAAACCGGATCAACTTTATGCAGCAGCCGGGGAGGTTTGATGTCGCCGACAGCCCGGACCGGAGCCTCAACCTCGCCAATAACTCCCCCTAAAACTCCGCCCACAACTCCACCCAGAACTCCTCCGACAACACCGCCTTCAACACCACCTTCCACGCCACCTTCAACGCCGAAATCGCTGACATCTTCTTCAGCAATCTCCTGCGGAATTTCAAGGGGCGCAATGAGTTTTCCAGGCTGAATGGCCATCTGAGTCTGGACAGGTTTAATTCTGGTTTTAGCTTCGGAGGAGCGTTTCTTGGCTGGAGGCGGAGGTGGTGGAGGCGGGGGAGGAGGCACCGGAGCCAGAAAGGTGCTGTAAATTTCGACAGGAGGAGGCGTTCCAGGATTAAGCAGGGGAAGAGCGACGAGCAGAAGGCCGGCAATTACATGGGCAGCCAGGGAAAGCGGGAAGGCAATCATCTTAATCCTTAAAGCTCTTTTCTTTTCAATAAAACAATCGGAAAATAAAGGCCTGGTTCCCTGCTTCATTTTTATATCTCGAGTGCTTACAGGCTCAATTCTCTTGTTAAATAAATTCTCACGATTTTCATCTTTCATAGGCTTTCTACCTTATATTTTCGATATTTTCGAAAAAGCCATTTATTCCCCTCATTTCTGGCTTCCCCCTGAATCTCCAGAGATAATGATAGCAATTTTTGTGCCAGATTTACAGCAAGAATTTATAGGGTATATCAGGGAGAAAGAGGGGCTAACTGGCTAAATAAAATGAGGTACAAGTCCTTGATTAAAAAAATTTAAAGCTCAGATGAAAGAATTTTTACAATCTTCGACTTAAAAACTCGAGAGCCTGGCGCCTCATCTCAAGGTTTTTTAGATGCGAGAATTTTCACCATCTTTGACTTAAATGGCTCTTCTTGGCCAGGCCGCTTCTGGCAGCTAAAGATAACGACGGGGAAGAAGGGGATTCAGCCCGATCAGGAGGCGATAGGTGGAAATGCCAGAAGAGGCGGCCAGAGCCGAGGCTGTGGCCGGCGAATTTTTCTGGCTATCAATTAGAAGAGCCTCATCACCGATTTTAATTTCCTCGTCATTTTGAAGATCAATCATAAGATGATTGGCTGTCACCAGCGGCAGGACCGGATAATTTTTGCCTTTTATTATGGCCCAGCCCTTCCCCCCAAGCTGGGCCTGGTACCCATCAGAATAGCCCAGGCCGAGGGTGGCCACCCTCATTTTCTTTTGAGCCCTGAAGACTCGATGATAGGAGAGGCTTTCTCCCTGTTCCAGATCCTTGATAAAAATTACCCTGGCCTTAAGACGCAGAGCAGGTCGGAGCTGGAGCGGGTCCTCCTTCTGGGTTTGCTCATTGGGGTAATAGCCGTAGAGTGTGATTCCGGGACGAACCATATCTAAATAAAATTCAGGTGAGGTCAGCAGACCGGCGGAGCTCGCCGCATGTCTTAGTCCGCAGCTCAGGCCCTTTTCTTTTGCCTTATGGTAGACTTCATTGAGACGGCGGATTTGCTCCCGGTCAAATTCTGGATCTTCGGTTAAAGTTGTAGAGAGGCCCTCAATCTGGAGATGGCGATTCCGGGCGATTTTTTCTATTAAAGGCAGAGCCCGATTATAGGGCAAGCCAGTACGTCCCATGCCTGTATCCAGATCAATGTGAATTGAGGCTCTTTGATTTTTTCTGGCCGCTTCTTCAGCCAGGGCAAAAACATCATCGGTATAAACTGACTGGCTCAGCCCGGATTGGATGATGGTTTCAGCATCCTGTTGATTAAATGGACCAAAATTGAGGATGGGCGATTTAAGGCCAGCTGCCCGAAGCGACAGGGCCTCTTCCAGCTTGCCCACCATTAACCAGTCCACACGAGCCTCCTCCAGGGCTCTGGCCACTGGAACCAGGCCATGGCCATAGGCATTGGCTTTGACTACGGCCATGACCTTTACCCCCGCCCTTTTTTTAATTTGATTAAAATTCCATTTAATGGCCTCCAGGTCAATCTCCAGCCAGGGGTCCATTGAACTGGAGTAACTGCTTTTAGGGATAATTTCACGAAAGGAAGGGGCTGAAGGTGATTTCAGAAAAAGTCAGGCTGTAATTAAACCGGAAAAACTAAAAAAATCTCTCCTTTTCACCTCGGGCTCCTTTTAAAAAACTTTATATAAACGGTTGAGCCAGAATTATTTTTTTTAAATCATTCTTTTTATCATTCTTTTTTACTCAATTCTTCAATTTCTCTTTCGACCTCCCTGAGCTCAGCTTCCAGGTCCTCTTTATATCGTCTGAGCATCCTTAAATATTCCTCTTTGCTGGGATAGGGTGGTGGCCAGTGGAAATAAAAGCCAAATGGGAAAAAGCCAAAACGGAAGCAGCCAAAAGCTCTTCCTCGCCCGAACATAGCTTCCTCCTTTTTTATTATTTTAATAAATCCAGCTTACCCGAGCAATTTCGATGCCGTCTCCGGACCGTTTCTTAATTTTAGATTTAAAGAATGATCTGATTTAAATAATGTTGGGGTTTAATTTTCAGATAGCCTTTAACTGATCAGGCTAAATACTTTTTGTTCAAAGACTTTTTCACTATTTTTATCTCTTATTTTTTGTCATTTGAAGCCTTTAAATTTAAACTAGCTTATATTTTTAGAGCTAAAAGGATTTCAAAAAGCTGATAATGAAGGTCTTTTAATTTATGGCGTCTCGAGCAAATTGAATTATTAGAAGGAAAATCATAGAGCGATGACTAAATGTTTTTTCTGAGATTTTTTAGAAAGAAGGCGCGGCAAGAGCTTGCTGATAGCCTTAACTTTCAGATTTATCCAGAATCCTGGACACCCTAATCCTGAACATCTCTAAATTTTAATGTGGATAATATGGGGTTATTTAAGCCAGAATCCTGACCAGGATCAACCCCAGATCCTGAAGATTCATAAATTTTAATCCAGTCTTTAAACCGGCTTGAATTCAAAATCGCAGAATTATGGCAAAAAAAAGATTATTATGAGGCCTCCAGGTTTGCGCTGGGTTCCAGCTAAAATTGATGAGCAGATTGATAAGCCAAAAAGAATGTCCTATGATTTTGGCAGAATCATTTCGAGGCTGGTTCGGATGGAGAAATGGCAGCTGGTTTATCTGGCCAAAAATATGAAGGCCTTTTATTTGGCTTCTCCTGAAACTATTGCTTCGGACCTTGATTTTATTAAAAAGCGATTTCGCTACCGGCGCATCGGTCTTTTAAAGGAACAAATCGAATTATTGCCCCGGCCAGTTTCAGAGCCGCTCGTGGTTATTGATGAAAGAGAGATAGGACCAGTTCCCAGGCTGTTTGACCTCGAAGAGATTATGGGCAAGATTCTGGTTCTGGCATCTCTTTTTATGGTCCCAGTTTTGAGTTCAAAGGCCTGGCGACCAAAATGGGCGAAATATTTTGTCTGGTCCCGTCGCCGCGATAAACCTTTTTCACCGCAGGAATTTCGCTTCGTTTTAAGATTGCTGACTTACATTCCCGTTGACTTAGCCGAAAAGGAGGAGGAGAAAATCGCCCTGGCTTTAAAAAAGAAAGAGTGGCCAGCCTATCTTAAAGCCAGGTCGGAGCGGCTAAGTCAGGATGCGATGAAACGCTTCTGGCGCTGGCCTGAGGAACCATCGGGCGAGATTAAGGTAGGCCTGGTTGACCCTCTTTTGTTCTTTCCCACTGTCCCGTCTTCCGAAGAAATTCCCTTTACCTTTCCCTGCGGCCTTCTTTTCCTTGAATCGGCCTGAGGATTGGATGGCCTGTTTATCCTGCCAGCTTTGGGGGAAATTGGCTGTAAGCATTGAGGTAAAAGAAAGTCTTCTTTCTATCTTGCAGAGAAATCTTAAATTTTTTTAAAATAATGTGAAATTTAATTGAGGATATAGCTCCATGATATGTCAAGAGATAGACATCAGCAAGATCATGGTTAAATTTGATAATGAAGAAGAAGTTTCTGATGACTACAGGATGGATGAACTAGCCCGTTCCATTCAGCAGTATGGTCTTCTCAATCCCATTCTGGTTAAAACAAGAAAAGATGGACGATACGATTTATTAGCCGGAAAAAGAAGGCTTTTAGCCTGCAAAATGCTGGGCTGGGAAAAGATACCGGCTATCATCCGCGACGATTTGAAGGAAGAGGAGGCCAGAGCTATTTCTCTGACCGAAAATTTGCAAAGAGCTGAACCCGCTCCGATAATTATTGCCCGGAATTTAAAAAAACTTTATGACCAATATCACGATGTTAAAAAATTAGCTGAAATTTTAGTCCTAGATTCAGAAATCATAGAAAAGTATTTGGCTCTTTTAAACCTGCGTCCAGAGTTTCAAGAATGGTTAACGAACCGACTTTTCCCTACTTTTACTGACACTCTGGCTCTTTTAGGTCAAAAAGTTTCTTCACCCGATGAGCAGAAAAAAGTCTGGGAGTATATCCTCGGTTTTAATCCTTTACTTCAGATGGAATTGATTGAAGAATATGTTAATGATCCTAAAAACATTGGAAATCTCTGCGATGACATGATAATCAGAAATTTTAATATTCAATATTGCGCAAGCCTGGAAGACTGTGGTCATCTTCCTGGAACATATAAGAGATTGTTCGTGGACCTTCTGGAGCTAGCCCGATTTAAAAAGAATTTTGACCTCATTCTCGCAGACTGGATAAGACAGATGGAAAAAAGCAAATAGGAGTGTCAAGCCATAAAGTTAGGCCATGAAAGCAGAGACTGGCCGGAAAAAGTTGGCTTTTTCAGGAAAGCCGATATCTTTATATTCTAGCGCTTAGAATTTCCTTTTTAATTTACCTATCTTAATTTTTTCAAATCATCGAATTTCAGCTGAAAAAGCAAAAAATATTTTCATTCTCTTAAAAGGCATACCTAATCTTTAATCATGAATTTATAACAGATTAATGGATTAAGGAGCGAAGTTCAAAGCCAGGTTTAGCTTAATTTAGAAATTTCATGCCTCTTCTTCAATTTGCGCAAAAAGTAGGAGGGCCAATGAAAAGCCGATTTAAGCTAAAAAAGCCTAAAGATAAGTTTGTTTTAGAGCATCAAGGCAAGCTTTAAGAAAATGGTGTGACCCTGAGTGCCTTTTTCCCCCAGGCGGGCAGTCCCTTTTTGATAGGCTATCTGGACCAGACCGAAGGGCGGTTGAAAGCGGTAAACAAAAAGGAGCTGAATGTTCTGCTTGGAAATCGCGGAGTTTGTTTGATAAAAAACTTTTAAAAAAAGGTCTTTGTTAAAATAATAATTGGCCCGGAAAACATGAATCCAGGTGCTTTCACCTTCTGGATCGGGCTGAAAAACTAACCGGGTAAGATCATATTCCATCGACAGCGCTTCAGTGATTTTATAATTTAGCTTGCCTTCTATCAGCTTAAAATCAAGGTCAAAATTTCTTCCGAAGCCGAAGGAAAAAAGAGCCGATTGCCATTCGCGGGTGTTATAGCCCAGACTGAACTTAGTTTCGTTATTGTAGAATTTCTTTTCATAGAGTTTAAATTCATTGGTATAATCAACACCACAGGCGATTTTATTTTTCAGATCTATCTCCAGACCCTGGTCAATCTGCCAGCTCCGGAGAGTGCGGTCCACGCCCCAGTAGATATTGTAATTTGAATCATAGGCAATTCTTTCTATGACCTTTCTTTTAATCCAGAAAGTTTTTTCAAGAGCCGAGTCCAGTTCGTGGCGGTTATCATCACGAATGAAACCAACTGCATTCGCATTATCACCAAAGTACTTGCCTAAATAGGTATAGCGGACATGAAAATGGGACGTAGCCGAATCATAACTTGGTCTCAGGAAAAAGGCCCAATTATCGTGGTTAAAATCGCCGTAGCTCAAGGCTAACTGGCCAGTGAACTTAAAGGTATCAGTGAAATAAAGCGAAGTATCGAGACCAATGCTCCCTTTATCTTTGCCATTCTGATGTTTATTGGCCACAAGGAAGCCGAGGGTCGAAGATTTAAAAATGTCGCTCTTCAGTCGAAAAACAGTAAAATTGGCGGGATTCTCAGCCTTCAGCTCGTCCTTTTTCGTTTGAGCACTGAGAGCAGAAAACTCCATTTTCCCCGTCTTACCATAAAACTTAACTCCGCCGCTTATGTCACCTATACGGCGGGAATAAAAGAGAGAGATTCTCTGGCGGTAGATTTCTGAACCTTCAAGAAAAAAATTCCTTTTTTCCGGTAGGTTAAGCTCAAAGCGAGTTAGGTTAACCTGTTCCTGGTCAGCTTCCACGGTGGCGAAATCAGGATTTATGGTGAGGTTAGAGGAGAATGTCTGTGAAAGAGCGAGGCGGACATCAAGACCACCTTCGAGCTCGCTCGGTTTGCCCTCTTCAGCCTTGCCGATAACATGAGGAATAACCTGATATTTCTTTTCCGCCGGCTGAAGGGAAAGTCCGCTTAGTTCTCCATACTGAGATACCTTATAGGGAGACTCGAGCGGACCAGCCCAAAAATCAGACTCCAGAAGCCGCGGAATGTACCGGCCAAGATTAAATCCCCAGACCATTCCCTCACCGGGCTTGAATTTCAGGCTGGATAGGTCAATAGCTATTTCCGCTGTCCAGCCAAATTCTGTTCTCTGCCCGGCTGATTCCCAAATTCCATCCCAAGTATTATCGGTGGTTAGACCATTTTCGACAATCCGGCCATCTAACTGGGTTCCGAGGACATTGGTGCTGAAAAAATAACAGTTTCTGCGGTCATGAAAGGTATCCAGAAAAAGACTGACAGAGTCATCGGCTTTAAGGTCGGAATCGCGCTTGGTTAATCGACTCACAACCTTTTCGGGCTCAGCATCGTGACATTCGAAACTGACATAAAGATACCGGTTATTATAAAGAACCCGGGCGATAGTCTTAAAGGTCGCCAATTGGCCTTTTTCTGGCTGAAATTGGATGAAATCGGTTATCTCTTGAGCCTGCCCCCAGGCTGGTTCCTCAAGTCGACCATCGATCTTCACTGGGTCATTGGTGCGCATGGCAAAAGCTCGTTTAACCAATTTTTCCTGATTCGAGAAAAGAGGCCGCAGACAGGCTAAGCCAAAAAAAACGGCATACACGGCGAAAGCTAATAGACCTTTTTTAAAATGCCTGGCTTTATTCAATGAGTTCAAATCGCTTGCCATAAAAATAGAAAAGGATTATACATTCTTCGGCCTGAGGCTGCAATGTAATATTTATCTTCGTTCTGTTGGCG
>JGI24721J26819_10001701_pt1 | contig 24599 bp, 28 predicted proteins | sample YelNatPaOPGAMG01_FD_26819 | JGI IMG/M metagenome (IMG submission 26819) | reverse complement strand
GCGTTACGCGCGCGCACCCAGTCCAGCGCCGCGTCGCCGGTGATGTCCTCGAGCCACAGATACGGGTCGGCGCCGTCCGGGGAAGCCTCAGATGTCATGGCAGCCATTGTGGCCCGGGCGGTACTGTGAGGTGTGTTACAGCGGTGAGCACAAGGAGCCGAGCAGATGACTGTTTTCGCACGTCCGGGCGCGGCCGGGGCTTTGATGTCGTATCAGTCCCGGTACGGGAACTTCATCGGGGGGCAGTGGGTGGCGCCGGCGGGTGGCCGCTACTTCGAGAACCCGACGCCGGTGACCGGCCAGACGTTCTGCGAGGTGGCCCGCTCGGATGCGGCCGACATCGACAGGGCACTCGACGCCGCGCACGCGGCGGCACCGGCCTGGGGCAAGACCGCGCCGGCCGCGCGGGCGGCGATCCTGAACAAGGTCGCCGACCGGATGGAGGAGAACAAGAGCGCGCTGGCGGTGGCCGAGGTCTGGGACAACGGCAAGCCCATCCGCGAGGCCATGAGCGCCGACATCCCGCTGGCGGCGGATCATTTCCGGTACTTCGCCGCGGCGCTGCGATCCCAGGAGGGTTCGCTGAGCCAGATCGACGAGGACACCGTCGCCTACCACTTCCACGAACCGCTCGGCGTGGTGGGGCAGATCATTCCGTGGAACTTCCCGATCCTGATGGCCGCCTGGAAGATGGCGCCGGCGCTGGCGGCCGGTAACGCGGTGGTGCTCAAGCCCGCCGAGCAGACCCCGGCGTCGGTGCTGTACCTGATGTCGCTGATCGGCGACCTGTTGCCGGCCGGGGTGGTCAACGTGGTCAACGGATTCGGCGCCGAGGCCGGCAAGCCGCTGGCCTCGAGCAACCGCATCGCCAAGATCGCGTTCACCGGCGAAACCACCACCGGCCGACTGATCATGCAGTACGCCTCGCAGAACCTGATCCCGGTCACCCTCGAGCTGGGCGGCAAGAGTCCCAACATCTTCTTCTCCGACGTCATGGCCAAGAGTGACGACTTCTGCGACAAGGCGCTGGAAGGGTTCACCATGTTCGCCCTCAACCAGGGCGAGGTGTGCACCTGCCCGTCGCGCAGCCTGATCCAGTCCGACATCCACGACGAGTTCCTCGAGCTGGCCGCCATCCGGGCCAAGGCCGTGCGGCAGGGCGATCCGCTCGACACCGAGACGATGCTGGGCTCCCAGGCCTCCAACGACCAGCTGGAAAAGATCCTGTCCTACGTCGAGATCGGCCGGGACGAGGGCGCCAGGGTCATCACCGGCGGCGAGCGCGCCGAGCTCGGCGGCGACCTCTCCGGCGGCTACTACATGCAGCCGACGATCTTCGCGGGCAACAACGCCATGCGCATCTTCCAGGAGGAGATCTTCGGCCCGGTGGTGGCGGTGACGTCGTTCGCCGACTACGACGACGCGATCGCGATCGCCAACGACACGCTCTACGGTCTGGGCGCCGGCGTGTGGAGCCGCGACGGCAACACCGCCTACCGGGCCGGCCGCGACATCCAGGCCGGGCGGGTGTGGGTGAACTGCTACCACGTGTACCCGCCGCACGCCGCGTTCGGCGGCTACAAGCAGTCCGGCTTCGGGCGCGAGTGCCACAAGATGGCGCTCGAGCACTACCAGCAGACCAAGAACATGCTGGTGTCCTACTCCGACAAGGCGCTCGGTTTCTTCTGATGGTCCCGGGTCCCCCGGCGGGGGCCGTCATCACCGCCGCCGCCGCCGAGCTGCTCGCGCGACTGGCCGAGCGCCACGGCCCGCTGATGTTCCACCAGTCCGGCGGCTGCTGCGATGGGTCGTCGCCGATGTGCTACCCGCGCGGGGACTTCCTCGTCGGCGACCGTGACGTGTTGCTCGGGGTGCTCGACGTCGGGGACGGGGTGCCCGTGTGGATCTCGGGCCCGCAGTACGAGGTGTGGAAACACACCCAGCTGGTCATCGACGTGGTACCGGGCCGCGGCGGCGGGTTCAGCCTCGAGGCGCCGGAAGGGGTGCGGTTCCTGTCCCGCGGCCGCGTCTTCACCGACGAGGAGCAGGCCCGGCTGCGCGCCGCGCCCGTCGTCACCGGCGCCGCCTACGAGCGCGGCGAACGCCCGTCGGCACGGGGTGAGGTGGTGGTTGTCGGCACCGGTGCCGCGCCGGGAACGTGCCCTCCCCCCGCGCGGCGATCGCAGTAATCTCGTCAGCGTGATCCCACTTCCGCGTCCCTGGCTGCTGGCGAGCGCCATGCTCCTCGGGTGCGCGGCCGGGCTGCTGGCCGGGGTCGCGTTCACCTCGGTGGCCCGCGCCGGCACCCGCCCGGACGTCGCGATCGCGCTGGTCGTCGGCATTCCGGCCCTGACCGGGCTGCTGACGATCCTGTTCTCCGGGCGCCGCTGGGTCACGACGCTGGGCGCCTTCGTCCTGGGTCTCGGGCCGGGATGGTTCGGTGTGCTCGTCGCGCTGCGGGTGGCCTGCGGTGCCTGACGACCACGACCCCGAGTCGGGCCCGGGGACCGCGGCGTTCGTCCCGGACTTCTCCGACGACGACGAGCACACCGGTACCCAGTCCTGGGCCCCGGATTTCTCCGACGACACCGGCTCGCAGCCGCTACCCGTGGTCACCGGCCCCGAGGAGCCCGGCGCGCCCGAGGCGCCGGTGGAGCGCGAGCCGGGCGGCGCGCCGGTGCCGGTCACCGTTCCCGGACGCTACCTCTACCTGAAGTGGTGGAAGCTGGCGCTGGTGATCGCCGCCGTGTGGTGCGCGGCGGCGCCGGTCGGGCTGGGGCTGTTCTCGTGGTGGTACCACNCGATCGACAAGTNGCTGCCGGTGTTCGTGGTCCTGGTCTACGTCGTGGCCTGCGCCGTGGGCGCCGTGATGCTGGCCATGACCGAAGGGCGGCCGCTGGTCTCGGCGCTGTCGGTGGCGGTGCTGTCGGCGCCGTTGGCCTCCGTTGCCGCGGCGGCGCCGCTGTACGGCTTCTACTACTGCCAGCAGACGGGTCACTGCCTGGTCGGCATCATTCCGTATTAACGGCCGGCCGGGCCGCCCACTAGGGTGGGCTCGTGACTTCTCACTATGACGTCGTCGTCCTCGGAGCGGGCCCCGGCGGATATGTCGCCGCCATTCGCGCCGCCCAGCTCGGCCTGAACACGGCCATCGTCGAACCGAAGTACTGGGGCGGGGTCTGCCTCAACGTCGGCTGCATCCCGTCCAAGGCGCTGCTGCGCAACGCCGAGCTGGCGCACATCTTCACCAAGGAGGCCAAGACCTTCGGCATCGGCGGCGNGGCGACCTTCGACTACGGGATCGCCTATGACCGCAGCCGCAAGGTGGCCGAGGGCCGCGTGGCCGGCGTGCACTTCCTGATGAAGAAGAACAAGATCACCGAGATTCACGGCTACGGCAGATTCACCGACGCCAACACCGTGTCGGTCGAGTTGAACGAGGGCGGTAGCGAGGACGTCACGTTCGACAACGCCATCATCGCCACCGGCAGCAGCACCCGGCTGGTGCCGGGCACGTCGCTGTCGGACAACGTGGTCACCTACGAGGAACAGATCCTGTCCCGCGAGCTGCCGGAGTCGATCATCATCGCCGGTGCCGGCGCGATCGGCATGGAGTTCGGCTACGTGCTGCGNAATTACGGCGTCGACGTGACGATCGTCGAGTTTTTGCCCCGCGCGCTGCCCAACGAGGACGCCGAGGTGTCCAAGGAGATCGAGAAGCAGTTCAAGAAGCTGGGCATCAAGATCCTCACCGGCACCAAGGTCGAGTCGATCTCCGACCCTGGGTCCAGTGGCCCGCAGGTCACCGTGATGGTCACCAAGGACGGCAAGTCCGAGGAGCTCAAGGCCGCAAAGGTGTTGCAGGCCATCGGGTTTGCGCCCAACGTCGAAGGCTACGGGCTGGAGCGGACCGGCGTCGCGCTGAACGAACACCGGGGCATCGGCATCAACGAGTACATGCGCACCAGCGTTCCCCACATCTACGCCATCGGTGACGTGACCGCCTTCCTGATGCTGGCGCACGTCGCGGAGGCCATGGGGGTGGTGGCGGCCGAGACCATCGCCGGGGCCGAGACGTTGCCGCTCGGGGACTGCCGCATGCTGCCCCGCGCGACGTTCTGCCAGCCGCAGGTGGCCAGCTTCGGGCTCACCGAGGAGCAGGCCCGGGACGCGGGATACGACGTTCGGGTCGCCAAGTTCCCGTTCNCCGCCAACGCCAAGGCCCACGGTTTGGGCGACCCCAGCGGTTTCGTCAAGCTGGTCGCCGATGCCACGCACGGCGAGCTGCTGGGCGGGCACCTGATCGGCCACGACGTGTCCGAGCTGCTGCCCGAGCTGACACTGGCGCAGAAGTGGGACCTGACCGCGGCCGAACTGGCCCGCAACGTGCACACCCACCCGACCATGTCCGAGGCGCTGCAGGAGTGCTTCCATGGCCTGACCGGCCACATGATCAACTTCTGATGGCAGCGGTGCGATGATCCGCGGTGACACCATCCTCGGTGCCGTCGGCGGCGTGGCCACCGGTTACGTCCTGTGGCTGGTGGCCTTTTCGATCGGCAACGACACCACCACCGTGAGCCGGTGGGCTCCGCCGGTGTTGTTGCTGGCGGTCGTGCTCGGTGCCGGCGCCGCGGCCTGGGCATGGTGGCTGCGGCGCCGCCGCAGCCACGCCTGGGCGGCGTTCGCGGCCGGGCTGCCGCTCCTGCCCGTGGTCCTGACGGTGGCCGTGGTGGCCGACACCTACCTGTAGCGCGGGTTGTCCAGCGGAATGTCGAGCGCGGTTATCGTCGCGGCCAGCCCATCGTATTGGCTTGCCAACAAACAGAATTCGATCAACTGCCGCTGATCGAGGTGGCATGCCAGCTGTTGCCAGGTCGCGCCGGTCAGCGTGCGGTCGTTGAGGAACTCGTCGGTGGCCCGCAGCAGCGCGGCCTGTCGGGCGTTCAGCGTGGCGGCGCCGTCGGCGGACTGCGGCCAGGCGAAGATCGCGGCCTGGGTGGCCGCGTCCAGGCCCGCCTGGCGCCCCAGCCGCCGGTGGTGCTGCAACTCGTACTCGCACCCACGCACGTGCCCGACCCGCAGGATCACCAACTCGGCATCGGCCCGCGGCAGCCGACCCCGCAGCAATGCGCCGGAGTAGGGCATCCACAACCACAGCAGCCGCCGGTGCCGGCCCAGCGTGGTGAACAGGTGCATCTCCGGCGCCCGCACGGTGCGTGCCATCAGCCGCGCCGCCACCCAGTTGATCAGCCCCAGGTCGCGAAGTTTCGTCGTCGAGGGAATGCGGCCCGGGCCCGCGGTCATGGCTGCCTCACCAGGTAGGGGGACACGGTGCTGCGGTGCTCGTCGAGGTCGAGCGCGCGCCCCAACGCCGGGAACGCCCGCTGCGGGCAGTTGTCGCGTTCGCAGACACGGCAGCCCGCGCCGATCGGTGTGGCGATCTCACCCGACAAGTCGAGTCCTTCCGAGTAGACGAGCCGGTGGGCGTGCCGGAGTTCGCAGCCCAGCCCGATCGCGAAGGTCTTACCGGGCTGACCATACCGCGCGGCGCGGCGCTCCACGGTGCGTGCCACCCACATGTAGTTGCGCCCGTCGGGCATCTGGGCGATCTGCACCAGGATCTTGCCGGGGTTGGCGAACGTCTCGTAGACGTTCCACAACGGGCAGGTGCCGCCGCTGGAGGAGAAGTGAAAACCGGTGGCGGACTGGCGTTTCGACATGTTGCCCGCCCGGTCCACCCGGATGAACGAGAACGGGACGCCGCGCATCGACGGCCGTTGCAGCGTGGAGAGCCGGTGCGCGACGGTCTCGTAGCTCACCGCGTAGAACGACGACAGCCGCTCGACGTCGTAGCGGAAATTCTCCGCGACGTCGTGGAACTGGCGGTACGGCAGCACCGCGGCCGCGGCGAAGTAGTTGGCCAGTCCCAGCCGGGCCAGGGTGTGCGACTCGTCGCTGGTGAACTTTCCCTGCTCGACCAGGCTGTCGATCAGGTCGCCGAACTCGAGGTAGGCCAGTTCGGCCGCCATCTTGAAAACCTGCTGGCCCAGCGAGAGGTGAGTGCTGATCTCGAGAGTCTTGGTCGCCGGGTCGTAGCGGTGCAGCACGGTGTCGCCGAGGTCGATGCGCCGGTTGATGTGCACCCCGTGCACCTCGGTGAGGCGGCGGTTCAGCTCGCGGGCCAGATCGCCGTGGTGCAGCCGCATCTGGATCGTGAGGTCTTCGGCGGCGGTGTCCAGCTCGTGCAGGTAGTTCTGGCGTTGGTAGAAGTAGTCGCGCACCTCTTCGTGGGGCATGGTGATCGACCCGGTGCCGCTGCCGTCGAAGTTGCGCTCCTCGGTGGCGGCGGCCAGCTGTGCGGTGGTGATGCGGTAGCGCCGGTGCAGGTTGACCACGGCCCGGGCCAGGGCGGGATGGTCGCCGACCATCTCGGCGACCTCGGTGGGGTCGACGTCGATGTCCAGGTCGCGGTCCATCGTCACCTCGCGCAGCTCGGCCACCAGCCGGGTGTCGTCCTGCGAGGCGAAAAAGGTCGCGTCCACCCCGAACACCTCGGTGATCCGCAGCAACACGGCCACCGTCAGGGGGCGCACGTCGTGCTCGATCTGGTTGAGGTAGCTCGGCGAGATCTCCAGCATCTGGGCCAGCGCGGCCTGGGAGAACCCGCGCTCGTTGCGCAGCTGGCGAACGCGGGAGCCGACGAACGTCTTCGACACGCCAGTGAGCGTACCCGTCATGCGAAGGCCGGGTTCGCAGAGTTGGCAGGCGGATACGGCTTCGTCACAATTGATATTCGAGTGACGTCATTGGCATGATTCGCCTCGGGCCCGGCGTCAAGCCTGGGTGCCGACAAGAGTACGGGAGCGACGCCGTGAGCCTGGATAAGAGAATGATGCCGGTCCCGGACGGCCACCCCGCCGTGTTCGACCGCGAATGGCCGCTGCGGGTGGGCGACATCGACCGCACCGGCCGGCTGCGGCTGGACGCGGCCGCCCGCCACGCCCAGGACATCGGGCAGGACCAGCTGCGCGAGATGGGTTTCGAGGAGACCCATCCGCTGTGGATCGTCCGCCGCACCATGGTGGACCTGATCCGGCCGATCGAGTTCCAGGACATGCTGCGCCTGCGCAGGTGGTGCTCGGGCACCTCCAACCGGTGGTGCGAGATGCGGGTGCGCATCGACGGGAAGCGCGGTGGCGGCCTGATCGAGTCCGAGGCGTTCTGGATCAACATCAACCGGGACACCCAGATGCCCTCGCGCATCGCCGACGACTTCATGGACCAGCTGCGCAAGACGACCGACGTCGACCGGCTGCGCTGGAAGGGCTACCTCAAGCCCGGCGGTCGCGACGACGCGTTCGAGATCCACGAGTTCCCGGTCCGCATCACCGATATCGACCTGTTCGACCACATGAACAACGCGGTCTATTGGAGCGTGGTCGAGGACTACCTCGCGTCACACCCCGAACTGCTGGCCGGCCCGCTGCGGGTGACCATCGAACACGAGGCACCGGTGGCGCTGGGCGACAAGCTCGAGATCATCTCGCACGTGCACCCGGCCGGCTCGACCGAGCGGTTCGGCGCCGACCTGGCCGACCGGGCTGTTACGACGCTCACATATGCGGTGGCTGACGAGACTAAAGCCGTCGCCGCGCTCTTCGCGCTCTGACCTCCGGCCGCCCGGCGCGGGCGCCCGGACAAATGCACGCTTGACCTGCAACTTTGCGATTACCGGCGGGTAGCTTCTGAAACGGTTAAGTTTTCGAGCGGCTTCGCAAGATTTGCAAACTCGGCGGAAGTCGTAGCCGAAATTGGCAATTGAAATGGGTGGACTCCGGTCCGCACGCTGTGCCATCGTCGAGTTAGCACATCAGCGAAGTCCGGCCCGTAGCTACGCCGCAAGACGGCACCGGCCGCGACGGTCAAAGTCTGTTAAGGAGTCAAGCCCAATGTCTGTCGTTGGCACCCCGAAGAGCGCCGAGAAGATCCAGCAGGACTGGGACACCAACCCGCGCTGGAAGGACGTGACCCGCACCTACACCGCCGAAGACGTCGTCGCGCTGCAGGGCACGGTCGTCGAGGAGAACACGTTGGCGCGCCGCGGCGCGGAGGTGTTGTGGGACGAACTGCACGACCTGGAGTGGGTCAACGCGCTCGGCGCCCTGACCGGCAACATGGCCGTCCAGCAGGTGCGCGCCGGTCTCAAGGCGATCTACCTGTCGGGCTGGCAGGTCGCCGGTGACGCCAACCTGTCCGGCCAGACCTACCCCGACCAGAGCCTGTACCCGGCCAACTCGGTGCCGCAGGTGGTTCGCCGGATCAACAACGCGCTGCAGCGCGCCGACCAGATCGCCAAGATCGAGGGCGACACCTCGGTGGAGAACTGGCTGGCGCCGATCGTCGCCGACGGCGAGGCCGGCTTCGGCGGCGCCCTCAACGTCTTCGAGCTGCAGAAGGCCATGATCGCGGCCGGGGTCGCGGGCACCCACTGGGAGGACCAGCTGGCGTCGGAGAAGAAGTGTGGCCACCTGGGCGGCAAGGTGCTGATCCCCACCCAGCAGCACATCCGCACGCTGACGTCGGCCCGGCTGGCCGCCGACGTGTGCGACGTCCCGACCATCGTGATCGCCCGTACCGACGCCGAGGCGGCCACGCTGATCACCTCGGACGTCGACGAGCGCGACCGGCCGTTCATCACCGGCGAGCGCACCCGGGAGGGCTTCTACCGCACCCGCAACGGCATCGAGCCCTGCATCGCCCGGGCCAAGTCCTACGCCCCGTACGCCGACCTGATCTGGATGGAGACCGGGACCCCCGACCTCGAGCTTGCGCGCAAGTTCTCCGAGGCGGTCAAGGCCGAATTCCCCGACCAGATGCTGGCCTACAACTGCTCGCCGTCGTTCAACTGGCGCAAGCACCTCGACGACAGCACCATCGCGAAGTTCCAAAAGGAGCTCGCCGCAATGGGATTCAAGTTCCAGTTCATCACGCTGGCCGGCTTCCACGCGCTGAACTACTCGATGTTCGACCTGGCCTACGGCTACGCCCGCAACCAGATGAGCGCCTATGTCGAGTTGCAGGAGCGCGAGTTCGCCGCCGAGGAGCGGGGCTACACCGCAACCAAGCACCAGCGTGAGGTCGGCGCCGGGTACTTCGACCGCATCGCCACCACGGTCGACCCGAACTCCTCGACGACCGCGCTGACCGGTTCCACCGAAGAGGGCCAGTTCCACTGACGAGGAGCGGGTGTGGCCCGCGACGAGGCAGTGGAACCGACCGGCCTGAGCCACTGAGTTAGTCTGCCGAGCAGACGCAGAATCGCACTCCTGCACCCCAGTTGACGCGATTCTGCGTCTGCTCGGGCATTAAAGGAGGAACGTGTGAGCGACGCAGCGATCCAGCGGGTAGGTGTGGTCGGGGCCGGCCAGATGGGATCCGGCATCGCCGAGGTCTCGGTCCGCGCCGGTGTCGACGTGACGGTGTTCGAGACCACCGAGGCGTTGATCACGGCCGGCCGCAACCGCATCGTGAAGTCGCTCGAGCGCGGCGTCAGCGCGGGCAAGGTGACCGAACGGGAGCGCGACCGCGCGCTCGGCAAGCTCACCTTCACCACCGACCTCAAAGACCTGGCGGACCGGCAGCTGGTCATCGAGGCCATCGTCGAGGACGAAGCCGTCAAGGCGAACGTCTTCGCCGAACTGGACCGGGTCATCACCGACCCGGACGCGGTGCTGGCGTCCAACACCTCCAGCATCCCGATCATGAAGGTCGCGGCGGCGACCAAGAACCCGCAGCGCGTGCTGGGGCTGCACTTCTTCAACCCTGTCCCGGTGCTGCCGCTGGTCGAGCTCGTCTGCACGCTGGTCACCGACGAAGCCGCCGCCGCCCGCACCGAGGAGTTCGCCGGGGCGGTGCTGGGCAAGCAGGTGGTGCGGTGTTCGGACCGTTCCGGATTCGTCGTGAACGCGTTGCTGGTGCCGTATTTGCTGTCGGCGATCCGGATGGTGGAGGCCGGCTTTGCCACCGTGGAGGACGTCGACAAGGCCGTGGTTGCCGGGCTATCGCACCCGATGGGCCCGCTGCGGCTGTCCGACCTCGTCGGCCTGGACACCCTGAAACTGATCGCGGACAAGATGTTCGACGAATTCAAGGAGCCGCAATACGGCCCGCCGCCGCTGCTGCTGCGTATGGTGGAGGCGGGTCGCCTCGGCAAGAAATCGGGCCGGGGCTTCTACGCGTACTGACGGCGTATGACAGGACCCCCGCCGATCGGTGTTACTATTCTGCCGTTCAATAGTCGGGAGGTTGACCAAGAGCATGACCGCGCTGAGGCCGTACTACGAAGAGTCGCAATCCATCTACGACGTCTCCGATGAGTTTTTCGCGTTGTTCCTGGACCCGACCATGGGTTACACCTGCGCCTACTTCGAGCGCGACGACATGAACCTCGAAGAAGCGCAGAACGCGAAGTTCGACCTGGCGCTGGGCAAGCTCGATCTCGAACCCGGGATGACGTTGCTCGACATCGGGTGCGGCTGGGGTGGCGCGCTGCAGCGCGCGGTCGAGAAGTTCGACGTCAACGTCATCGGTATCACGTTGAGCCGCAACCAATTCGAGTACAGCAAGCAGCGGCTTGCCGGCATCCCCACGGCACGCAACGTCGAGGTGCGGTTGCAGGGCTGGGAGGAGTTCGACGACAAGGTCGACCGGATCGTCAGCATCGGCGCGTTCGAGGCGTTCAAGGCGGACCGCTGGCCCGCGTTCTTCGAACGCGCCCACGGCATCCTGCCCGACGACGGCCGGATGTTGTTGCACACAATTCTGACGTATCAGTGGCAAACGATGCCCGCGCGCGGCATCACCCTGACGATGAGCGATATCCGGTTTGCGCGATTCATCGGCACCGACATTTTCCCGGGCGGGCAATTGCCGACGCAGGAAGACATCTTCAAGTTCGCCGAGCCCGCGGGGTTCTCCGTCGAAAGAGTGCAACTATTGCGCGAGCATTACGAGCGGACTCTCAATATGTGGGCGGCCAATCTGGCGGCAAACAAGGACAAGGCCGTCGCCGTCCAATCGGAAGAAGTGTACGACCGGTACATGCACTATCTGATCGGGTGTGAGAACTTCTTCCGCAAGGGCATCAGCAACGTCGGGCAATTCACTCTGGTGAAGTGAGCGACGCCCCGAATCGTTGCTGGACGAACCAGGGGCGTCGCGCGGTTACTTTTCCAGCGTGAATTGGTTGACGTCGGTGTAGCCCTCACGGAACAAGTCGGCGCAGCCGGTGAGGTACTTCATGTACCGGTCGTAGACCTCCTCGGGCTGGATCTCCAGCGCCTGCTCCCGGTTGGCCTCGAGGGCGGCGGCCCAGGTGTCCAGCGTCCTCGCGTAGTGCGGCTGCAACGACTGGATCCGGGTCAGCGTGAAGCCCGCCGCGGACGCGTGTTCTTCGACCGACGGGATGGTCGGCAGCCAGCCGCCCGGGAAGATCTCGGCCAGGATGAACTGGGTGAAGTGAACGACCTCATGGGTCAGCGGCCGGCCCTTCGCCCGGGCCTCTTTGAAGGTGGGACGCGTGATGGTGTGCAACATCATGAGGCCGTCCGCCGGCAGCACCCGGTGGGCCATGTGGAAGAAGTGGCCCCAGCGCCGGCGGCCGAAGTGCTCGAACGCGCCGATGGAGACGATCCGGTCGACCGGTTCGTGGAACTTCTCCCAGCCCTCCAGCAGCACCCGGCGGGAGCGGGCGGTGTCCATCTGGTCGAACGACTTCTGCACATGCTCGGCCTGGTTCTCCGACAGCGTCAGGCCCACCACGTTGACGTCGTACTTCTCGATGGCCCGCCGCATGGTGGCGCCCCAGCCGCAGCCGATGTCGAGCAGCGTCATTCCCGGCTCGAGGTGGAGCTTGCCCAGCGAAAGGTCGATCTTGGCGAGCTGGGCTTCCTCCAGCGTCATGCCGTCGCGCTCGAAGTAGGCGCAGCTGTAGGTCTGGGTGGGGTCCAGGAACAGCCGAAAGAAGTCGTCGGACAGGTCGTAATGGGCTTGCACGTTCCCGAAATGCGGCGTGAGCTGCACGGACATAACGTAATGGGCCTTTCTGTTTTTCCGAGGCACGGGCGCTGTCGAACGGCGCAACCCGACTACCCCCAACGCATCCCCTGCATGATAGCCGCTCCCACGGTCAAAGTCCCCTTCCGCCGGGTAGGTCACACGAGATCGTTGCGCCCCCGAAAGGGAAAAGTTTTCGCCCGTGTGCGCCCGGGCGCGACCCGGTCACTCCCCCGGGGGAGGGACGATCGGCGTGGGGTGCGGCTCCTCCCGGAACTTCTCCAGCGACCCGCCGACCTCGACGATCCCGCGCAGCGCGCTCCAGCTCAGCATCGTCAGGTAGTCGATGAGCTCGTCACTGGTCATCCGCGGGTCCGACATCCAGGAGTGGGTGGCCAGCTGGACCCCGCCGACGATCAGGTAGGCCCACGGCTCGACGCCGCCGGTGTCCATGCCGGCCTCCTGCATGCGGCGGCGCATCAGCACGGCGAGCATGCGCGCGATGATCCGTTCGGAGTCGGCGACCACCTTGTTCTTGCCGGCTGAGTTGTTTGCCATGACGAACCGGTACGGCTCGGGTTCGGACGCCACCGTGTCGACATACACCCGGATGACCTCCCGGGTCAGGTCGATGCCGTCCAGGTTCGACGACAGCGCGGCCGCCATGTTGGGGATCAGGGTGGTCTGCGTGAAGCGCATCATCACCGCCGTCGTCAGGTCGTTCTTGTCGACGAAGTAGCGGTACAGCACGGTCTTGGACACCCCGATCTCCGCNGCGATCTCGTCCATGCTCACGAAACGGCCCTGCCGGCGAATCGCGTCGATCGTGCCATCGACCAACTCGTTGCGACGNTCCACCTTGTGCTGGTGCCAACGCCGCTTGCGGCCGTCGGTCTTCACGGTCCCGGCCGGGAGGTGCTCAGCCACTGTCACGAATTCCCATTCACTAGACGCCCTCGATACTACGGGCCGCCGGGCCCCGCCGGGCGCACCGTCGGCATGTCCGCCGGATTGCCCGGCGGTGTCGCCGGAGCGGGCGAGCGCGGCCCGGACCGACGCTGATGCGGACGGCGGCCCGACGGTGCATGGATGATGGTGTGGTGGCACGAGGATGCTGGCGCGGTGACGCATAGGGCCCCCGATCGGGTCGAGACGCCGGCGGGCGAGCGGCCCCGCGCGTCGTTGGCGGAGTCGTTCGCCGGGGCGGATCCCGATGGCGACGCCGGGCGGCGGGTGGGCCTGCGCCGCATGAAGCTTGTGGCACTGGGCTTCCTGGTCGGTGCCACCGGTGTGTTCCTCGCCTGCCGGTGGNTGCAGGCGCAGGGCGGCGCGGCCGTCTGGGTCGGCTACGTGGGCGCGGCCGCGGAGGCCGGCATGGTGGGCGCCCTGGCCGACTGGTTCGCCGTCACCGCGCTGTTCAAGCACCCGCTGGGCATTCCGATCCCGCACACCGCGATCATCAAGCGCAAGAAGGACCAGCTCGGCGAGGGCCTGGGCACCTTCGTGCGGGAGAACTTCCTGTCCCCTTCGGTCGTCGAACCAAGCTGCGCGACGCGCAGGTGCCCGGACGGCTGGGCAAGTGGCTCTCGGAGGCGCCACACGCCGAGCGGGTGGCCGGCGAGACCGCGACGGTGCTGCGGGTGCTGGTGGAGTTGCTGCGCGANGACGACGTCCAGCAGGTGATCGATCGGATGATCGTGCGCCGCATCGGCGAACCGCAGTGGGGCCCCCCCGTGGGGCGGGTGCTGGGGACTTTGCTGGCCGAGAACCGGCAAGAGGCACTGATCCAGTTGCTGGCCGACCGGGCTTTTCAGTGGTCGCTGAACGCCGGCGAGGTGATTGCGCGGGTGGTCGAGCGTGATTCGCCGAGCTGGTCCCCGCGATTCGTCGACCAGCTCGTCGGCGACCGCATCCACCGCGAACTGATGGATTTCACCGACAAGGTGCGCCGCAACCCCGACCACGAATTGCGCCGCTCGGCGACCCGATTCCTGTTCGAGTTCGCCGAGGACCTGCAGCACGACCCGGACACCATCGCGCGTGCCGATGCCGTCAAGGAGCAGCTGATGGCGCGCGAGGAGATCGGCAAGGCCGCCGCGACCGCGTGGCGGACGCTCAAGCGGCTGGTGCTCGAAGGCGTCGACGACCCGTCCAGCACGCTGCGCTCACGCATCGCCGACACGGTCGTGCGGGTCGGCGAATCGCTGCGCGACGACGCCGACCTGCGCGACAGGGTCGACGACTGGATCGTCAGGGCGGCACAACACCTGGTCACGCAGTACGGGGTGGAGATCACCGCCATCATCACCGAGACGATCGAGCGCTGGAATGCCGACGAGGCCAGCCGGCGCATCGAGTTACACGTGGGGCGTGACCTGCAATTCATCCGGATCAATGGCACCGTGGTGGGCGCATTGGCGGGACTCGTCATTTACGCCGTCGCGCAGCTGATGTTCTGAGAAGTGCTAACTAGTGCTTGCAAATGCAAGCACTGTTCCGTACGCTGGTGTCGTCCACCCCGCCCGACGACCCAGGAGTGCGCAATGCCAGCGGAGGAGAAGCTCACCNCCAAGGTGTCCACGGCGGCCTCCGACATGGCCTCCGACATCGGTAGCTTCATCCGGAGCCAGCGCGAGCTCGCTCAGGTGTCGGTGCGGCAGCTGGCCGAACGGTCCGGCGTCAGCAACCCGTACCTCAGCCAGGTGGAGCGCGGATTGCGCAAACCGTCCGCCGACGTCCTGAACCAGATAGCAAAGGCGCTGCGGGTTTCGGCGGAGGTCCTCTACGTGCGGGCGGGAATCCTGGAGCCGGGCGAGGCGAGCCAGGTCCGCGACGCGATCGTCACCGACACGGCGATCACCGAGCGTCAGAAGCAGGTCCTGCTCGACATCTACGCCTCGTTCGCCCACCAGAACGAAGCCGCNCTCGACGAGGGCGCCGACGGGCCCGCCGGGGACCCGGCGACGCATAGATAACCGGTCCCCGGGCTATGCAGAACCATCGGGAGGTCTTCCGGCACATGCACATCATGTCGCAGTGCGGCTCTTGACGACCGCCGCGGCGGCAACCNACGGTGCCCCTGACTTTTCGACAGACCAGGGAATAACCGCAGACAACGAAAAAAACCAGGAAAGGAAGAATCATGGCAGAAAACGCGAACATCGACGACCTACGGGCCCCGTTGCTGGCGGCGCTGGGCGCGGCCGACTTGGCGCTGGCGACCGTCAACGACCTGATCGCCAACATGCGCGACCGCGCCGAGGAGACGCGCACCGACACCCGCAGCCGCGTCGAGGAGCGCCGTGCCCGCCTGGCCAAGCTGCAGGAGGACCTGCCCGAGCAGCTGACCGAGCTGCGCGAGCGGTTCACCGCCGACGAGCTGCGCAAGGCCGCCGAGGGCTACATGGAGGCGGCGACCGGTCGGTACAACGAGCTCGTCGAGCGCGGTGAGGCCGCGCTGCAGCGGCTGCGCAGCCAGCGGCCCTTCGAGGACGCCTCGGCGCGCGCCGAGGGCTACGTGGACCAGGCCGTCGAACTGACCCAGGAAGCGCTGGGCACGGTGGCGTCGCAGACCCGCGCGGTCGGGGAGCGGGCGGCCAAGCTGGTCGGCATCGANCTGCCCAAGAAGGCCGAGGATTCGGCCAAGGCCGTCGCCAAGAAGGCGCCCGCCAAGAAGGCGCCCGCCAAGAAGGCGCCCGCCAAAAAGGCGCCCGCCAAGAAGGTCACCCAGAAGTGAGCCGGGGTCCGGCTCGCCCGTCGGGCGACCCGGACCACCCGAAGTCGACGATCGGGGCGGCGCCCGCATACCCTTGAGGGGTGATGAACGTCGTCAATACCATCATGCTGGTGCTGCTTGTCGCCGTAGTGGTGACGGCGGTCTACGCTTTTGTGCATGCGGCGTTGCAGCGGTCAGACGCTTACACAGCGGCCGACAAGCTGACCAAGCCGGTCTGGTTGGTCATCCTCGGCGGGGCTGTGGCGGCAACGTCTGTCCTGTATCCCGTTCTCCAGGTGCTCGGGATGGCGATCGCGGCCTGCGCGGCCGGTGTTTACCTGGTCGACGTCCGGCCCAAGCTCCTCGAAGTCCAGGGCAAGTCTCGCTAGCGGGATGAGAGCCCTGCCGGCTGCGCTGACCGCGGCGCTCGTCGCGCTGCTGGGTCCCTTACCCGCGACCGGGGCCGACCCCGGTCGCGGCGCGGACGGCTCCCCGCTGCTGTCGCCGCCCTACGTCGATCACACGCAGTGGACCCGGTGGTCCGGCATGCCACGGTTGCGGGTCTTCCCGACACCGGCCGGGCGGGTGACCTCCCTGCGGCCCGGGACGGCCGACGAGGCCGACGAGGCCTGGTCCGAGGTGCTCGCGCTGTCGCCGAACGCCGGCACCCCCGGCATGCGGGCGCAGTTCGTCTGTCACTGGCAGTACGCCGAGTCGGCGCTGCCCGGCAAGGTCAGCTGGAACCTGGAGCCGTGGCGGCCCGTGGTCGACGACGCCGACATGGTCGCGGCGGGATGTAATCCCGGCGGCGCGGACGACGGCTCCTAGTGGCGGGCCGACCCACCCGGGCGCAGCTGGCGGCGCTGGTGGACCACACCCTGCTCAAACCCGAGGCCACCGACGCCGACGTGACGAGTCTGGTCGCCGAGGGTGTCGAGCTGGGCGTGTGCGCGGTGTGCGTGTCGCCGTCGATGGTGCCGGTCGCGGTGCGGGCCGCCGGTCGCGGTGTGCGGATCGCGGCGGTGGCCGGCTTCCCGTCCGGCAAGCACGTGGCGGCGGTCAAGGCGCTCGAGGCGGGTCGGGCCGTGGCCGACGGTGCCGGCGAGATCGACATGGTCATCGATGTCGGTGCGGCGCTGAGCGGCGACGTCGACGCGGTGCGCCGCGACATCGAGGCGGTGCGCCGCGCCGTGCCCGGGGCCGTGCTCAAGGTGATCGTCGAGTCGGCGGTGCTGTTGGGCCGGTCCGGGGAACGCGCGCTGGTGGACGCCTGTCGCGCCGCCGAGGCGGCCGGTGCCGACTTCGTCAAGACCTCGACCGGGTTTCACCCCGCGGGCGGGGCGTCGGTGCGCGCGGTCGCGCTGATGGCGCAGGCCGTCGGCGGCCGGCTGGGGGTCAAGGCCAGCGGCGGGATCCGCACCGCCGCCGACGCGCTGGCGCTGCTCGATGCCGGCGCCACCCGGCTCGGCCTGTCCGGCACCCGGGCGGTGCTCGACGGGCTGGGTTGAGCCGAAGAGCCCGCCCGGACGCCGACGTCCCGCCGAGACTCAGAGGTTGGCGAAGCAGGGATCCTGGCCGCCGCCGCTACCGTTGGGGATCGTCGCGTTCTGGGTGGAGAACTTGCTCACCACGCCGGTGTCGGTGACCTGCACGTTGTCGGCGTGAATCCCCAACGGGTAGTTCTGGGTCAGCTTGGTGGTGAAGTTGTCCAGCGTNGACTGCACGGATTCCTTCGGCATCGTGAAGCCGAGCGCATTGAACGTCTGGATCTGCAGCTGCAGCCCCTTGCCCTGCACGATCGGCTTGGCGGTGATGTTGTCGAGCATGCCTTTCATCTCGATCGTTCCGTCCTTGGGGTGGGTGGTCACACTGTTGGTGACGAACGGACCCAGGACCGGGATGGAGTTCTGCACCGTCTGCTTGATGCCTTCGGCCGTCCAGGTGATGGTGGCGTCCAGCGATCCGATGGTGCCCTTGGAGTTGGCGGACGACTTGAGTTGGACGTCTTTGATGTCGATGGCGATCTTCATGCCCTTGGCGTCGCGGATCTGGTTGCCGGCCGTCGACACCGAGATGTTGGTGAAGTGCTTGGTGGCCAACTGCCACAGCATCAGCGGCGTCACCCCGAACGACGCGGTGGCCTTGTCCCTGACCTCGCAGGCCACCGCCTCGGCGACCTTGGTGTCGGCCACGTGGCGGGCGTAGAGTTCGGCACCCACCAGCCCCCCGAGCAGCAGCGCGAACACGATGATGCAGACCAGAAGGATGGACAGCGGGTCACGCAGGAAGCGTCGTTTCCGCTTTCTCCCCGCGGGGTCTTCGTTGGCTCCGCCCACCCGTTCCGGCGGCGCCGTGGGCGGGTTCGGCGGCGGGGTGTAGGGGGGACGCTGCCGGGGTGCATGCGACGCGCCCAGCTGATCGGTCCGGCCGGGCTGCTGACCGGGGGCCGGAGCCGGCGGACCCTGGGACGGGTCGCCGGCGGGCATCCGCTCGGTGGGCCGCTCGGTGGGTGGTTGACCGAAGGGACCCTGGTCGCCGGGACGGGACCACGTCGGCCGGCCCTCGTTCGGTGGTCCTTGTGGGTTCGTCACTCAACCGATTCTGCCCTATCGGCGCGCGCAAACGCGGAGTGGTTGCGCAGCACCGCGATGNCGTCCCGCGCCCGGGTCACCCGGTCGAGGTCGATGTCGGCGACCAGCAGTTGCGGGTGCGGCCCGGCCGACGCGACCACCTCACCCAGCGGCGAGGCGACCAGGCTGCCGCCCACGCCGGTCGGCGCGCCCGCGGCCCCCAGGGCGTGCCCGGGGTCGGCCTGGCCGGCCGCCGCGACGTAGCTCATCGAGTCCAGCGCGCGGGCCCGGGCCAGCAGCGTCCATTGCTCGAGTTTGCCGGGGCCCGCCCCCCAGGACGCGCAGACGACGATCAGCTGGGCGCCGCGCCGGGCCAGCTCGGTGTAGAGCTCGGGAAACCGGACGTCGTAGCAAACGCTCAAGCCCACCCGGACACCGTCGACGGTGATCACCACCGGCTCGTGCCCGGGCGCGACGGTCCGCGACTCGGTGAACCCGAAAGCGTCGTAGAGGTGGATCTTGTCGTAGTGCGCCCAGAGCTGATCCGTGGGCTGGTTGGGGGACCCGGGCCCGGCCGCGATCAGCGTGTTCGTCACCCGCCCGTCGCCGGACGGGGTGAACATGCCCGCGACCACGGTGACACCGAAGTCGGCCGCGATCCGCCGCACGCCGGTTGCCCAGGGGCCGNCGATCGGCTCGGCGACGGGCGCCAGCGGGACGCCGAACCGGCACATGGTCGCCTCCGGGAACACCACCAGCTTCGCGCCCGCGTCGGCGGCCCGGCCGGTGTACTCGCCGACCAACTCCAGGTTCGCCGCCGGCTCGGTGCCGCTGAGGATCTGCGCCAGGGCGATTCGCATGGGCGCCAGCTTAGGCGGCGGTCACGGCCGGGCGGCGCGACCGGAGTCAGCTGGTGCCGGCGATCCACTCGGCGGTGAAGCGCTGTTCGGCCGCCACCAGCTCGGCCAGCCGGGTGCCGATGATCTTCTCCACCTTGCCGCCGATGATGGGCGCCCGCACCTGCACGGTGATGCGGAAGTCCAGCCGGGCGCCGCCGGACGGGGCGGCCGGCGACAACTCGGCGGTGCCCCACACGTTCACCGGGGCGTCCACGATCTGCCCCGCGATCGATGCCGTCGCGGCCCCGTCGGTGACCGGGCCCCAGGTCTCCTCGCGCCTGATGCGCAAATCGCCCCGGTGCAGCTGCGTGACCATGGCCGGCAGGTTGTGACTGCGCACCACCTGCAGGGTGACCACCTCGATGGTGGCCCCGTCACCGGACCGGCCGCCGAGCCGGATCGACTCGAGCTTGGCCTCGTCGACGGGAATGTCGGCCAGCCGGGCCCGCCAGTACTCCTCCTCCTGGAAGGCGCGGTGGATGTCTTCGACGCCGCCCGGAAAGTCGGCGGACAAGTCGAATGAACGCGGCATAGCTGGTCAGGCTACCGTTACGGCCCATGACGAGGAGCGGTGCCGGTTCCCGCTACGCCGGCGCGCAGGTCGCCGAGGCGGTGCCGCTGGCGCCGCTGACCACGTTGCGCGTCGGCCCGGTGGCGCGGCGCCTCATCACCTGCACCAGCANCGAGCAGGTGGTCGCGGTCGTGCGGCAACTCGACGCCGAGGCCGGCGGCGGCAGCACCGGCCCCGATGCCGGCCCGTTCCTGATCTTTGCCGGCGGCTCCAACCTCGTGATCGACGACACNCTGACCGACCTGACCGCGGTGCGGCTGGCCGGCGCCGCCATCACGGTCGAGGGCAACCTGATACGCGCGCAGGCCGGCGCGGTGTGGGACGACGTCGTCGTCACCGCCGTCGAGCACGGACTGGGCGGGCTGGAATGCCTGTCCGGCATCCCGGGATCGGCGGGGGCGACCCCGGTGCAGAACGTCGGGGCCTACGGCGCGGAGGTGGCCGACACCCTCACCCGCGTCCGGGTGCTCGATCGCGGCAGCGGCGCGGTCCGCTGGATTCCGGCCGGTGACCTGGGCTTCGGCTACCGCACCAGCGTGTTCAAGCGGGCCGGCCGGGCGGGGCGCGGAGCGCCCGCGGTGGTGCTGGAAGTGGAATTCGCGCTGGACCCGTCGGGACGCAGCGCGCCGCTGCGCCACGGCGAGCTGACCGCCGCGCTGGACGTGTCCGGCGGCGAGCGCGCCGACCCGGGCTCGGTGCGCGCCGCGGTGCTGGAGTTGCGCGCCCGTAAGGGCATGGTGCTCGACGCGGCGGACCGCGACACGTGGAGCGTGGGGTCGTTCTTCACCAACCCGGTGGTCGCGCCGGGCGTCTACGAGCGGCTGGCCCGNGAGGGGCCGATCCCGCACTACCCGGCCCCGGACGGGATCAAGCTGGCCGCGGGCTGGCTGGTGGAGCGGGCCGGCTTCGCGAAAGGGTTCCCGGACGACGCCGCGGCGCGCTGCCGGCTGTCCACCAAGCATGCGCTGGCCCTGACCAACCGTGGCGGGGCGAGGGCCGCGGACGTGATCGGACTGGCCCGCACGGTGCGCGACGGGGTACGCGACGTGTTTGGCGTCACATTGCGGCCGGAGCCGGTGCTGTTCGGCTGCACGCTTTAGCTGTTGGTTTCCGGCGGGGGCGCGCGGTTCGCGAGTTGTCGTGGACCGGGCCGGTCGTTGTCTCCCGGTATCTTTGGTGGGCGTGAGCAGATCCAGCGCCCCGCCGCCGATCAACCGGCGCCTGGCCCTGGCGGCTCTCGGGCTCGGTGCCGTCGCCCCGGGCGTCCTGGCCGCCTGCGGCGGCACCGTGACAAGGCACGTCCAGAAGAACGAACCGCCGGCGCCGCAGCTGAAGTTCCAGCCGGCCGACGCCGCCGCCAACGTGGTTCCGACCGCCTCGATCAGCGCCCAGGTCGGCGAGGGCTGGTTCCAGAAGCTGGCCCTGACGACGTCGGCGGGCAAGGTGGTCGCCGGGGNGTTCAACGACGACCGCACCGCTTACACGATCACCGAGCCGCTGGGCTACGACGCGACCTATACCTGGAGCGGTTCGGTGGTCGGCCACGACGGCAAGGCGGTTCCCGTCGCGGCCAAGTTCAGCACCGTGACGCCCACCAAGGCGATCGACGGGGCATTTCAGCTGGCCGACGGCCAGACCGTCGGCGTCGCGGCGCCGGTCATCATCCAGTTCGACGCGCCGATCAGCGANAAGGCCGCCGTCGAGAAGGCCATCGCCGTCACCACCGACCCGCCGGTCGAGGGCGGCTGGGCCTGGCTGCCCGACGAGGCGAAGGGCTCCCGCGTGCACTGGCGCCCCCGCGAGTACTACCCGGCGGGCACCTCGGTCGTCGTCGACGCGAAGTTCTACGGCGTGCCGTTCGGCGACGGCGCCTACGGGGCGCAGGACATGTCGCTGAAGATTCAGATCGGCCGGCGCCAGGTGGTCAAGGCCGAGGTCACGTCGCACCGTATCCAGGTCATCACCGACGCCGGCGTCATCATGGACTNTCCGTGCAGCTACGGCGAGGGCGACAAGGCCCGCAACGTGACCCGCAACGGCATCCACGTGGTCACCGAGAAGTACTCCGACTTCTACATGTCCAACCCGGCCGCCGGCTACACCAACGCCCACGAACGCTGGGCGGTGCGGATCTCCAACAACGGNGAGTTCATCCACGCGAACCCGTCCAGCGCGGGCGCGCAGGGCAACAGCAACGTCACCAACGGCTGCATCAATCTGTCGACGGCCGACGCCGAGGAGTACTTCCGCAGCGCGATNTACGGCGACCCGGTCGAGGTGACCGGCAGCCCGATCGAGCTGTCCTACTCCGACGGCGACATCTGGGACTGGGCCGTGGATTGGAACACCTGGATGGCGATGTCGGCGTTGCCGCCTCCGACGGCCCACCCGCCGGCGAGCCAGATCCCCGTCACCGCGCCCGTCACCCCGTCGGACGCCCCCACGCTGTCCGGGACACCGACCACGTCGACGAACACGAGTACCTCGCCGGCCCCGACGTCCCCTAGCGTCGGCGGTTGAACCTGCCGGCCGACGCCTGGTCGCGCGGCCGGATCACGACCAGGTCCAGGTCGACGTGGGCCGGCCGGGAGGCCACGAAACCGATCACCTCGGCGACGTCGGCGGCCACCAGCGGCGTGATGCCCGTATAGACCGCGGCCGCGCGCTGGTCGTCGCCGTCGAAGCGGACCCGGGAGAACTCGGTTTCGACCGCCCCCGGAGCTATCTCGGTGAGCCGCACCGGTTTTCCCAGCAACTCGCCGCGCAGCGTGCGGTGCAGCGCGCCCTGGGCATGNTTGGCCGCGGTGTAGCCGGCGCCCCCGTCGTAGACCTCGAACGCCGCGNTCGAGGTGACGGTGACGACCAGTCCGTCGCCCGAGTCGACCAGCTTGGGCAGCAGCGCGCGGGTGACCCGCAGCGTGCCCAGCACGTTGGTCTCCCACATCCACCGCCANTGCTCGAGGTCGGCGTCGGCGACGGACTCCAGCCCCCGCGCGCCGCCGGCGTTGTTGACCAGCACGTCGACGCGATCCACCGCATCGGCCAGCGCGTCGACCGCCGCGTCGTCTGTGACGTCCGCCACAATCGCGGTCCCGCCGACCTCGGCGGCCAGGGTCGCGACCCGGTCCGCCCGGCGGGCCACCGCGATCACGTGGAACCCTTGCGCGGCAAGGGTTCTGGCCGTCGCCTCCCCGATCCCGGAACTGGCGCCGGTGACTACCGCGACCCGTCGGTCCCCGCCCGCTGTCGTCATCGGAGCCACTCTAGTGAACGTGCTAAATTCCCGATGTGCACCCCAGCGCCCTGTCCAGCACGAGCACCGCGTGTCGTTTCGCGGGTCGCTCGTGTTGTCGCCGCGCACTTTGCCGCTCCTGACTTTTCAGGCGTGGCCAACGACCGGCCATCGTAAATCGGACAAAGGACGCTCGTGCGACATACCACCCTCACCTCAGGCCGGCACGGGGCCGGCCGCGAGACCCACGCGCGGCCACACCACCGGATCGTTCCGCCGGCCCTGCACCTCGCGGACTCCGCGGCCGCATCCGTCTTTCGTGCCGTGCGGTTGCGCGGCCCCGCCGCGCGTGACCTCATCGCCGACATCACCTCGCTGAGCATCGCGACGGTCAACCGGCAGGTCACCGCGCTGCTGGATGCGGGACTGCTGCGGGAGCGCGCCGACCTGGCCGTCGCCGGGGCCATCGGGCGTCCGCGGGTGCCCGTGGAGGTCAACCACGAACCGTTCATGACGCTGGGCATGCACATCGGGGCGCGGACCACCAGCATCATGGCGACCGACCTGTTCGGCCGCACCCTGGACACGGTCGAGACGCCGACGCCGCTGCATCCCGCCGGGACGGCGCTGGCCTCGCTGGCCGACCACGCCGCCCGGTATCTGCGGCGCTGGCACCGGCGCCGCCCGCTGTGGGTGGGGGTGGCCATCGGGGGCACCGTCAACGGCGCGACGGGCCACGTCGACCACCCGCGGCTGGGCTGGCGCCAGGCCCCCGTCGGGCCGGTGCTGGCCGACGCGCTGGGCCTGCCGGTATCGGTGGCCTCGCACGTCGACGCCATGGCCGGCGCCGAGCTGCTGCTCGGCCTGCGGCGGTTCGCGCTCAGCTCGCCGACCAGCCTGTACGTCTACGCGCGCGAGACCGTGGGTTATGCGCTGGTGATCGGCGGCCGCGTGCACTGCCCGGCCAGCGGCCCCGGCACCATCGCGCCGCTGCCCGCGCACTCCGAACTGCTCGGCGGCACCGGGCAGCTGGAGTCCACCGTCAGCGACGAGGCGGTGCTGGCCGCCGCGCGGCGGCTGCGGATCATGCCCCCGGACCCNGCCAACGGGTCCCCCGGCGCCATCACGGACCTGCTGCGCGCGGCCCGGGCCGGCAACCGGCAGGCCGCCGNGCTGCTGGCGGAGCGCGCGCGGGTGCTCGGTGAGGCGGTGGCGTTGCTGCGCGACCTGCTCAATCCCGACGAGCTCGTGGTCGGTGGCCAGGCCTTCACCGAATACCCCGAGGCGATGGACCAGCTCAGGGCGGCCTTCGCCGGCCGCTCGACGCTGCCGGAGCGCGAGATCCGCGTCACCGCCTTCGGCGACCGGGTGCAGGAAGCCGGGGCGGGGACGGTGTCGCTGGCNGGCCTGTACGCCGACCCGGTGGGCGGCATGCGCCGGGCGAGGGCAGCGGTGACCCGGCCCGGGCCGTCCGCGTGACGAGCCGGTGCGACCAGCGCGCTTGGGCCGCCCGCGGACCCGTCCTGTAAAGATGAACCCGTCCTGTAAAGATGAA
>JGI24721J26819_10001670_pt1 | contig 24886 bp, 20 predicted proteins | sample YelNatPaOPGAMG01_FD_26819 | JGI IMG/M metagenome (IMG submission 26819) | reverse complement strand
GTAGAAATAAATGCCTATAACCCATATATGGAGGTATTCCTAAAATGTTTAATTTGACTTTTTATTTTTCATTTTTTATCATTTATACTTTACAGAACCTTATAAAAATCAAGTTTTTACCTACTCCAAAAATAGTTTTAAGCTCCTTTAGACTATAATATATATACTAAAAATACAAAAGCATAGTGAAATTTTACAGTAAATATTTTTGTAGTATCTTATTAAAAATTTTTGAAGATTTACTGAAATTATTCTATTGATTTTTTGTTCTTTTTAATATCCTTTTGAATCTTATTCTGTTGTATCTCTGTATTATTATAAATGGTAAATTTGCAAGTAGTACATAAGCTAAATTTATCCATATACCAACAGGAGGATTGAAGAAAACGCACAATGGAAAAAATAGTATCGGTAGTAGATGTGAAAATTCAGCTCTGCATGTTTCGAGTAAAAACCTTTCAAGGTATTTTTTATCTTTAGATACAAGTCTTCTTTTGTTGAAAGGATTTATTTTGAAAAGTTCACCTGCCTCTGGAACTTTATCTTTCCATAGCTTGACTAAAAATATTTTCTTATATATTTTTCCGTTCAACTCCCACCTTCTTGGTTTGAAAATAAAGTTTTCAATGCTGTAAAACTCTGGTTTTATAATGTGAGAAATAAAACCACTTAAAAAATGGACAGAAACCCAGAAGATCGAATTTTCAAGAAAAATTACCAACCCTTTCATTTTACCTTTACTTTCCTCCCTCGCCAGTTTATGGAAAAATTAAATATTTTTACAAATAACGAAGATAAAAATACAATTACAAAGAAAAGTGCAAATACAGGAAATAAAAGACAACTTAGGAACTTAAAATTTCCAGTTTTGCTTGAAGTTATATAAAGCATTATAGCAAAGATAAAGTATAGTACTGCATAAAGGATAATGCCATAGAAACAGGAATGGATAAACATTTTAATTAATGAAACAGGGATAATAAAAGATGAAGCAACTATACCTGTAACGGTAAGAATAGTTAAAATGCCTGAACGTCTTGCACCAAGAACCATATTCTTCATCCAGCCATTAAAAAGAGAAAAAAAACCTTCAGGGTACATTCTGAAAAATATTAACATTTCATGAGGAATTGTATAAATTTTTATCCCATTTTTTAGAAATAAAAGTCCTAATGCCATATCCTCAATTATAGTTTCCTTAATTTTTAAATGTCCCTCTACCCTGAAATAATTTTCTTTTTTTATCATCATAAAAGGACCAAAAAAGCCTCTTTTTGTTTCATAGCTATTTTTGAAATTGCCAGCATCAAGACCGAGTATTACAATAAGGTTGGAAAACAATGAAAACTGTTCGTAAAAATGATACATTTTATGGTAAGGTTGTATTGTAAGAATTGAATTTGTAGGAAAATGTTTTGTCACATACTCTAAGGCATTTTTCTTTAGAAAAACATCCGCATCTAAAAAAAGTAGATAATCCCCCTTTGCATTAAGTGCACCAACATAACAGGCAATGCTTTTCCCTTCTTCATCTTTGTAAAAGTCTTTTACTTCAAAAACCCTTGCCTTATATTCTTTTGCTAAAGCTATTGTGTTGTCTGTAGAATTGTCATCGACAACAACAACTTCATAGTTTTTGTAAGTTTGTTCCTGCAGAGAGGAAAGGAGGGTTTTTAGCCTTTGTTCTTCATTTCTACAGGGGATGATTATTGAAATTAATGAAGAAATTTCTTCCACCTCATAAAAATTAATCTTCTTTTTCTTACGGTAGAAATTCAGGATTTTTAAAAACCCATAAAATGCGAAAAATAAAAATATAAACTGTTGAACTATGTCCGACATAGTTAATTATAACACAAAATACTAACCATTTTCAAAAATAATAGATGTTAAAAACTGAAGGGAAAAAATAAAATTTTTAAAGCTTAAATCAAATTTCATACAGGCTACTGGTCGACTTACCCGAAATCTATGAAATTTAACTGTGGACAGAAATTTCAATTTTTTAAAAAAAATGATATAATTCTTAAAGGAAAAAGAAATGAAAAGAATTCCAAAAGTTCTTCTTCTGGGGGGTGACCCGCATAACTATCATCCTCTTGGAAAAGTTAGCGATATATTTTTTAACTACTCAAAAAAACTTGAATTTGATTTAACCATTACAACTGATAGAAAATACCTTTATCTAAAAAAAATAAAAAATTTTGACTTAATAATATGCTATACAACTGAAGGAAAAATGGATAAAAAACAATCACAGGCCTTGAAGGAAGCAATTACTGGAAATCCGTGGGGAAAAATTGGAAGGCCAATAAATTTCATTGCAATTCACGGGGCTTTAGCTTCCTTTTTGAATTCTGAGTGGTACTTCAAAATGCTCGGGGGTAAATTCCTTGTGCATCCACCCGCCACAAGATTTACTGTAAATGTTGTTGATAAAAATAACCCGATTACACAGGATGTTAGTGATTTTGAAATAAATGATGAACTGTATCTTATGGAGTTTTACCCGCCTTTTCATACCCTGCTTTCGACAAGGTATGGTGAGTTTGAAATTCCTGTAGCATGGGTTAAAAACTACGGAATGGGCAAGATTTTTTCTATATCTCTCGGTCACTTTCGAGAAGTATTTTTACATCCAGAAGTAAATAAAATTCTATACAATGCAATAAAATGGAGTTTATACACCCTTTAACTACCTCTTGCTATAAGGTTTAGTGCACTTCCTGCCCTAAACCATTCTATTTGCTTCTCATTGTAAGAATGAGAGAGTTCAATTCTTTCTGTAGAACCATCACTGTGTTTAATGTCCATAAAAATTGTCCTACCAGATACAAACTCTGAAAGATATATATTTACCCTGTCATCTTCTTTTATCCTGTCATAATCCCCAGGATTTATAAAGGTTAAAGCAAGTATACCCTGTTTCTTTAAATTAGTTTCGTGTATTCTTGCAAAGCTTTTCGCAACAATTGCCTTACACCCCAGATACCTTGGCTCCATAGCAGCATGTTCTCTACTGGAACCTTCACCATAATTTTCATCAGCAATTACCACCCAGGATATTCCTTTGTTTTTGTAATTTCTTGCTACTTCAGGAATTGATTTGTATTCTTTTGTAAAAATATCTTTTGTTTTCCCTATTTCTCCTGTAAATGCGTTTGTTACCCCAAGAAAAAGATTGTTTGAAATTTTATCCAGATGGCCACGGTATTTCAACCATTCACCTGCCATAGAAATATGGTCTGTTGTACACTTTCCTTTTATTTTTACAAGCACTGGAAGGTCAATAAAGTCTTTTCCATCCCATTTTTCAAAGGGGACTAAAAATGCAAGTCTTTCACTGTTTTCTGAAATCTTGATTTCTATATTTTTTCTGTCAACATCTGTTCTTAGAATTCCTTTTTCCCTTTCAATAAACTTTTCAGGAAGCTCTTTTCCAGATGGTACTGAAAGTTTTATTTTTTCATTGTCTTCGTTAACCAAAAAGTCGGTCTCGGGATTAAAGTCAATTCTTCCAGCAAGGGCAAAAGCCATAACCATTTCCGGGCTTGAAAGAAATGCATGGGTTTGTGGATTTCCATCAGCTCTCTTTGCAAAGTTTCTGTTGAAAGAGGTAACAATTGTATTCTTCTCTCCAGTTTTTATATCGTTTCTTTTCCACATTCCTATACATGGCCCGCATGCGTTTGCAAGTATTATAGCACCAAGTTTTTTAAGTGTTTCAAGCTGACCGAATTTTTCTATTGTATCTTTTACAAGTTGTGAACCAGGGCTTATAAATAGTTTTGCTTTTAGTCTTAAGCCTTTTTTGAGTGCTTCACCTGCTACACTTGCAACCTTATCAAGGTCTTCATAACTTGAGTTAGTGCAGCTTCCAATAAGACAGGCTGATACCTCTACTGGATAGTCATTTTCTTTTAAGAATGACCCTATGTTTTCCACAGTATGTGCCACATCTGGACTGAAAGGTCCATTTATGTGGGGTTTTAACTCTGAAAGGTTGATTTCAATAACTCTATCGTAATATTTTTCGGGATTTTCTAAAACTTCTCTATCAGGAGACAATTGGGCCTCAAGTTCTATGGCCATTTGTGCAATTTCTTTTCTTCCAGTGGCTACTAGATATTCGTACATTTTTTGATCGAATGGGAAAATAGAGGATGTGGCACCAAGTTCTGCTCCCATATTACATATTGTGGCTTTTCCTGTTGCAGAAATAGTTTTTGCACCTTCACCAAAATATTCGATGACATGTCCTGTGCCACCTTTTACACTGAGAATGCCTAAAAGCTTCAAAATAACATCTTTCGGGGAAGCCCATCCACTGAGTTTTCCTGTAAGTTTTACCCCTGTTATTTTAGGAAATTTTAACTCCCACGGCAATCCAACCATTGCATCAACTGCATCTGAACCTCCAACCCCTACTCCAAGCATTCCAAGTCCACCAGCAGTTGGTGTGTGGGAATCAGTTCCAATTATCAATCCTCCCGGGAATGCATAATTCTCAAAAATTACCTGATGAATAATTCCATAACCAGGTTTCCAGTAGTCTATTCCATACTTTAAGGCAACACTTGAGAGAAAATCATAAACTTCTTTGTTTATTTCAAGAGCCCTTTTTAAATCCTCTTTTTCACCATTTTCAGCCTCAATCAAATGGTCACAATGGATTGAAGCAGGCACAAAAGTTTCATTCCTGTTTACCATAATAAACTGAAGTAAAGCCATCTGAGCTGTAGCATCCTGCATTGCCACTCTGTCTGGAAGGAGTTCGATGTAATCCTTACCGCGAACGTATTCCTTCACCTGTAGTTCAAAGAGATGGGAATAAAGAATTTTTTCAGTCAGTGTAAGAGGCTTTTTAAGATTTTTTCTGATTTTATCAATGTTTTCTTTTATAATTTCATACCTTTTCTCTACAATATTTAATAACATATCTCTCTCCATTTATATTATACCTTTGTAGAAAGCAAATCTTTTAAAGTTTCTCTCCTTCTTATAAGTCTTGCACTTCCATTATTTACCATAACTTCAGCAGGTCTTGGCCTTAAATTATAATTTGAAGACATTGAATAACCATATGCCCCCGCATCCATAATGGCAAGAATATTTCCCACATCGACTTTTGATATGGCTCTTTTTTCTGGGCCTTCCTCATTTCTTGTGAAAAGGTCTCCACTTTCACAGAGATATCCAGCAACAACAACCTCTTCTTTTTCGTCCTCTACATTTGAGGCATTTATAATCCTGTGGTAACTTCCATAAGCCATCGGTCTTATCAGATGGTTAAAACCACTATCCACACCAACGAACTTATAGAGGGGTGTTTCCTTAATATCGCAAACTGTAGTAAGTAGTATGCCTGCTTCTGCAACAATGTATCTTCCGGGCTCAATGATAAGATAAAGTTCACTTCCGTACTTTTTTGTAAATTCCTGCATAATCTGTGTAATATCTTTGCCAAAGCTTTCTATGTCAAACTCTTTTTCACTTTCTCTGTAAGGTATCCCAATTCCACCACCTATGTCAATAAATTGAAGATTTTCAAATTCTAAAGCAATGTCTAATATTATTCGGGCTAATTTTATATATTGCGATTCATCAAGTATCCCTGAGCCAATGTGGGCATGAACTCCAATTACTTTCAGACCATATTTTTTACAGATTGTTTTTATATCTTTTATGTATTTTTTATCTTCACTTGAGCAAAAAATACCAAACTTGCTTTCTCTGCCACCAGTTACAACATGAGAATGATGACCAGAGCCAAAATCTGGATTTATCCTGAGGGAGATATTTGTATTTGGAAAATATTCTCCATAGTACTTAAGCTGTAACAAAGAACCTAAATTTAATGTAATACCATTATTTACAGCCTTTTTGATATCTTCCAGCGAAAGATTGATACCTGTAAACAGGATTTTATCATTTTTGAATCCGGCTTTTAGTGCAACTTCCACCTCCTCTATAGAAACCGCATCAATTCCAGCTCCTTCTTTTTGTAAAAGCTTTAAGATTTCAAAGTTTGAATTCGCCTTCATTGCATAGTATATTTTAAATTTAGGGTATTTTATAGAATTTTTTAATCCCTCAAATCTTTTACGAATTAGATTTTCAGAATAGACATAAAGTGGACTTCCGTACTTTGTGATTAATTCCCTTGTTGAAATTCCTTCGATATACAACTCATTGTTTACAACCTGAAAATACTCCATTTGTTCTGTCCTTAAATTAAGTCTGCATAAATTATATAATCTTTAATAGATTTAATCAAATTTGCTGGAGAATTTTATGGCTTTCTTTGATAAAGATTTTCTGGATAGCTATGTGTATTTTTCTTGATTTAAACTTTTATCCTTTTTAAAATTTAGTGAAGTAAAACTTCTGGTGGGGAAAATGGATTTCATAAAAGCAATAGTTCTTGGAATAGTTGAAGGAATTACAGAATTTCTTCCTATAAGCAGTACGGGACATTTGATAATACTCAATAACTTTTTGAGTTTCAGTACGGATTTTGAAAAGAATTTTGACATTTTTATTCAATTTGGGGCAATTCTTTCTGTTGTGGTTTATTTCTGGCATACTTTGAATCCCTTTGAGCGTAGCAAAAATGAATTTCAGAAGAGGGAAACAATAAATCTCTGGCTTAAGGTCATAATTGCTGTTATACCCGTGATAGTAATTGGTGCAATCTTTGGTGGAAAAATTCAAAAATATTTATTCAATTCTACTACAGTTGCTTTAGCATTGATTATCGGTGGTGTTGTAATGATTTTTATTGAAATAATGAAAAAAGATAAAGCCAGGATTCCTTCAATTAATGAAATAGATTATCTAACTTGTTTTCTTATTGGTTTATTTCAATGTCTCTCTTTTATTCCGGGTGCTTCACGATCTGCTGTTACAATTATTGGGGCAATGATTCTTGGGCTTTCGAGGGGGATAGCTGTAGAGTTTTCTTTTTTTCTTGCCTTGCCCACGATTTTTGCTGCGTCGGCTTTTTCTCTTGTAAAGATTGGATTTTCAATAACACTGAAGGAATGGATGCTTTTAATTACAGGATTTGTTACTTCGTTTATTGTTGCTTATTTTATTATAGGTTTTTTTATAAATTTTGTAAGAAAGCATAATTTTATCCCATTTGCCGTTTATAGAATAATTCTTGGAATAATTGTATTGATTTATTTCTGGTTTAAAAATTTCAATTAGTTAATATCAAACGATAGAGTTAAATGGGAAATCAAGAATTATGATCAGAATATTTTTTGGTTACTTTTTGATAGTTTTTTCTGGAATTCTGTTTCTTTCTATCTTAAGTTTTTCTCCTTATGATAGTGCTTTTTTTACCTCAAATTTTGCAAAGATTCCCCAGAATATTGCTGGTAAATTAGGAGTAACAATTGCTTCTTTTTTTATTACACTGTATGGTAAATTTTCCTCATACCTTTTTAGTTTTGCTTTCTTTTCTATTGGAATTAATTGCTTAACAAATAAAAAGATCGGTAAGATAATGCTAAAAACCCTTCTCTTCCTTATTGCTGGTATATCACTCTCTATTGCTCTTTCCTCTATTGCAAAAAATCCTGATTTTTTAAAAACGGGACTTTTTGGAATCATAATAAGTAATTTGCTTACCGAATTACTTCCGAAAGAATTTGCGTTTTTTATTTTTACTCTCCTGTTTATAATTTCACTTTTATCATCAATGAAATTGTTTAGAGCAATAACGACAATGATTGGAAAAGCCATGGTTTTTATATTTGTTTTTCCATTTGGAATTCTTCTTTCGTCAAAGAAGAACAGGAAAGAAAAAAGTGTTTCTAAAAGTGAAGATAAAAATCTGGATTTTTTGTTCTCACAGCCTCAGACCCCTCATTTAGAGGAAAAGAAAGATAATCTTAAGGAGCCAGAATTTCTCAAAAAAAATGAATCTAAAGAAAACTTTCAATCAGGAGAAAAACTGGAAGATATTACTCCAAAATGGCTGATTGATGATAATGAAAAGGAAAAAATTATTTCTTATATAAGAAATCAGTTTCAGTTAAACTCTTTAAAAACAGATAATGAAAAATTGCCTGAAATTGTTGAAGAAGAACAAAAAGCAATAGAAGAAGAAAATTCGATTTCGAATGTTGCTGAAGAAAGTGAAAAAATTTTTGAAGATAAAGAAGTTACTCTGCCAGTAGAGGAAATAGAAGAAATAAGCGGAGAAGCTGACTACAGAGATGAAATCATTCATAGAGAAAAGTCTGCCGAGGATGTACCTCTTTATATAAAGGAAAAGAAAAAGAGGGATTATGTCTTTCCTTCCGTTGAAGAACTGGAAAAAAACTTTTCCAGTATTTCGAGAGAGGAAGAACTTGATGAAATCAGAAGAATATCCGAACTTATAGAAACAACCCTTGCAAGTTTTAAGATTGATGTGAAGGTTAATGGATATTCAAGAGGACCATCAATAACAAGATATGAGATAATACCGCCAGAAGGATTGAAACTCAGAAGTATAATAAATCTTACAGATGATTTAGCTTTAAAACTTGGAACAAAAAATATAAGGATTGTTGCGCCCATAGGTAATAAAAGTATTATTGGAATTGAGGTTCCAAATAAGCATAGAAGAACTGTGGTACTGAGAGATATAATTGAAAGTGAAGAATTTAAAAATTCGAAGGCAATACTACCATTGATTCTCGGTATGGATATAGCGGGAAACATAATTGTTGAAGACTTAACAGAAATGCCACATTTACTGATAGCCGGGACAACAGGAAGTGGTAAAAGTGTCTTTGTAAATTCACTAATTGCCGGGCTTGTTTTCACAAGAACATCAGAGGAAGTTAAGTTCATATTTATTGACCCAAAAATGGTCGAGCTTGAACTTTATGATGGTATTCCTCATTTGCTTTCCCCTGTAATAACAAATCCTGAGGAAGCTATAGCTGTACTTGAATGGTTGTCCGAAGAAATGGACAAGAGGTATCAGCTTCTAAGTGAGATGGGTGTAAGAAATATTATTGACTATAATAACCAGATAATAAAGGAAAATCTTGAGATTGAGCCACTCCCTTTTATTGTGGTTATAATTGATGAGTTTGCAAATTTAATGTTGAGACTTCCCAAGGAAACCGAAAAAATAATTTCAAGACTTGCAGCTATGGCAAGAGCCACAGGAATTCATCTTGTGGTTGCAACTCAGAGACCAAGTGTTGATGTTGTTACAGGAATTATTAAGGCAAATTTTCCTTCAAGAATAGCTTTCAGGGTAAGTTCGCAGACAGACTCAAGAACAATACTTGATAAAAGTGGAGCAGAAAGGCTTTTAGGAAAAGGGGATTTTCTATTTATGACCCCAAGCTTTACTGATCTGATAAGGATTCAGGCCCCTTTTGTATCTATTCGTGATGTAGAATCTATTGTAAAGGCCTTAATTAAAAATGGAAGGGCAGAGTATGTTATTGATCCATTTCAACTCACTCAGAAAGAAACTGAAGAAGTTTCTTCCACTGGTTATACGGATTATGGTGAAGATCCATTGTTTTATGACTGTCTCAAAGAGGCTGTAATGAATGGTGAAGTTTCTGCTTCATTTTTACAGAGAAAGTTTAGAATAGGTTATAACAGGGCATCAAGAATTATTGACGCAATGGATAGAATGAAAATCCTTGGCCCATACAGAGGAGCAGGAAAACCAAGAGAGGTTCTTATAGGAATGGAGGAACTAAATAAATTAATTAATAATAATTGAAAGCATTTAAAAAATTAGAATATTCCAGTTTTTTACTCAGTGATAAAATAAAGAAATTATAATTTATTGAATTTACAAAAAATTGCCTTATAATATTTAGTAAAAGGAGCAGGCATAATTATGAGCAAAAAAATAGAAAAGCAAAAAGAAAGCTTCGAGTCAATACTAAAAAGACTTGAAGAGATCGTTGATCTTATGGAAAAAGGATTACCACTGGAGGAATCAATAAAGTTATACGAGGAGGGGGTTGTTCTTTCTAAAAAATTGCAGGAAAGATTGTCAAAAATCGAAAGAAGGGTTTATGAAATAAAGAATATGGATAAACTTATAAGTGAAAAGGACAAAGATGTAGAATTAGGACTTTTTCAGGAATAATCACAGGGGGAAGTATGGGTATAAGACCTACAAGAATACCTGTTAACTTAAAAGCCACATATTATCTGAAAGATATGCAGGGAGAAGGGAGAATTATTGATATATCTACCGGTGGAATAGGTATGGAAGTAAAACAGATCTTTGTAGTAGGAGACCTGGTAAGGATAATTTTTAGACTTCCTGATCAGGGTAGTGAAATTGATTTCTGGGGAATTGTAAGAAATGTAAATGGTAATATTGTGGGAATAAATTTTGAAGAAATCTCAAACGAAAATAGAGAAAGAATAGATCACTATGTTGCAAGTTTGCTATTACAAAGTGGAAGACCACCAAAAGAAAGTTATTGAGGGCTTCTATGATTATAGGAAACTTTTATCATCCTGAAGAGAATTTGTTTTTTTATGGAATAGTAGAAAATAATGTGGTTTACAGTATAAAAAATTTTGAAAAACTTGAGAAGGTTAAAGAGTATCCTCTTGAGAAATTAAAAATTCAACCCGCATCTTTTCCGTCAAAAATTGTTGCAGTAGGACTTAACTATAGAGATCATGCAGAGGAAATGAAACTAAAAATTCCTGATGAGCCTGTTATATTCTTGAAACCACCATCGTCAATTTTAGCGCATAGAGAAAAAATTATCTATCCTGATATGACCAAACAAGTCGATTATGAGGCTGAACTTGCTATAATAATAAAAAGTGTGACCAGAAATGTGACAGTTAAGGAAGCATATAAGTACATTTTAGGCTTTACTGCATTTAACGATGTGACTGCAAGAGATCTTCAGAAAAAGGACGGACAATGGACAAGGGCAAAAAGTTTTGATACATTTGCTCCTTTTGGCCCTTTTATAAATACTGATTTAGATCCTTCTAATTTAAGAATTCAGGCTATTCTAAATGGTCAAGTAAAACAGGATTCAAATACTTCCAATATGATATTTGATGTCTATAAACTTGTAAGCTTTATAAGCAGGATAATGACTTTGTATCCGGGTGATGTTATTGCTACTGGTACACCATCAGGCATTGGACCTATGAACAGGGGTGACAGAATTGTAATAAAGATTGAATTATTACATGAGCTTGAAAATTATGTAGGTTAATTTTTTCTTCTTTACTTTTGAAGGAAAATTTCTTATACTTAAATATTGGAAGACAAGGAGGAAACTATGTTAATACCGATGGTAATTGAGCAGAGTTCAAGAGGAGAAAGGGCATATGATATCTATTCAAGGTTACTTAAAGACAGGATAATTTTTTTAGGGGAACCAATTGATGATGATGTTGCAAATCTTGTTATTGCCCAGCTATTATTTCTTGAAGCTGAAGAACCTGAGAGGGATATAAGCCTTTATATAAATTCTCCAGGTGGTGTGGTTTCAGCTGGTCTTGCTATCTATGATACAATACAGTTTATAAAGTCTGATGTTTCAACAATATGTATAGGTCAGGCTGCCTCAATGGGTGCTATTCTGCTTGCCGCAGGCAAGAAGGGGAAAAGATATGCTCTGCCAAATTCAAGAATAATGATTCACCAGCCATCAGGAGGAATTCATGGGCAGGCAAGTGATATAAAAATTCAGGCTGAAGAAATGCTTAGGACTAAGAAAATTCTTGATCAGATACTTGCAAAACATACAAATCAACCAATAGAAAAAATAGAAAAAGATACTGAAAGGGATTTTTTCATGGGGGCAGAAGAGGCAAAAAACTATGGTATAGTTGATGAAATTATAGAAAAAAGGAAGTAATTTTTATGTCAGGGAAAAACACCTTTAATACCACAGGGAGGGACGGAATAATAACCTGTAACTTTTGTAATGCTCCAAGTCATGCTGTTGATAAAATGATAGAAGGTTTTAATGGTTCATATATCTGTAGCAATTGTATAGAAAACCTTTATGAACTTGTAAAAGAAGAAAAAAAGAAAAACTTAAAAAAAACAGTTTATTCATTACCAAAACCAAAACAGATTAAAGAGTTTCTTGATCAATATGTTATTGGTCAGGAAAAGGCAAAAAAAATTCTTTCTGTGGCAGTTTATAATCATTATAAGAGAATATTTTCTTCAAGTTTTTCCGTATCGGATGTCGAGATTGAAAAATCAAATGTAATTCTTGTCGGTCCAACAGGTTCCGGGAAAACTCTGCTTGCAAGGACGCTTGCCAAGATGCTTGATGTTCCTTTTGCTATTGCTGATGCTACAACCCTTACCGAAGCTGGATATGTTGGAGATGATGTTGAAAATGTCTTGCTAAGGCTTATGCAAAATGCAGCAGGAGGTGAACTTGATGTTGATTCACCAAAGCTTGAAAGGGTAATAGCAAGAGCTGAAATCGGGATAGTCTATATTGATGAAATTGACAAAATTTCACGTAAGTCTGAAAGCCCATCTATCACAAGGGATGTATCAGGTGAAGGTGTTCAGCAAGCTTTATTAAAAATAATTGAGGGAACCATCGCCACTGTTCCAGCTCACGGTGGTAGAAAACATCCCCATGGTGTAAATATTCCGATTGATACAACAAATATACTTTTTATTGTTGGAGGTGCATTTGTAGGGCTTGAAGAAATAGTAAGGGCAAGGTTAAACAAAAAAGAAATTGGATTTACTGGAACATCTAAGAAATTCGAAGATGAAGAAAACATACTGAACCACGTTATTCCTCAGGATTTTATAAAATATGGTTTAATCCCTGAGCTTGTTGGTAGACTTCCGGTTGTGGGTGTATTAAATGAACTCACAACTGAAGAGTTAAAACAGGTTCTAACTCAACCAAAGAACGCAATTATTAAGCAGTATCAACATCTTTTTAAAATGGAAGATATTGAACTTGAATTTACCCCTGATGCTATAGATGAAATTGTAAGAATAACCAGGGAAAGAAAAACCGGGGCAAGGGGATTAAAGTCTGTAATAGAAGATATTATGCTGGATATAATGTTTGAGTTACCTTCAAGAAAAGAGGTAAAATACTGTAGAATAGACAGGGAGGTAATCGTTGAAGGGAAAAAGCCCAAGATTGCCTGATCATAATAAATATTTCGCATTTATTACATCAAATAAATGGAAGGCGTTTTAAAGGAGAGGATATGGATCTTTTGAAAAAAGACAGATTGCCATTGATTCCACTTAAAGGAGTTGTTGTTTTTCCTTATATGGTTGTTCCATTGATTATTGGCAGACCAAGTTCCATAAAAGCACTGACATATGCTTTTGAAAACAATCTTCCTTTATTTTTAACAGCCCAGAAAGACAAAGAGATAGAAGAACCAAAAGAGAATGATGTTTATGCTGTAGGTTGTATTTCAACAATTCTCGAGTTAATAAATATGCCAAATGGAATGATAAGAGTGCTTGTGGAGGGTACAAAACGTGCAAAAATAAAAAAATTCTATTTTGAAAATGAAATGATAAGTGTAGAATATGAGGAATTAGAAACAATAAACTTTAAGGATAATGAAGTAGAGGCACTTGTAAGAGCCATAAAGGAAAAAGTTATTGAATATACAAGTGTAAATCAGAAAATACCAAAGGAAACAGGGGCATCAATAGTGGCAATAGACGATGCTGAAAAACTTGTTGATGCTGTAATTGCTAATCTGCCTTCTCAGGTAGAGGATAAGCAGAGTATTTTAGAGGAAAATAACATAAAAAACAGGCTTTCCAAAACTTTAGAGCTTCTTACAAAAGAGATAGACCTTGTAAAAATTGAGGATGATATAAACAAAAGAGTTCAAGAAAGACTTGAAAGGATGCAAAAAAAGTTTTTCTTAAACGAGCAGCTTAAGGAAATTAAAAAGGAACTTGAAGAGGGTGAGGGAGTTGATGAAGGTGTAACAGAACTTCTAAACAGGGCTAAGAATAAAAATATGCCAGAACAGGTTAAAGAGAAATTTGATGCTGAAATAGAGAAACTCAAAAAAACCCCCAATTTATCACCAGAATATACGGTGATATATAATTATCTTGAATGGCTCGTAGACCTTCCATGGAATGTATTTACACAGGACAATAAGGATTTAAAACTTGCCGAGGAAATACTTGAAAAAGAACACTATGGGTTAAAGGAAGCAAAAGAGAGAATTCTGGATTTTATTGCTGTAAGACAGTTAAATCCAAAATCTAAAGGACCAATAATTTGCTTTGTGGGACCACCAGGAACTGGTAAAACTTCTCTTGCAAGATCAATTGCACATGCATTAAACAGAAATTTTGTAAGGGTTTCACTTGGTGGTGTAAGAGATGAAGCTGAAATAAGGGGACATAGAAGAACCTATGTGGGCTCATTGCCAGGGAAAATAATACAGATGATGAAAAAAGCTAACTCAATGAATCCTGTTTTCTTGCTTGATGAAGTTGACAAAATGAGTACTGACTTCAGAGGAGATCCAAGTTCAGCATTACTTGAAGTTCTGGATCCTGAGCAAAATCATACTTTCAATGATCATTATCTCGCTCTTGATTTTGATCTTTCCTATGTGTTTTTCATCACAACAGCAAATAACCTTTACAATATCCCAGAACCTTTAAGGGATAGAATGGAAGTAATTGAAATTCCGGGTTATACAGAATTGGAAAAGAAAGAGATTGCAAAATATTTTTTAATACCAAAGCAAATCCAGGAGAATGGTTTAAATGATCTGGAAATAAAATTTAATGAACAATCCATTCTTGATATAATAAGGTATTACACAAAAGAAGCAGGTGTAAGAAATCTTGAAAGGAATATTGGAAAGATAATAAGAAAATTAGCAAGGGAAAAGATAACAAATGACCTCAAAAATGTGAAAATAACTTCCAAGAGTTTACAGAAATATCTTGGGGTTAGGAAATTTGATTTTACAAAAGCACAAAAAGAACCAAGAGTAGGTATAGTTGCTGGACTTGCATGGACTGAAAATGGAGGAGATGTACTGTATATTGAAAGTTCTATATTTAAAGGTAAGGGTGAACTAATACTTACTGGCCAGCTTGGTGATGTAATGCAGGAATCCGCAAAGATAGCATTTTCTTATGCAAAATCTGTGGCTGATATTTACAAAATAGATCCTGTGTTATTCAAAGAGTATGACCTTCATATTCATGTTCCTGAAGGAGCAATACCAAAAGATGGTCCATCAGCTGGTGTTACAATGGTAAGTTCCATAATTTCTACCTTATCAAATAGAAAAGCAAGAAATGACTTTGCAATGACTGGAGAAATAACCCTGAAAGGTGATATACTTCCTATAGGTGGTTTGAGAGAAAAACTTCTTGCTGCAAAAAGGGGAGGAATTTACAATATTATTCTTCCCAAAAAGAATGAGAAGGATGTAACTGAAATTCCTGAACAGATATTAAAAGATCTGAACATATACTACGTAGAAAGGATTGAAGAAGTACTTGAGAAAATTTTGATCTGAGAGAAAATTTTTAAAATTTTTAAGAAATACTTGACAAAAACCGAAAATATATCAAAAATATAGCTATAAAAATTTTACAAGGAGTTTTCTATGAAAAAAATTTTATCATTTTTAGCTATTTCTGTTAGTTTTTCAATTCTATTAACTTCTAATATATTTGGAGTACATAACATTACAAATGTTGATGTGATCGATGAGGTAGGACCTGAAGGAATTCCAGAGCTCATTGAGGTTATAAGAAGCACTGATCCTGAAGATGACGAAGTTAGATTAAGGGCTTTAAAGAGGCTTGGAGAGCTTAAAGCTAAGGAAGCAGTGGATATGCTTATAGAGGTACTTGAAACAAGAAGGCTTGTTGCTGGTGGAAAAGAAGTTTATAACTGGAAACTTAAAGTAATGGCAGCAAAGGCACTTGCCCAGACAGATGATCCCAGAGGTGCTTTTTATATTGCCTTGATGTTAAGGAAAGATAGAGATATTACTGTAAAAAGAGGAGCAGCACAGGCACTTGGATTGATGGGGGAAAGAGCAAGGACAAAGACTGTACTTGATGTTATGCATTCTGAGCTTGAAATTACAAGAGATAATGCACTTGCAAATGATATTTCAGAAGCACTTGGAAAAATTGGCGATAAATCTTCTTTTGTTTATTTATTAAAAGTCACCCAGGGAAAATATCTCAACTATGTAAAAGAAACAGCACAAAAGGCTATAGCTAATCTTAAATGGAATGTTCCCTCTGTCTATGAAACAAAGGAGGAAAGTAAACCAGCAACAGAGCCTGTGAAGAAATAATTAATAAGGTAAAATATGTGTAGTGCCTTGTAAAAAGGTTAACTTTTTTTTGAAAAAATCAACCGTCAACTGGACAAACAGTAATACCAAGTAATATAAGTTGCACAAAAGTAGTCACAGAATCTTTCACTGTAGTATTTCTACCACCACACTAAAAACCACAGCTGTTTAGGGCAATGAGTTTACAGCCACTATTTTTTGAGATATATATAAAAGATATATATAAGTGCTTGCTTAAAAGTAATGAAATACCCACCCTTTCACATTCTCAAGCACCCTTTTTTGCTTAAACGCTTAAATCTTCCAAGGGCAGGAAAGCAAAACACTTTTTTATTCGACTTATCTACTGAGATAAAAAAGAATTAGATAACTTCACCCGTTTTTTATCCCAACCTTAAAACTAATTCTTTTTCAAAACCTCTTTCTTACTCTGAAGCAAATCAAGCCAGGGGGATGGTTCATTCCCAACTTTAACATACTGAGGTTTGCCTGGCTTTACCTCTGTGTATTTCCTTATCATTTCATGATAGAGATAAAGCTTAATATAATTCGTAAGCCCAAAATATACTGTAGCAATTAACAATATATTTCCATAAGGTACAAACAAAAACCCAAAGAAAAGACCCACGTCAAAGATAAACAACGGCAAAAGAAGCAAAATATTCCTTAAANCAATTTCCATTGCAAACTTAAGTGCATTTGAAACTTTTATTTTGTATTCCTCATAGGCATAAAGCGGGAAAAACAAATATTCTGTCACAATAAATATTGAAAAAATGAAAAATATAAACGCGATAATAAGTGTCTTTAAAATGGTGTTTGGAATAATTTCATAATAAAAACTCCCCGTCCATACAATCAAAAGAATAGAAATAGAGAAAAAAAGTGTAAGCCCTAACCATGGAAGTAAAAGTTTAACAATCACACCCCAGAAGTCTTTAAAAAATTCCTTATAAGAAATACTTTCATTATCAATTGTTCTCTTCTGTAAAGAAACCATAGCAAAGGCGGTAGGGAAAAAATACTGCAGTGCAAACAAAAATACCATAAAGCCCGTTACACTTGCAGGATACTGGATCAACTTTTCAAACCTTGTAGAAATCAAAAAATTTGCATACATAACAAGAAGAATTGTAAAAGGATTAACGGTTGATATTAAAGAAGAAACCACAGCAAAATTTATAGATTTCCAGAACCTTGAAAAACCATTTTTAAAAATGTTAAAAATCATATCACTCCCGCCTGAAAAAATTTATACTTAAATATCATAACAAATTAAAGCCCGCCAGTCAAAAAAACTCAACAAAAGATTTATAAACCAAAAATTTTTAAAATTCTTCCGAAAAATAAACTATGACAGAAATAATAAAATTACCAGGCAATCTCTTTACCATAAAAAAAGATGGAATATTTCTTTTAAGTTCTTACAACCCCAAAAAAGAAATCGAAAAGTTTATTTCGCTTAAAAAAATTTCTTGTGGCATTTTTTACATACTATTTGGTTGCGGGCTTGGTTATTTAGTTGAAGAACTCTTAAAACAGGGGACAAAAGAAGATGATATTTATATTTTCTTTCCAGATGAAGTCGAAAAAGAATTTGTGTTAAAAAATAAAACCCACTCCTTTAACATCTTAGATAAAAATCAACTTCAAGGCCTTCTGGAACAAAAACTCAAAGAAGGTAAAAAACCAGAAATACTGGCGCTTGAAAGTTACAAAAAAGCCTACAGAGAAATTTATAAAGAATTTGAAAATTATTTCATTTTTTCACTTAAAATTGCACTTGAAAACTTAAAAGTAACAATGTTTTTTTCAAAAGTATGGCTTTTAAACTTTGTAAGAAACACATTAACTGGCATAGAAAGAAATTATTACTTCCTTGACATAAAAAATAAGATTGATAAACCAGTAATTATCTGTGGAGCAGCCCCCTCCCTTAATGGATATATGGAAGAAATCAAAAAAAATAGAAAAAAATTCATCATTTTTGCTGTAATCTCCTCACTGAAAGCACTGATTACAAATGAAATAATCCCTGATGCAGTATTTATAACCGATGCTGGCCCCGTAAACAGTCTATATAAAGACTCCCTACCCCCGGATTTACCCGTGATTGCAAGTATTTATTCTTCCAGTGTATTTCTATCTCAATGCAAAAACCATGTCATCTTTTTTGACTTCAAAAATGAAATTGAAAATCCCTCGTTTTTGCTTGAAAATCCATCAGTAACTATAGATGCCGGTATAATTTCAAGGAATATTTCAAATGGAATAAAGATATTTGCTGGTTTTGATATGGCTTACTCATTAAAGCAAGGTTCCCATTCACTTCCCCATCCATTTTACTCAGTCTTCAAGAGTACAAGATTTTTACCATTTGAAACAAAACTTTTTTCATTTTTAAAAAGAAACGACTTGAAACTGAAAGAAAGTAAAATCACAAATACACAATTTCTCATTCTCCAGAACTATGCAAATAATCTATTTTCGGATTTCTACTTCTTACCTTCTCCCACAACTTTGCCTNTTGGTAAGGAATTAAAANGCCTTGATATAACAGACAGGACAGAAAATTTAGATTTTAATAGATACTTAAAAGAAAATTCACAGCAAATTCTATCAGTTATAGAAAAAATCAAAGTGACTTTTATTAACCTTATAAAAAATGAAAAAACAACACCAAATCTATTGGCAGAAAAAAGTGATGAAAAAGAACAAGTTATGGGAAAAATAGAAAAATTAATTGCCAGTTTTTCGGAAATTAAAATGTAATTCCAGCATTCAATCCAATTATATTGACATAGGTTGTATCCATAGCAATTCCAGTTTTACTCCTTTTCACATCGCCTAAGGCCCACATAAACTCCACATAAGGCTCAATAAAAAACCTTTCAGCAAGAACAAACTTATAACTTGCCATGGTATCGAGAAATGTCAGAAGAAAACTGTACTTGGCTTCCCCGCTTTCCGGTTGAGTAACTATAACTAAATCATACCCATAACCAAGTCCAAGTGATGGCCCATCAAGGCAACTGTTGAAAATATTCCAGCACAGAAGAAAGGAAAAAACATAACTGTCAACTCTATTTCCCACAGCATTTTTGTAAGTCTCAACAACTCCATGCCTCAACTTAAAAGAAAGAAAATCCCACAATACCCTTTCGTAAGTCAATCCAAAACCAAAACCTTCATTTGTAAAACCCTCTGTACTCCAGCCAAAATCAATCGACAAAACATTTTTGTCTTTCTCAACACCATAAACAAACAAAAACGAAAATAACATTATTAAAGTAAGAATTTGTTTCACTTTCAACTCCTTCTTACTTTTAAAATACTCTCACATTTATAAAAAGAGAAACTTCTTTTAAGAAATAATATTCCTTTTCAGGCAATTTTACCCTTCTATCGTAAAGAATCACATTATACCCATATCCTTCCTCGTATGCAATTTCATTACCCCAAGTAAGTTTTAACTCCCCACTTACAACATCACTTTCTCTACCAACTCCAAGGATAACACCAAATCTTCTAAAAGGTATATCAGACCCCCACCCTCCTTTGCTCGAAGGAGAATCTGAATAATGCTGAATATCATAATCAGAAAGATAGAAAACGCCTGCCTTAGAAAGNAGTATCGGGAATTTATAGCCAGCATAAACCATAAAGTTAGCCCTNAAATACTTAAGATTATCCCCATGATTTTCATACCACCATATATCTGTATCCTTCGTGGTGCCAAGAAAATACCTGTAGTAGATGTGTGCACCAGCGCCCAATTGAAAATGTCCGATAGCAGGTAAGAGATTATAAAAATCGTACTTCAAACACAAACCTGTATAATACTTTAAGTAAATCTTTGAAAAATTCTCCGCAGAATACAGATTCTCCCTTACACTGCCGTCATAAAAGTTTGAGTATATTCCTATTCCACTACCAAAGTTAGTACAATACCACCCTGTCCCCGCTATAATACCAAAAGGTAATTCTAAAATTTCTCCAAAAGTTTTAAATGTAAGATCAATATTCCCGTTCACTGACAGGGGAGAAATATTTAACCCTAAAGTTACTGCCATTCCATCATAATTTTCTTTATAAAGCCCTTCAAGCTTTGCAAGTGGATGCACCTGAACACTTTCGGGATATATTCTATACTTTTCACCACTNGCAAAGAGAAAAAGAAAAAACTNTCTATCCTTAATGTTATTACTCACCGGGATATCACTAAGTCTTTTNACANCTTCATAAACCATTTGAGAATAAAATCTGGAAAACAGGATTAAAGTNAACATTACAGGTATAGACAACTTCTTTCTCACCTAAAACCCCTCTAACCTTATTTCATCAGGATAAAATATTTTTGCAAATATTTCAAATTTCCGGTACTTTATCAAGCAAAAAATTATACATAAAGTAAGAAAAAACTATTTTTCTTACATAGTTGTAAGTTTCATTATAAGGAATACATTCAACCCACAGTTCATTAAAATGAGAATAATCATTTATCCATTTATTAACAACCCCTTCGCCAGCATTGTATGCTGCAATGGCATAGAAAATGTTGTCTTTATACCTTTTTTTCAAATAGTTAAAATGATATACTCCCGCAAAAAGATTATCTTCAAAATCATAAATATTCAAATCCCTTCTAAGGTCCATTTTTATAATATTAAAAGTTCGAGGTATTATCTGTGCCACACCAACAGCATTCGCAGGCGATACAACATCTTTTCTGAAATGGCTTTCTTCTCGAAGCATTGAAATTGTCCACAGAGTCATATTTTCATTTGAAAGATAGTCGAATATTTTTGAATAAAAATAATTCGTAGGAAAAAATTTAAAAATATCCTTCTTATCAAGAAGGAAAAAAAATTCTTTTTTCCCTAAATAATTATAAAAAAATCCATTTAAGTAAAAGATTATGTAATGTTCCATTCCCTTATTTGTAAAGAAATCATAGTTATTATAAAAAAGTCCCAGAGAATATTTTCCTTCAAATATTTTTTCCAAAAGCCTTATTCTTTCCAGTACCATAAATTCTGGAAAATTTGCCTCAAGACCAAGAAATTTTTTGAAATCACCCTCACTCGCTAAATCTTTCCCAATTTTAGCACAAAAATTCGATTGAAATTCAGTAAGTGATAACGAAAGTCTCTTACACAAAGAAGGATACCTTGTAAAAACTTCTGGACTGACATAATTTAAGGATTGATAAAAGAGTAAATCTTCTTCTTTAAAATTTTTCTTTTCCTGCAGAATTGAAATCTTTTCCAAAATTTTCTCTTTAAAGATAGATTTAAACTCATCTCTTAGTTTNCTTTCATATTTTAAAGAAACCATCCACTCGTAAGTAAAAGGATAATCAAGTACTATTCTTAAAAATCTTTTATATGCACTCAAATAATTTTTTGCTTCATAATCAAGTAAAGCCAGGACATAAGTGTAATAAAATTTGTTTTTTGTATTGCTTAGAGTTATTAATGTTGCCATTCTTCTTGCAAGTAAAACATTTTTTCTGAGTAAAACTCTAAAGATTTCTTTTTCGCTCGACGGTAACAATTCAACCTTTCTGAATACAACTCTGTACCAGTTAAAAAGCTCATTATATTTATTGGCCTTATCACATACTATTATCCAGTAACTATATGAAACAGGGGCATAAAAATCTCTATATTTTACCATTAAATTATAAGCCCTTTCATAATACCCCTCTTTAATTAACATATCCAGCAATGTCTGAAAAGTCTTCCAGCTAATTCTCTGTTTTTTTCTTACATACTCTTCAAGTAAGTTTATAGCTTCAGATTTATTTTCCATTCTATACATAATAAAGCAAATATTCCTTAAATAAAAATCATCCTCACCAAATTTTAATAAATATATCTCTAAGACCTTTTTTGCCTCAACAAAATTACCCTTCCTCATCAGATAAGAGATAACTTCTTGAAAATATATCATATTAAATCTATCAAAAAAGCTTTTATCAAGAAGGTCATAAAACTCTATAAGATAAGGAANGTATTTTGGTTCTAAATTTATATCCTCAATTATCTGATTAGTAAGAAAAATTTTTGAGAGAGAAATATAAAAAAACAACCTATCATTTTTTAAATTATATCTTGAAAGCAATCCAAAATTTGTGGATTTCCATAAGATAGAAACAAAGCATCTTTCAATCTCATCAAAATAGACATCATTAGAATATTTTAAGAAATTAGAAATAAAAAGAAAATTTATTGCACTGGAAGGATTGGAATTAACAGTTTTCATTATTGCATCGGTATAAAAAAGCAAAAAGTTATTCCGAAAAAATTCGTTGGTTATGTAATTAGTAATTCTGGAATAGTAATAAATCGCCTTATCATACTCCCTTAACTGGTAATAAGAATTTCCTATCAAATAGTAGTCCTCAACAGTCAGGCTGGATTTTAAAGCAATATTCGAAAGAAACTGTCTAAAAGAATAGATCTTATAAAAATAATAAACATCATAACAAAAGGAATTTTTCANGGTTATTAAAAATAATAAAACAAACAGAAAGTGATTTTTCATTAAATATCCTCTTTATTGATTGTTAAAAATGATACCAGATAAAAAAAATATTTTCAACTTTTGGCTTTCCACAAAAAATTAACACGTGTTAATAAAAAAATATTGAAATTTTTTTAGAAATGATTTATGATAAAATAAAAAAGAAAGAAAACCTATGATAAATAGTAAAGAAATAGCCAAAATTGCCGGCGTATCAAGAAGTACAGTTTCAAGAGTTATAAACGGATACCCCAATGTTCCTCAGAAAACCAAAGAGAAAGTCTTAGAGGTAATAAAAAAATACAACTACAGACCGAACTATTCCGCCAGAGTTCTTTCTGGTAAAAAAACAAACACTCTTGGTATTTTTGTTGTCAGTCTTAACAGAGAAACCAATGGTATTTTCAGATTTAATCTATTTCAAAACAATTACTTTGGACCTTTTGTTGATGCTCTAATAGACCTTTCAAACTCAAATGGTTTTCATTCGCTTGTCCAAATAATATACAAAAAAGAAGAATTTTCAAAAATGGTTGACACTTTTGCAGAAATGCGAATAGATGGAGGAATAATTATTGGGTTAGATAGAAAAGAAAGAGTAATATTAGATATCTCAAAAACAAAAATACCTTTTACGGTTGTACACTATGATGAAAATTTCCTTTTCAATAACGTTGAACAGGATTGCTCAATTGGTCTCGTAAATACTATGGATTACGAAGCAGGAGTTGAAGCTACAGAATATCTAGTTTCTATGGGACATAAGAATATTGCATTTTTAAGCGGAAGATTTACAAATTATTCCGGTTATGAAAGATTTAGAGGTTTTTTAACTGTTATGAAAAGATACAATCTGCCTATAAGAAGAGAATCCATTATTCATGGGGATTTTTTACTCTACAAAACTGAAATTGAAATAAAAAAGCTGATCAATAGTAAAAATTTACCTACAGCAATCTTATGCTGCAATGACGATATGGCACTCGTAACATTAAAAGTTTTCAAAGAAAATGGAATTAAAGTACCCGAAGATATTTCCATAATGGGTTTTGACAACATTCCCTTTGCAGAGTATTCAAATCCACCCCTTACTACAATGAATCTTCCTATATATGAAATTGCTGATAAATCCTTTTTCATATTCGAAAATCTAACAAGAAAAAAAAGACCCCAGAATAAAAATTTCGTATATAAACTCCCTATGAATTTAGTAATAAGAGAAAGCGTAAAAAAGTTAGGTTAAAAATGTTTTATGGTTATTTGAGTAGTAGTAGCATAAAAGCAGTGCTGGTAAACCAGCACCGCTCGCTACCGCTAAAACCATTCCCGCTTGTAGAGTAAAGGCTTCGGTGATTTTTCTTCTGCTTTTTTTAAATCGGGCAAAACTATGCATCCTGAATACGGGAGTTAAATCACAAAGCTAAATTTTGTAAGCCCAGCTTTAAAGTATAGAATTAAAGAAAGGCTTTAATCTTTATTATAGGACCTTCGTAATCTATAGGCGAAGGAATCGCCGGCCGCAAGCATTGTTGCTATTACTTTTGAACGAGACTGGATGTTATCAGTGGGTGCCTAGCGATATTACTACAAAGCCTTACTTATAAAGCTGGGCTGATAAAATCCAGCTTAGCGACTGAACTACCGAAGAATAGGAGGTGGAGTTTCACACGATTTTAAAAAACTGAAAGAGAACTAAATTATTTACTTACCCACAACGGAATTTTTGTATTGTGGCACTGGCTTTGCCAGTGCCACAATTTTTTTCTTTTGCTACCACTACAAATTTTATGACAAAGTAGATGCAAAACTTATGTAAAAATAAGTGGTAATGTAAACCTGCTATAGGATAAAAAAGGTGGATATTTTATAAAGCAACAATACAAAGAATTTTTTAAAAACCACTTTTTTTCAAAGGGAGAAAATTAATTTACATACAGTGAGATAGCAATATATCTAAAAGCAAAAAGAGCCTGGCAGTACCTACTTTCCCCCGTAAGGAGTATCATCGGCGACGAAGGGCTTAACTTCCGGG
>JGI24721J26819_10001668_pt1 | contig 24900 bp, 25 predicted proteins | sample YelNatPaOPGAMG01_FD_26819 | JGI IMG/M metagenome (IMG submission 26819) | reverse complement strand
CAAATATTCTCCTGGTCCGGCACCGGGGCGATCAATATCTCAGGCAGCCCTACGCAAAGATGCTATTGGGCTTGGTGGGGCATTAATTCTGAGGCAGCCAACGGCAGTTTTAATACGTATAACAACAGTCCCGCGTTGCAAAAAGCTTTTGATTCCTGCGGTCGCCATCAGGACATCATCGTTACCACAGGCGTATGGCGTTGCACTTCTCCAGTCACCACCTGGGATGATCATGGCTTTAATGCCGGTGGGGTGCCGGGTCTCATTGGCGAGTCGTTTGAGACTTGTATCATCCATTTCGATGTGGGATCTGAAAACAACGGTCTGATCATTGGGCATTTTAACGATCATTGGGCCAGTCAACCAAGGGTCAAAAATATAGCTTTCACGTCTCCTGCTAATGGCTGTAATGACCTCCTGCACTTTGAGGCTTGGCAGATGGGCGAAGTCGANCAAGTGGATGTGCAGGGTGGGGCTACCAACTGGGCAGTTTATATTGGTACNACGGAAAACTGCCGATGGGATTGGCGTCGGGGTTGGGGGAACGGCTACCGTGCCAACAAGCTGGGAATGGGAAATGTTGTCGGGACGGAGCGCCGGGGCATTTATATGGGACCAGCCATATATGAGAATACCTTCACGCCAACCTTCGTTAATGGTAGCACCTTCACTATTCCCACTGATGTAACCGGATACTTTCAGGCCAGAAATACTATCTTTATTAATCTGGGAAGTGATGGCAAATTCATCGACCATATCAAAAAATCAAGTTATGCAGGTGGGGTTACGACGGTTACCCTGCAACATGCTCAATTAACCAGCAATCTCACTCACGTTAATGCCCAGTCCAATGGGTCTTACGGGATGGGCACCAGTCAAATAGTCAGGATACACCAAAGTTTTGTGGGTTTTGGTTCCCGGGGTCTCTATGTTGATCAAGGGAGTGACTTTACCCTGGAACATGGCGATATGGAAAACAACTGGGCTGGGGAGGGTCAGACGTGGATGCAAGGCACTTGGCCCTGGACTTCTGATCGAGTAGCCATGTACAGTGGTAGCATCACGAAGTTGGGTCAAACCTTTACCCTGACTGCTGACACCTATATCGAGAATGCCCTCCTGCTCTTCCGGGAGGTTGGGTCTCCCCATGGGCCGGTAACCTGTAGCATCTATAATACCTCGGGTGGCCAGCCNACTACTCTCCGGTTAACCTCAAGCGACATAAAGAGTGCTGCTGAGTTGAATGGCGGGAATCTGTTTGGTTATCTTTTTACGTTTAACACTGTCCTGCCTGCTGGCACTTACTGGATTGGTGGAGAATATTCTAACGGCGATTCTTCCAACTATGTGGATATCGGCGCTGATGTCACCCATGCGGGGCTAGGCGGCTACCCTGGCACCTGTTATTACTATAATGGNACCTGGCAATCCACTAACTATTCCATGCGTTATGCCATCAATGTAAAGCCAGCCATTGAGTTTTGTAACAATAACGGCAATATTTGTATACGCCATCAACACATGGAAGCCAACAATGTCAGGGATTTACTGATAGACAACTGTTCTTCGGTGGATATTGAAAAATTCGACGGGGGAATTGANATTGCCAGGTCTAGTAAGGTCACCATTTCCAATTCAAATATGAATACTAGGTTTAGGGTTGATCCTATCAGCACTGTTATCCTTGGTAATGGCAACTTCTTCCCCGATTCAANATCATTCCAGGACTTTGGCAATACTCATTATATTGGTTACCTGGATNATTGGNTTTCGAGGTTGCCAGTCAATCTCAAAGGCAACAACNCCAACAACTATGCCATAAATTATGGGTTTGAACGCTGGCAGCCTGACCGTCCTGAAAGTTGGGATCTATATAACAATACCTGGACAAAATGTGGTGACGGGCAAACCGACACGACCAAACATATTCTCCCCTATTGCGCTAAGCTTACTACTACGGCCGACAGTGCAGCTAGTTGGAAGCTGCCACAATCTACCCTCGATGCCTGCAAGGGCAGTTGGGTGATTATCTCGATGTACATCATGTTTCCTAAAGAAAAATCACTAGGAGTGGCCAATACTCCAGGAGGTTATTTGCAAGCCAGCGCCAGTGTTCAGAGTTGGGGTACAGCCAACTGGCAGGCGACGACTGTTTATAAACCTGGAGATCAGGTACAAGTAGATAGGGGTGGTGGTAATTGGGCCACCTTCACTTGTGTCGTCGGAGGACTTTCTGGTTCTACGGCTCCTGATTGGAACAGCACTAATTACGTTTATCGTGAGTATCTGCAAGATAATGCCGTAACCTGGTGTGATTGGTCTGGCCAGAATAGTTTGAATGGCGGCACTATAGACTCGGCCTGGGCTGATGGTAACTGGAGAAGAATAAGTGTGCCAGTGTTCGTGCCGAACAACGCCATAAGTCTATCTGGTACGTTAAACATAAAAAACACGGGCACTGTCGCCTATATTGCTGAGCCTTCAGTGACCATGGGCATGACACCCCCTCGGGGCACACAATTTCCGCCACAGGAAGCACGGGATTTCATCCAGATTGGCAAGAACCGGCTCTATCTTGGCTATACTGCTGCTCCAAGCGATGGCAGGTATTGTCAACGAGGGGACATCTATCTCCGGGGTGATCTGACGGCCAGCCAGAAGATGGGATGGGGTTGNGTTACTTCCGGTGTTGCCGGGAATGATGCCGTCTTCAAAGACCTTCCCTCTCTAGCTCCTTAAGGTTCACTTATGTCAGATAATCATCTTTGCTCTAGTGCTATTCCCTGCCTCTTTGATGCCTCTCTGACTGCTCTTAATTCTGAGCAGTTGCAGAGTGGCATCGGCGGCCGGGATGATCTNCAGTTGCAAGAAATCATACCACTGTCTTCCATACAGTGGTCTCCGATAATCAACCATGGTTTTTACTACATGGGTTTGGATAGCCATTATCTCTATTCGGATACTGCTGTCCGTCTAAAACCGGCGGCCGCCACCGCTACCCTNAATTTACCTCATGTCCCAGTCCCAGGCACTCCAGTCTCNGTATTAACCTATCGCCGNGATGATAATGGCAATATCTATCCCGGCCGCCATTGGCGACAAAAAGTCAGATTCAGTGGCACCATCACCGTTACTGCTGATCAGAGTGTGGAAGCCCTGGCCCTGGATGATCAAGGCCAGGTAATTAACTACAACCTAGCCAACGCCGATCTTAGCAAGGCCGAATTCATCGTCATACATCAGCCTGACTGTCTTACCCGGTTGCAGTTACCTGGCAATTTGGCGGCCCTGGGCGCCGGGGTTCAGGAAATTATTCTGAATCCACCGGCTAGGCCAGACCTGCCGCTGTCTTTCAGTAATTTGAGTGTCTTTACTCATCAGGTTGGTGGCATCCCAGCGGCCCCTGGAGAATGGCGCCTGAGCCTCGATGGGGCTACTTTGAGCGTCTATGTCACCGACGAGGCCACCGACCCAGGCCAACTGACCTACTATCATGAATACCCGGTCCAGCTTCTTTTTGCTGAGAATTTTACAAGACAGCATGGAGAAGTGACCATTCCTCAAATTCTGGACTCGACCGAAATTTTAGGCGTTGCGGACGGTTCTTCTCATCTCTGTTTCTACTCCCGTTATTTTCCCTGGCTCTCAACAGATAGCACCAGGGTTTTTGTAGAAGTTGCCGGTGTGGTAGCCGAATGGACTATCGTTAATGACCTGTCGACTTCCGGAGCCAATGACACTCACTGTATGATCGACTTGGATTTAGGTCTAGTCTGGTTCGGTGATGGCGCCCATGGTAAGGTACCTCCTGCAAATGCCCGGATAGGTCTCATTTACACCTCGGTGCCGTTAGTGAGTTATGAAATTAGAAAAGGCAGCACGGTACTAGGCGCTGAAGTTAACCTGCATCCCCTGCTCAATCCTTCTCCCCAGGGTTTTATTTATCTGCAACATCGTTTGGATATCCTATCCAGTCTAGAATTGACTGGCAACAAACAAGTTTGTTATTGTGGTAATGATTACGTGGTACTTTCTTGCCGGGCCCTAAACCCCAAGGGGGAGGAAATCGCCAATCTACCCATCGAATTTATAAGTGGGGAATATGGCTATTTTAACCTCTTAAATTCAGGGGTTAATATTACGCAGACCACTCAGACAAACCAGCCGGCCCAAGTTGTACTCCATCCTCCNAGCAATTTCATGGATCTATCTCATGTTGTAGAGCTCTATGATCAGAATGGGACATATCTTAACCCNTACGCTACGGTTAATCATCCTCATGATCGCTTAAATACCCCGGTCGGGCTTACTATTGATGACTTCTCAGACCAACAAAACATTTTGACCTTTCTGGTAGTAGATAATGACCCACTGGCCCCTTACCTCCCGGCTCAAAGAAGCGGAGGCACCTTAGTACTGCTTTATCATTTCGATCCAGCTACGCAAAACTTTATCCCCACCCGGCCCTCCGCGGTGAAAGATGATTACATCGTCTATGACCGCAGCTTACCTACTCCGGCAGACCTCCCCATGCTGCGTAAATTTGTAGTGGCCTTACATCGGCTTATAGAATTTACCTGCCAGGCCACTGATCCTCTTTCCGGCCGGTTGGTGACCAGTAATTCCTGGTGGCAACTTCTAGCGGCTCCTGCTTATCAGTTAGGGCCATATACGGTCCGGGATGCCCTGGACCAAGCTGGCTCAGCCATTGGCGTCGCTACCTATCTCACCATCGATAAATTTGGCCAGCTGAACGCTGTTTTCAACGTCGGCGCTCACAGCTAAGCCACGAGGATTTCCCATGGCTGTGACAATCTTTTGGGAGCTGATAGGTACCGGCTCCATCGACCCCTCAAGCCCCATTGATCTGGGTAATATCGCCTCAGTGCCAGGAGAAACCAACCTGGTCGAGCTGAAAACCTATTTCACCACCAGTGGCGCCACTCTTCAATTAATCAATTGCGCTCTCTTCCTGTCGCTTTACTCCTTTCCTTATCCCAATTCTTTAGAAAGCAATGCCTTTCAGGATATGGTGCAGCTGAAAGCTTGGGGTGGCTTAGTAGGACAGGCCAGCCACACTGGGGTGTTAGTCAATATGAATAAGCAAAACGGTTATCCGGTTGGCAGTTGGCTACCCCTTAATGCCACGGCCGGCGCCTCGCTTATACCCCTCTGATCTTGGCTAAGGAAGCTATTCAGCTTCAAGGCGGCGGGTTTTCCAATACCAATGGCGTATTGCCCCTGGGGGCAGCGGCTTACTTTCAGCTCAAGGTCAGGGCCCCAGTAGGGGCCGACTCCTTACGCCGCTACTTCTCCCTGGTTTTGAATTACGACGAGGCCTGAGATGAGTTATCTAACCACCTGGCAAAGTGCCATCCCTGAAGCCCAACGTCGTTTTATCAATCAGCTGGTAGCGCAACTGGGCCAGGAGCAAGCTCTCAGTGATCAAGAACTGCAAAATGCTATTCAGGCTTTGGTTAATCAGTTGGCGGCCGGCGATACCCGCACCTTATGCCAACTCTTTATGCCAGCCAGCGATGAGCTTATTGATGCCGAAGGCTTCAATCTGATGGTCGACGGCATGACCGGNGACCTAATTGCTGCCTTTCAGGAATCCATGAACCTGGGGCGGCTGCAGCAGACTTATCGGCAATTGTATGAACAGCGCATTATCGGAGAACTGCGGGCTGCCTTGGACCAGTTGGAGGCCAATGCTCAGCGCTTAGCTTATCTCAATCCTTCTTTCTCCGGCTATAACCGGGTGCTGGGCAGTAATTTCGCCCAGCAAAGTTACTGTACTACCCGAACCTCTCCGTTGGCCGACCTGCTCTACCGGGATCCTCGAGTCAATCAGCGGCTTTCTGTTGGCTTTGATTGTCTGGTGGATGATCTGGCCAAGGCCTTGACTTTACCGCTAGACACTAGNCAGCAGCATCAACTGGATGCCATCACGATGGTCTCCAAGCAGGTGGCCTACAGCCAGGATGGCGGTGATCTGCCCGGGACAACGCTGAACAACCTCATCGACCAACAGCCCAACACCTATTGGATCCATCAGGAGGTTACTAATCAGCCAGCACCGGACGGTTGTAATCTACAGCTGGAACTGGAATTAGGCGGCACGCCGAAGTTTTCCATCATCGAGATCCAGCCAGTAGCCAACTTTCCCTTCAGCCTCACTGCAGTGAATTATGAAAATATGATCGGGCAGACCGTTGATCTCTTGCCTCAAGTCAGCCAGACTCTGCAAAACCAACCCATCAGCCGACCGGTACGCCTGCATTTCGATGAGTGCCAGGGCCGCCGGGTTAGATTGGGTTTTCAACAGAAATCTTACCAGCAATTGCCGGCCCGGGAAGTGCTGCTGGCCAACCCCACCGGCAACTGGCCTTATGAGGCTCCCCTTTCTTATCCTGGTCAACTCCAGGACCGGGAAATCTGCCTCTATACTCTAGGCTTTGACAATATCATGGTGGGCACTGCCCTTTATCAGGAGATGGGGGTCTACGTCAGCCCTATGCTGTCAGTAGACAAGTGTTTGATGGTAGCTCTCAATACCGAGGAAACTGCTCTGGAGCGCCGTACCAGCATCGAATATTACGTGGTCAAGCAAGACTTCAGCTCCAGCCAGAAAATTATTCAAACTCGGGTGGTGCCAATCCTGCCTTTGGGCCAGCGCCAGGTCAACGGCGAGGTCTTGATCCTCAATAGCCTGAAAGGCGGCCGCATCTTCAACACCGGCACCACCAGATTCTGCGCCCATTTGAACGGGTATTTATGTGATCTAAGAATTTACGAAGAGGACCGTCAGCTCAAAGACGTGGAATATCAGATTTCAGATGATCTGACTACTCAAATTCCAGCCCGGTTAACTCTGAAGAACCCAGGAAGCAATCTATATTACACCGTCTCTTATTCTCCCACTCATCTGAACACCATGTCAGCAGTCTACCTGGACGATAAGCCTGACCTCTGGTACGCCGGCAGCAACGTGCTGCGTTGTGCCACTCAGATCAACGGCCGGGAGATTGTTTCTTCGCAGCTCTATTTAGTTATCATCCAGCGCCGCAATCCTCACGTGGCCGGAGTAACCCCCCAGGTACGCCAGTATCAGTTACTGGCAGCTTCCGGAGTTTAAGGCATGTCGGAAAGCCCATTAATTCTTAAGTGGCAAGACCTGTTGCAGCAAAAATTGCTGCAGGCCCTAGCCGATGCCCGCATCAGCAATCAGCTGGAGGACTTTAACCAGGCCTATCTTAACTTTCTGGCTCAGGAAACTCCGCCCGCTACCCTGTTCAGTCCTCAAGCCGTGAGGCAGGGAGATTGGCCCGTGATTGATCCTTACGCGGCTAATTTTCAAAACAGCCAGGAAGTTATCAAACTGCTTTTCCGCTGGCTTAAGGGTCTGGGTGACACCGAGCTATCCCTGCATAATTACCTGCTCTCGCAATACCTGGGATTGAAAACGCAGATTCAACGCCTGGCCGGTACCATGGCCGACCTGGAACTCTTTCAACGGGATACGGCCGGAGGCGTTTTTCTTTTCGGTGATAATTTTAGCTCAGCCGACCGGGTGGACACTACTACCGTTCGGGATCTACCCACTATCAGCCTGGACCGGGAATTACAGGCAGTAACCCTACCTCCGGCCAGTACAGTTAATACTCCGCAGCCGATCAGCGTCAAGTTGAATCCTTTGTCCAACGGAGTATCTGGCAACAATCAGCAATTAGGTATTGTGCAGCCCTGCAATGACCTGTTGGCTATGATCGATGGCGATTTGGGCAGCTGGTATGAATACGAGTTGGTGAGCACTGGAGTGGTTTCTCAACCCCTGCTCCTGGATTTCACCATCAATTATGCCCAACAGACCCTGCTAAATCGCCTGCGCCTTTATCTGAACAACCTGGGNAGTACTATTTGGCCTCGACTCCAGGATATTCAAGTCAGNCTGGATGGCAAAAACTTTGTCTCCTTGNAAGATGAAATCAAGGATCTGAGCCCTGCGGTGGATCCTTTCGAGATCGATCCGCAGGCCACTCAAAACGGCGGTCTGCTAATCTTTTGTTTTCAGCCTCACCTGGTGCGCCACCTCCGCCTCATTATCCAGCAGAGCGGCTATTACTTTATCGACACTTCCGCCGGCAGCCGCTACCGTTATGCCATCGGCATACGGGAAGTGTTGGGCCTGGGCCTGAACTATCAAGCCACCGGTGAGTTCATCTCCAAACCCTATGATTTTTCCCGTCCGGTCAGCCGGGTCATGCTCGATACCCAGCAGGCCTACATGGCCACCAGCGATATCTGTCAATTACGCCACTTCTTGAGCCCGGATAGAGGCGAAAGCTGGCAGGAATTACAGCCGGTCAAGGGCCTGTCAGCGGCGCTGCCCAAGGTTTTGACTTTTGAGGACCAGGATATTAGTTCTCTTACTTATCGGGCCTTGCTGAACCGTCAGGACACCCTGGCCGCCCAGCAAAGTTTATCGCAAGCGGCATCTGAACTGGTGGAGTATCTATCTCTGCCCTCGGCTCCGCCTTTTCTGCTCAATCTATCCCAAACTCCTTTAGATAACACTCTGTCTCTCTGTCTGCCTTACGCCGGCAGCACCGGACTGGAAGCCAAGCTCTTTTTGGGGATCAGTGACGGAGCGCCAATGCAATTCTTCCAAGCCTCCTTTGCCTTGCAGGGCAACGAGGAGGTCTGGGTAAACAAGCAGCGCTGGCAGCGCCTGGATAACCTTCAGGACGCCGCGGCGGGTGATCTGGTTTATGCAGTTAATTATGCCACCCAAACCATCAGTTTTGGGGATGGGGTCAAGGGTAAGATCCCGCCGGCCGGCTTTCAGATTTTCCTGCGGNTGCCAGCCGAACGCCTGTTACTGCAAAACAGTGAGGCTATTACCTGCACCTTACAATATCCCGTTATGCAGGATAAACAAAATCTCACCATCTATCGGGTCGATGCTCCTCAGATGGTCAACCGGGAGCTCCTGGCCCGTGGGGCTACCCTCATCCGCCTTGGCCACCATCCTCTGGTAGAAAATCAGCTCCTAACCTTCTCCAGTGACAGCCTGGCGGTCTTTGGCCAGCAGCAGACGTACCTGGATGGCAGCAGTGAGTTGAGTAAGCCTGGAGATTACTCGGTGGATTACCTCTTGGGGATTATCCATACCTTTACTCCTACTCCAGTNAACAGTAATTGCTATCTGAGTTACCAATACATCCCCAGATTGGCCTTAGCCAAGACCGACTGGAATTTTCTCAGCAGCACTGAAGTGGAGTTGAATCCCGATGCCTTTAAGAGCCAGGAAGTTGTTGGGGAAGATCTTAGCAATCAAGCCGGCTGTTATGTGGTATCTCTGGCCAATGCCAGTATAGTACGGGGTTCCTTAACTTTTCAGGGAGAAGGAGCGCCGACCCAGGAACTGGAATTTATTGATGGCCTCCTGGAATTTACCGGAGTTACTCTCCAGAAAGACGAAAGCGTCCCGGTGGGAGAGCAGGCCTTTACTCTGCTGCATGTGCCGCGCCAGGATTANCAGGTGCTGTTCAGTGACACCGTCGTCTTTGCTCAGGAAGTATCTTCCCTCTCTCAGGTGAGAACCCCGGGCAGTTATTACCTCAACTATGACACTGGGGAGGTTCACACCTATCTCAGCACCACTGGCGGCCAGGTGAATTATTACTATCATCATGACCTGAACACCCTGGAGGGTAGTTACTCGGTTGATTACGCTGCCGGCCGTCTGCATCTTTTTGAACCCTTGGCGGCGCACATCAAAGTCAGTTATCAATTCTGTCACTACGAGGCCGAATACTACATAGCCGAAAGCATTCCAGCCGAGGTCTATGAGATCAGCCCGGCTGACAAGCAGATCCGCTTCACTAACTTGGCCTACCTGCGCCAACTGACGGAACGTCTCCAAAATGATAAAGTCTTGGCTGTCAGCTACAGCTATCTATCCCAGGAAGCTGCGAATACCGGTGCCTTGCAAATGCTTACGCCAATCTTGCATGGTTACACTCTTCGGGCCCTCTTTAAGGAGAACGGCTCATGATTGACCAAAGTTACCGCACCTATCTGCTCAACCAAATCATCGCCGATTACTTGCGTGAGGGCAAGATGCCACTGGCCAGCCAAGTAGAAGCCGATCTAGAGATTCTACTCCAGGATTTTCCGGATCAGGGCCGGCCACTGCTGTCGTATCAGTATAATGACTTAAAAGTGTCGCCCGGCGAGGTTTCCAGCGCCGCCAAGTTTAATCGGTTCTTCACCATCCTGCAGCAGGATCTCAACGTTCTCCAGGCTGAATGTCAGCAAAACGATCAGTATCAGGCCTGCCTCTTTAACCGCAATCTGCAGGAGATCAAGATGTTAAGCAGCAGGATCCGTAATCTGGATCATCAGCTTAACAGCCAGCTCCTGGTTAACCGAGAAACGGTGGGTTATGGAGCCTACCTGGCTGACAACTTTTCTGACGCGTCCTTGGTTGACCTGGAACAGACCACCGCCCGGCTGGATGTGGATCATCACTGTGTTACCATAGGTCCCAGCGCCCTGAATTTTACTCAGTATCCCACCAGCCAACTGAAAGAAGGGGATGTCAGCCTCAATATAATGACCCGCCAGGGATTGGTACGCTCTCAACCTAATTTTCAGGATTTAAGCCGGGCCTTTACCGCTGGGGATGAGGCCTGGCGTCTACAGCTTTACTATGACCGCTGTGACCAAAATGTGGTGGCGGAGATCAAGATCAAACTGCAAGGACAAGCAGTCACCCTCAACCGCATCAGCTTTATAAATTACGGGGTCAGTACCTATCGAACCCGGCTGGAGGTTTACACCTCCCTGGACAATTATAACTGGACCCTGGTGCCTTCCGGCAGCTCGGCCTATTATCTAACCCGGGAAGCAGATGTGCGCTTTGCCGATACCGCAGCGCAATGGGTCAAATTCCGTTTTACTAAAGAACACCACGATTACGAGCAAGGCCAGCTCTTTGTCTACGAGTTTGGCATCCAGTCGGTGCGTTTCTTCCGCTATAGTTATCAAGCCGATTCAGCTGTCTTGGTTTCCGAACCCTTGGCTATCCTGGATGCCCAGGGTAAGGCGGCCGCCTTTAACCAGGTCAGCCTGGAAGTCTGTGAAAATATCCCAGCGGGTTGCGACATCAAGTATCAGCTTTCTTTTGATGGAGGCAGAAGTTTTTCTCCCATCTCTCCTTTGGGCCGGCCGCAGGATACTCAACCACTTCTGGAACTGGGTCAGATCCAAGAAGTCATCAGTCCGCCCTTCGGAGTTGATATCACCACTACTTATCATTATCAAAATCCGCACCAAGTCTTATTGAGCTACGTTTTGCCCGCAGATCTTGTTCCAGGCAGTCTGCGCCTCTGGCGAAACCTGGGGGTTAAAGGCCATACCTTGCCAGTGCGCCTTGGTCTGTCCGGCTGGGGCCAAGATGGTCAATTCTTTACCTGTACGATTCAAGTAAAAAACAAGGAAGGGTTGAATCTCAATCTTGGCACCACCGTCATGGAAATCAACGGCGTGGCGCGTACCGGTTCAGTCTTGCTAACTCCAGGCATCTACCAGATTCGTAGCAACCGCGCCTATTGGAGTCACTTAAAGTACCACGAGCAGAACATCACCTGGTTCACCAAGGCAGTGGACTTGGGCAATGGTGTCTTTCAGGGACTGCGGAATAACAACTTCGAGATGAAAGCCACTGATCCTCTCTATCCCTTCAATCACAAGTTTTTGATTGAAGGTATGGATTATGAAGGCGCTAGTGCTATCCAAGACTCCATTTACCGAGGCGCCGATCTCTTTGCCGAAGCCCGTCTAGTACAGGTCAGTGAAAAGGACCTGCTTTATAATGCTGATTTTGACAGCCTGAATTACTTTGCCCAGGTACCAGTGATTGCCGCTACCGGAGATTTGGAACAGCGCTGCCTGGTGAAGTATTCACCTCTCACCAGTAATGCTGCTGACCGNTTTGATCTGGAGATNTTTCAGGCCTTTTATCAGGAGGCCCGGNCAGATCCGGCTACTACCGTGGTTTTCAAGGCCATCTTATCCCGGGGTTTGCAGGAAAATACCCCACAGCTTTATTCCTACATCATTAAACTCTCTAATTAGTGAGGATGCTTCGTGGATATCCTAAACATCAGCAGCGTCGTAAAACGTTTTCCAGCCCATGGCACCATCAGTTCTGAAGACTTTAATGAACTGGTAGANCAACTGGTCTTAGANCTAACCACCATCGCCACTAACCTCAACACCAGCGTACAGCCGCTGGTTGAATCTTTGCCGGCTGGATCCCGGGTCATCAATGAAATTGAGCGAAGCGGCTCTCCTAATCCGATCGCCAATGGCCTGGACGGCAGCCAACTTTACCTGAATATGACTGCTGCCGATACGAATGATCCTTTACTCTTTAATCGTCTGCTTGGCCGCCCTAACACCATCCTCGAAGCCCTACAATACCTGTTGACTCGCATCGAGCAGCTGGCTCAGAGCAAATAGCCATGAATAGCTTCGATAGCTCTTCCGGCTGTAAAGCCTGTTGGCGTTTTGAGAGTTGGGCTCTTCTGAACGACAGCCTCGGGGGCAATACTCTGACAGCCTTTAATACCCCCGCTGCCGAATCGCTGGATTATCAGGAAGGTTCGGCTTGCCTCAGGCTGAAGCGCGACTCCGCACAATATCTGGCTATTGCTGATGCCAGTTTGGATGCTGGTTTTCCTTTAAAATTGGGAGACCAGATCAAACAATTGACCTGGGCCGGCTGGTTTCAGACCCTCAGCTCCTCAGAGCAGGTGCTTTTCTGCAAGAGCGATCTTAACCGCCAGTCTCTGGCGACCATTCTTGACAACGGCACACTTAGGATAGAATGGGGTTTCAACACAGGGCAGTCCAAAGAGGTCTTCAATTGCCCTGGACAGGTTATCCCAGGGCAATGGTATCACCTTTTCCTTCTCGTGGACGGCATCAACCGGTATCTGCAATGGTCTCTCTATAACGCCAAGACGTATGGGCTGCAAACCTGCAACTTCCGGCCAGTCAATGAACTGTGGGTAGGGAATGTCGATCTCTATCTAGGAGCAGCCCCGGATGGCCGTTATTTCGACGGCCGCCTGGATGAAACCATAGTCTTTCAGGGCATCATGCCTCCTGCTGTCCAGCAGCTGATCAGATTAGGGCTTTATGGTGCCGATAACCCTTATATTCCAAACCATCCCAGTCCGACGGAACCAGCCGGCTGGCGGTGGGATCAACACTTCTGGCAATAAGAGGACAGCCATGTGGAAGCCCGAATCATCGACACTCTCATCGATATTTCTAATAAATTGGGAGGATTAGAATCAAAAGTCAGCGACATATCAAAGACCCGCGATGAAGATATGGCTGGGCTTATCGACCAGGTTAAAGGAGCCCTGAAGACCATCACCAACTTAGAATTAGATATAGTCAAGATGCAGGCAGAACTTCAAGCCCTCCGCCAGGAACGATCTCAGGCTTGGGAGCATCATAGCAAGGACTGCAAAAATTGCCATGAAAAAATACTCAAGACCGTCAAGGACGACATCGATGAGTGGCATAAACAACCAAGCAACATGTCAGTAATCCAGTTCTTCAGAAACTACTGGTGGCAAGTGCTGATCATCGGTATTGTCGCCAGCGCCTTCCTGCAATTTGACGAGAGCATCGTCCGGATTTTTGTCAAACTTATCAGTCGTTAATGGAGACCTTTGTGGCATGAAGACCGCCCTCATTATCATCAGTGAGGCCGCAATGCAGAACTTTTTAACCAAACATCTGACTTCCATGGGTTTTAAATGTCAGGCGGCTCCCACCATGGCGGATGGCCTGACAATCCTCGGCCACACACGTCCCGATCTGATCATCGTTAATGATCTTTTAGCTGGAGCACCAGGTTCTGAAGTAGTTAAATATGCTAAATCAAATGGTCACCGGGAAACACCGATGATAACTCTGTCGTATGAGCATCAGAGTCAGAAAGAATATAAAGTGGCACATCTGCAACGGCCTATACAGGTTAGCAAGTTACGTCAGTGTGTAGAACACCTGGCGAAGGGGAATTAATTATGTCTTTAGATGTTCAGGTAGCTGAGCTCCAAAAGGCGGTGGCAATTTTACAGGCTCAAGTAAACAGTATGGCTAGCAAGTTGACAGTTAAACAAGCGGCCTTGTTGACTGAATCTGAAACACAAGACCTGCAAACCAGCCTCGCTGCCCTGGAAGCCAGAATTGCAGTTTTAGAAGGACGATAAGATTGACAACAACATCTGGCAGTCTTATATTTTAAACATGGGAATTATAACTAAGAGGATTCTCTATTGCTAGGAGATTAACGTGAAACGATTTCGTCTTTTCGATGTGCTTGACCATAATATTACTCAGGAACGCATTCCGAGTTTCCGTCATCCTCATCTGTATCCGTCAGAAGCCTCGGTGATTGACACCGATGGAGTAATTCATGGCCGCTGCCTGCGTCAAGTCTACTATCGCCTGACTAATACCCAGAAGACCAACCCGGAAAACGCCCGGGCTATGTGGATCTTTCAAATGGGACTGCTTGTGGAAGCAGCCATCATTGAGCAATGCAAGCAGGCCGGCATCTGGTACGACGATCATGTCAAGTGGTATAATCCGGAGTTCAATCTTTCTGGAGAGTTAGATGTGGTGATTCGGAATCCGGAAGAGCCCGACATGCTGATTGGGGTGGAATGCTGCACTCCAGCCACTACTTTCTTGACCAGCGATTATCGGGTGGTAAGTTTCGAGGAACTGAATGGCGCCGGCATTATTGGCCATACAGGCCAGCCTAATCAGATTGTTAATTTTCAAGAGCACTGGGTAGAAGATGAGCCGGTTTACCGCTTCCGAGGCAAGTTTGATGGCCTATTTGCCGAGTTTACTGGCGAACACCCGGTTCTAGTAGGTCAGGTCAAGATGCAGCGCAAGGGTTACAACCACAAACTGAAGCAGGCCTTTCCCCGTCGGTATGAAGCTTTGGATATCTGTGAATGGAAAAAGGCCAGTGAAGTTAAGCGTGGCGACTATCTCTGTATTCCTAAGGCTGACTTTAGTTATACTAAAAACCATTACATTTTCTCAGAAGTGGTTATTGATTGGCCTCACCTGATCATCAATGACCAGGTACATCCAGTAAACAAGGCTGGAAATTCTGGGGTTCGCAACGGAATTACTATTCCCTCTGAAATCCCCATATCCGCTGACCTTTACTGGTTATTAGGTCTCTATCTGGCAGAAGGTTCCTGTGCCCAGAGCACCGTCTATTTCTCTTTACACGAAGACAAGACGGAAATCATTAACAAGGTCTGCCGGATAATCAAAGGCATTTTTGGTCTGGAAGCCAAAGTACGGTCTCTCAAGAACGCAAAGTGTGTCAATGTCAGCATTAGCAGCAGAGCCTTTCGGGAATTCATTAAGGCTATTATTCCTGGCAACACTCTATCCAGGACCAAGCGATTACGCTACGATCTCATTGCCCATCAGTACTTGAATAGTATGTTGGATGGCATCTGTCAAGGCGATGGCACTACAAACAAAAAGAGCGGTACCCAGGAGCGCGTCAGCACAGCAGTGCCTTCGTTGGCTTATCTTTACTTCCAGCTAGCAGCTCATTGCGGCGGTCATCCTAACATTAAAAAACATCGGCAGCAAAGCCAGTTTAACAGTGATTATATCTATGTAGTTAGCTGGTCTTTTAACCAAACTAAGCGGAATATTGCTCGGCTCATTGATGGAGGCAGTCACTGGCTATATAAGGTCAAACAGGTAGACACTCGACTTTACACTGGCCCAGTCAATAATATGGAAACCAGCCCGGATAACTCCTATGTGGCTGGCATGATCAGTGTCCATAACTGTAAAAGCTTCTACGGTTACTACGCCGGGGCCCAGATCATGGGAACCCGAACCCAACCGGGTTTCCCCAAGATGGACCAGTTGTTACAGACCTTCCTTTATGTGGACTGGTTCAAGGAGATGATCCAGGGTTTCAAGATGGCCTACATGGAACGTGGCTCGATGGACCGCCGGGACTTTGACATCGAGTATCAGGAAGTAGATAACGGCGGCGGCCGGCTAATCTACCCCATCGTCAATGGTCAAACCTTCCCTAAGTTTTCTTTGAACGGCATCTATGACCGTTACCGGCAAGCCTGGGAGCACTTCCAGCAGCGGGAGATACCTAATCGAGACTACCGGCTCTATTACTCCAAGGAGGAAATGGCCGCCCGCATTGAGCAAGGTCTGGCTTCTCAAGTAAACGCCAAGGGTTTCAAGCGCCACCCGGATCGCCTGAAGTACCGCAAGGCAGATTGGCAATGCAGTTATTGCGGGTTTTGCAATCTCTGTTGGAACGTCAGCGCTCTTGATAATCAAGATGTCAAAGATTTAGGATTAGGAACAGAAACGCCGGAAGTGGATGAACAAGAGGTAGCAGNTTAATGGANGACAATCCGAATCCTTCTTACTTTCCCTTTCAGGCTCTAAAAAAAGATCAGCAAGCCGAGACGCCTGACTCCAAATCCCTCAGGGAATTACTGGAAACCATTGAAGATAAATTAGACCTGCTTATCCGGCGCCAGCATCTGATCTTTGGTAATCAGGTGCTGATAAACGGCCGGTGGGTGGATACTAAGAAAGGGATTGTATGATCGATAACTACGATGATGTGGTAGAGGCACTGAAACCTTTTTTGGTTCAGTATTTAGAAAAGCAGGGTATCGAAGCAAGCGACAGCAAGCATTTTCTTTGCCTGAATCCAGAGCATGAAGACCATCATCCTTCTTGCCGGATTATCCCGGAAGAACCTGGGCTGGCTTATTGTCATGGCTGCAAGGAAAGCTTTAATATTTTTCACGCCGCCCATTATCTGGAAGGCAAGCCTTTAACTGGCCCTGGCTTTATTACCGACAACCTAGCCTATCTGGCTAGACTCTTCGAGGTGCCCATCAAGCTGCGGCCGCTGACTCCGGACGAACAATACCGGCAAAAGATTTTTCAGGCCTATCAAGCCGCGGCTGATTATGTGGCCGGCACTCCCCTGAGTCCCCGGGCCGCCGCCGAGATCGAGCGCCGGGGCTGGGATGCTAAGCGAGTGAGAAACCTGGGAGTAGGTTGCGTCCCTGATTTTCAAACCTTCCATCAGCACCTGTTAGATGAAGGTTGGGAAGCCGACTTTCTCAATGCCATAGATCTGGGGTTCACTGAGCATCGGCCCAGCATGATCTTCAACCGGGACATCCTGATCTTCACTATTCAGGATGAATATGGGCGGCCCTGCGGTTTTGCTGGTCGTAACCTTAACTATAACGCCGAGCGGGACCACGACCGTAAATATATCAATACCGCTACGTTACTCCAGGGTGATATCTACCGGAAGAGTGAACGCCTTTACGGTCTGCATCAATGCAGGAACAGCCAGCCTCTTTATATCGTAGAGGGCTACGCCGACCGGCTGACCCTGTTCTTGCAGGGTTTTACTAATGTGGTCGCCTTGGGCGGTACGGCCTTTACTGAAAAGCATTTGCAGAAACTGTTGAAGCTAGGATACCGGGATCTGATCCTGGCCCTGGATGGTGACAAAAGCGGCCAGAAACGCACCGAAAAACTTATCGAAGGTTACCTGGCCGGCACCAAAGACCTGCGNATCCGGGTNCTGGCCATCCCTAATGATTTGGATCCGGATGAATTTGTCCGGCAGCGGGGTATTGAAGCCTGGAAAGAACTGGAAGTACAAAGTGCTTTTTCCTGGCGTCTGGATCGCTTTGCTCCNGGCACCGAAGGCCGGGATATCTGTGAGGCCATGATCCCCATCATCGTCAACGAGCCCAAGGCCATCCAGCGGGAACAGATGGCTAAAGAATTGGCTCTGCGCACTGGCTTTCATTTTGACTCCATTTTCGCTGACTTGAAGCGCGAACTCAACGTCAAGGAAGCCGAGCGCCGGGATCATAAAGAAGCTGTCATTAAACAGGGCGCCAGGGAAGCCTTGCAAAACCCCGATAACGCTGCCTTGGCCCTGCGTCAGGCTGTTCGGCAGCTGGAAGACATGGACAAGCTGGATAACAGGGACGTGGTGTCTTCCCTGGAGTTTGTGGATGCCTTAGAGGTCCAGGCCANCTTCGAGCGCAGTAAGGCTCCGGTGGAAGAGATCTTTCATTTGGGTCCCAAGTTAAAAGATGCGGAGCAGATCTTCTCCGGCGCCGCCATTAAGCGGGCCATGGTCATCCTGGGAGGGGTGCCTAACTGCGGTAAAACCAATCTCTTAAGCCAATTGGCTATAGAGTTTGTGCAGCATAATCCTAATGTCACGGTGATCTTTCACACTATCGATGATGACCGCCAGGAACTGGTGACCAAACTGCTTATGCATCTGCTGGGGGACGAAGCCGGTGATATCGAACTCAACTGGCTCATGAACCCTAATTATCACATGAGGTTTGATCCGGGTATCCAGATGAAACATAAGATTGCCTATGATCGACTGATCACCCTGGCCAAGCAACAGCGCATCATCGTCAAGGATACCAACATCGGCTACAACCTGAACATTATCGACAGTCTGTTAAGTTATTACCGGGAGCAGCTGCCGGACCGGGATCTCATCTATATNCTAGATAACTTCAGTCTGTTGGAAAAGCTGGGTACCAGTGAGAGTCAAGAAGATCANAACCGGCTGCGGGAAACCTCGGCGGCCTTTAAGCGCATCCTGAAACAAAACCAGGTGATGGGCATCATGACCCAGGAATACACCAAGCTAAAGCCGGATACCAAACCCTGTTACAACGACCTGAAAGGTTCCAGTGGCATTCCCCACGATGCCAACATCATCATGCATCTCTATAACGACATGCATGCCCGGCAGCAGAACACAGAGTTCTTTCACCTGGATAAGGACGGCAACAAGTTGCCCACNGTGGAATGGATCTTCGAGAAGAGTAAGGTCAATAAATTCAAAGGTCGTTCCCTTTATATCGACATGATACCCCATAAGGCGCAGTTTCAGATTGTCCCCAATGATGAAGTGCTGCTGCGCCAGGCTCGAGCCAAAGAAGCCAATGACAACGTCAAACCCAAAGTGCTGTGGAAAAACGGCAGTGGCACCGAAGTGCCCAAGCAGAATCCCCAGCCCCGCGTCGCTAACTGTTAAGGAGTTTTCAGCTATGAGCGTTCCTCGAGAAGCCGTTCCTCAACCATCAATAACCAGGAAGAAAAAAGTCAAATATAACCTGGGGCCGGTAGATCCGGCCCGTGGGGTTATCCTGCCAGCCGGAGTGAAGACTCCATTTCCGAGCATCGCCAATTCCGGCCTGAGTCGGGTAGTGCTGCCCAAGAAGTAAGGAGTTTGTCATGAGCAAAGGACCCATCATACCCCAGTTGGAACCAGGCGGTCAGCTTTGGCATAAAAAGACCGGGGGCAGCCCCAGCGCCACCCCATCCCAGCCCTATGCCCCTCCGCAGCCTGACACCGGCAACCTGCCTCGAGTGGTGCCCATGGTGAAAAAATGATCCAGTACGTCATGATCGGCCTGATTATTTTGATCCTCTATACGTCGATTAGCTTTGCCATAATTTTTTTGATTGCTTGGCGTAGGGGCAAAAATAAAGAGCTGGACCCTTTCACCCAGCAGACCATGGAACAGATTAGCAAACTGCAGGAGANGGGTAATAATCTGATGTTCTGTTTGAATGCCCTTGATCAGAAGATGAGTGCCGTTCCTGTGCAGGTACTGCGCTCCATTCAGGGTGACCTCAACCATCTCAAAGGCACCGTGGCCGAACATATCAGTTACCTGCAATTGAACGCTGCNTACGACCGGTTGCTGCCCTTTAACAGCATCACCGATTTTATCGGGATTAAGTTCCCTCATGGAGATGACCCTGGCCGGCTGGACTTTATTGATATCAAGAGCGGCGGCGCCCGGGTGTCTCGGGAACAAAGTAGCCTGCGCCGCATCATTGATGGCAAACACATCAACTTCGTGATCATTAAGGTTATCACTGATCAACCCCAGTTCAATGAGGACCAGGCGTGCGAACCAACCTAAACGAATTACAAAGCTTCTCCTTCTGTCCGGTGTTTCACCGGACAGAAGGCAGTCTTCCTTCTTCCCTATCACCCACTATCATTACTCTCAAAAATCTCATCATCTACCTTTACAGCCGTCAGCTTGAATTGGGCCACAAGATTTCCTGGGAAGAAGCACAAAACATCTGGAATCGATCCTGGTGGAGCATCCATGACCTGGATGACCGGCAGGCCCGTAAAGACAGCAATGCTGTCTTGCTGGTTTTTAATGATATTTACCAGTATTACCTGGCTGACACCCGTCAGGTGATAGCCGTCAACCTGCCTTATCTCCTGCACCTACAAGATCATGTTGTCTGCGGGGAAATTCCTCTGGTGCTCTGTGAAAGCAGTCATTGTCAAGAGATTACCCTGGTGGATATCCGTCAAACCATCAGTGTCAATGAATTAACCCGGGACTTATCTTTAAGGGCTGCTAGCTTGATGATTGAACAAAATATCGGCGTGCGGCCGACGATCATTGAGGTGCTGTGCTTCGGCCGGGCCTTAACTCTGTCGCATACCTGCTTGTATCCCACGGCGGCGTTCCAGGAGAAAAGCCACTTGATGATCAGTAGTCTTCTTCAGGCTGTTCATAAAGAATTGTTGTATCCCAACAGGCATGCTTGTCCAACCTGCACACTACAGAGAAGCTGCATGATATGAGGAACCATAATCATGAGTGATATCATTAAATTTGAAGACCAAACCGGTAAGATCAAATTCACTTTACAAGATGATGACACCGAACCGGTCAGCAAGGAAGAAAGAGATAAGGCTTTAGCCTTGCAAGATCAAGCCTCTAAAAACAAAGGAGTTTAGTATGGCCCATGACACTTTTATCAAGAGCACTGGGGGATATAATCCCTACGGCGGCATTCAAAGCCCAGCGCCCAAGCGCCCTAACCAACTGATTTGCAGCTGCGGCTGCCCTTATCTGGAACAGAAAATAGTGGCCCGTTGGAATGCCGAGAAAAACACAGTTATCGGCAGCCCGGTTATGCCGGTAAGTGACGGCGTTTATTATATTTACGTCTGTATTGCCTGTGGAGCTCCAGTAGAGCAACCTCTGCATTTCATGGGCATTGATCCGGGTCGGCAGGAGCATGAAGAGATTATCAATATCCTGACCAATAAAAACAAATCTGTTCCGGAGGAGTAACCCTTGCCGACAGTAAAAGCCGCTCTATCAGAAGAGTTGGAGTCGCTGGCGTTGGCCGGCTGGACAGCTGGAGAAATCGCGGTATACTACAACTGCAGTGTGGGCACGGTACAACGTTATGCCCGGCAATTCGGCTTGGTCTTGACCCGGGAAAAATCTCACGGCCAGCTGCACCTCAAGCATTTACTCACTGCCACCTTTCCGGGTTACCGCCTGGAAGAAGAATATGGTATCGGCGAGCGCCTGCGCCTTGACTTTTACCTGCCGGAACTGCAGTTGGCCTTCGAGTTCGACGGTAGCCAGCATGAAGAATTCTCCAGTTATTTCCATGGTGATGAAGAGGAATTCCGGGCCGCCCAGCAAAGAGACCGGCGCAAAGAAGAATTTTGTGCTCTTATGGGCATCCGACTGATCAGGGTCAAGCCCGGGGAAAGTTTGGATCCGGAAGCACTGCGGGACCTGGCTTTAGAGCACTTGGCTCAGGAGTCTGCCACTGACCATAACCAGCGTTTACCGGAGCCCCAGCCACCCAAGCACCGCTCGTTCATTCTTTCCAGCCCGGCCTATAAAGCTGCGGCTCGCCAGTGCCGACGAGAGAACTATAAACGACAGAAGGAGCAACTGAAGAAAAATGCGAAAGCAAGAATTGCTGCGACAGCTCATTAAATCCCAGGCCAACGGCCTGAAGATCAGCAAAGACATTGACTCTCAAGTCCTTCTGACCGCTCTTCTCTATTGTGAATCTAAGATGGGCACCAAACCCAAGCCCAAGGGTGAACCAGCCTATCTGCCTGGCGGCAGCCAGTGGAAAAAAGAGTACGTTCAAGAAGCCTACGAGACTTACGGTGAAGCAGCCGCTAATTCCTATGGGCCCTGGCAAGTCCCCTATATCGTTGCCCAGCGGCTCGGCTTTACGGGGAAACCCGAAGATTTGGCCGAGCCGGAAACCAACCTGCACTTCACCATTCAATTCCTGAACCAGCGCATCCTGAAGATGGGTGCCAAAACCGTCAGTCAGATCGCTGATTGCTACAGCAAAAACTACATCGAGCGTAGAGTTCCCCATAGCTATATCCGCCGCTGTATTCAAGCCTACAACGGCAAGGCCCGGGAGTGGCTCGAAGGAAAAGATCTATGAGTGACAAATGCACCTGTGAAACTTGCCAAGATTGCGGTAGCTGCCGGGAACTGGCCGTGGAAAAATTCACCCAGACCATACTGGATGATCCTGAAACCAAGCAAAACGTTCAAAGCCTGGGAGCTTTGGCCGCCAAGATGCGGGACATCATCCTTTCGGATGATAACCTTTCCAACGCCATGTTTGAAGACGGCCAAGGTCTGGACCTGCTGGCCCTTTGCCCCAACAGCACTGAAATGATAGTGGTTACCATAAACATGATCACCAAGCTGCCAGCCCACGAGCTGGAAATGATGCATGAGATCTAAGATGACCTCCAATTACATAAAAGGCCGCTGTAAAGAGTACGCTTGCATAGATGCCTTGAAGAATCAGGGCTACACCTGTATACGAGCCGCCTCCAGCAAGGGGTCATTCGATGTGGTGGCCTGGAAAGAAGGCGAGGGCCCCCGGATGATCCAGATCAAGCGGGAAAAAGACCCCACTAATCAAACCTACCCGGCCGAGCGCCGCAAGATGTTCAACACCTCGATCCCCAAGGATGGGGTGCGTGAGTTATGGGTCTGGAACAATGCCATACGTGCCTGGCGTCTGAAGTTACAGATCATTAGCGCGACCCAGTTTGAAGTCCTGCATCAATATGTGTCCCCCCAGAAACCAAAAGGCCGTCCCCCCAAATCCACTCCTAAGGAGACTGTCAAAAAGACCAAGCCCCGTAAAGGCGCCGCCGCTCTTTTGGCTCCCAGCCCCAGCCATGCCTCTACCTTATAAAGACTCCGACCTGCAAAACATCAAAGAGCTAGACATTGATCAACTCAACATCCTGGTGCAGGATTACCAGAACGGCAATAAAGACCTTTTGGCCACCATTGTCCTGCAGTTTCACCCTTTGCTGCATAAATACACCCGCGTGCTCAAGGGCGACCGTTCTCCCCATTTAATCAACTATGACACCATCCAGCTTCTGTCCCTATTTCTCTACGGAGAGGACAAGAATCAGCGGGCCGCCAATAGTGTCATTGCTTATATGGGGGAGCGCACCAGCTTTTTGGAAGAAGAAGATGTCTACAATGATCTGGTGGTCTTGCTTCTCGAGTGCTTGCAAGAATACGAAGCTGAGAAAGGCCTGAACTCCCTGGGGTTTCTGACCACCCGGCTGCGTTGGAAGATCAGAGACTGGCTGGGGCGTAAAAGCTCCAATAATAGCACCTCTTATCTTAATTTCGATGTTCAAAATCCTTACCGGATAGAACGGCATGACGCTATGCACCCCTGCGAAGATATGCTGGAAGGGGCCAATGAAATTGGCTTTCTCGATTACCTGGGGTACACGGATGATAAGAGATACGAAGGTCTTAACGAAATGAACTTATCCTGGGTGCAGCAGACCGATGACCCCCTCTTTCGGGATCTGACGGTCTATGAGCGTTATCTCCTATATCTGTATTACAGTTTGGACCTCTCCATCGGCAGTATTGCCGAGGTCTTAAAGCGAGATAAGGACACCACCCGGCGGCATTTCAATGCCCTGATGCAGGAGCTTAGAGAGATGGCCAACTTTCAGTAAAAACAGCATGAATAAGCGTCTCCTCAATGACACCATGAACGGATTTGGAAAGTATCTGTAACAGCACGGCGTATATTATGGAAGCTTTTAATCACCACTTTGGTTTGGTGTTTAACCGAACCAGATCTTTTAATATGGTTAGGAAAGAATCAGGAGATGCCATTTAACATAGAGAATAATCGTCTGCTTCCAGATTGATCTTTAGCGGAATATATCTTTCTAAAAACGAAAGCCCCTGAACCAATTAAAGTTCAGGGGCTTTCTGTTTCTCTTGGCTTATGATTTTAACAGTCTAAACTACCGGCTTGCGCTATAAGGCAGGGGGTTTTCAGCTGAACAGCCAGTGGAGAACCAGCCGGATCCAGCGGACTACAGCAAGCGCAAGTTGGTACAGACTCCCGGAGGAGTGATGTCGAAAGGGACCTGGAGGGCTTCCGTCAGGTCGCTAATATTGGAGGCACCATCCACCGCGGCGACCTTGACGTAAATAAATGAACCCGTGCTCTTGGGCACCGGGTCTTTGACCTCTCCTTTCTCATCTGGGATCAAATCAGCCGGATAGTTGAAACTATTCACCGGGGCTTTGACCATGACACTGGGAGATGTGTAGTTGATCTCTTCCGGGGTGGCCCCGAAATAGAGCATGGTGCCGACCACATCGGCGTCACTGGGGAGATCCCAACCTACCTTAAACTGTCCACCTGCAATCTTTGCCATACGAACAAAACTCCTCTTTTTTTGGATTGTTAAATTAAATTAAAATGTTACAGCAGTCCTTAGCTTAGCACGGCCGCCGGGTTGTCAAGTTCCTCCTGTTTCTTACGAGAGAGCCGTTCTGATGCGGGCCATGGCGGCCTTATATTTATGCAGCAGAGCCCAGACCAGACCAGGATCCATGCCTT
>JGI24721J26819_10001654_pt1 | contig 25017 bp, 18 predicted proteins | sample YelNatPaOPGAMG01_FD_26819 | JGI IMG/M metagenome (IMG submission 26819) | reverse complement strand
AGGCCGTTGAAATTTGACCTAAAATTAAATTTATTATCTTAGCCCGGATTTGCTTTCTTAGCCGAGACCGGACTTAAGCGGAGAGAAAAACAAAATGGTAGAAAAAAATTTCCCGCATCTTTATGGCCCGGTGCCTTCTCGCCGGTTAGGGTACTCCCTGGGTGTTGATTTACTGCCTTTTAAAACCTGCAGCCTGAGTTGTGTCTACTGTCAGTTAGGCAAAACCAAGAAAACTACCATTCGCCGGAAAAAATATTTTTCCGAAAAACAGATTCTTCAGGAAATAAAAGATTTTTTAAAAACCGGGACCCGGGTCGATTTTATTACCTTTTCTGGATCTGGTGAACCCACTCTTAATAAATCCATCGGCTGGTTGATCAGAAATATCAAAAAAATTTCGACTATTCCAGTAGCTGTTCTTACCAACAGTACCTTGCTCTCGAGAGCCCAAGTCCGCCAGGAACTTCTGGCTGCTGATGTTGTTGTACCCTCTCTCGACGCAGCCACCCAGAAAATTTTCGAAAAAATCAATCGGCCTCATCCCCTTCTTAAAGTAGAAAAAATAATAGACGGGCTGGTAAAATTCCGAAAGCAGTTTAAAGGACAAATCTGGCTGGAAATCCTGTTAGTCAAGAATCTCAACGATTCTCCCGGCCATCTTAAGAAGCTCAAACAGATAGCTGAGAAAATAAATCCTGATAAAATTCATCTGAACACCGTCGTTCGACCTCCGGCTGAAAAATCAGCCCGTCCTCTCTCGGCCGATGAAATGGCTAAAATAAAAAAATTCTTCGGTGAAAAGGCTGAGGTGGTCGCCAGCTTTCAAAAAAAAGAGCAGGAAAAGCCACCTCTTGATATTTCTCAAACCATTCTCTCNATCGTCCACCGCCGGCCGGTAAGCCTCGAAGATCTGGAACATTCACTGGGCCTGAACAGGGAAGAACTAAGTTTGAGCCTCCAGCAACTCATTGAGGCAAAAAAAATAAAGGCTGTCCGGCATCAGGGGAAAGACTACTTCGAGCCAATCTGAGCCGACTTAAAAAGTGTTCTCAAAAATGTATTGACAGCCAGACGGCCGCATTTCTTCAGTCCTGGCGGCAGAACTTATTGATAANTTTATACAATTATTTATTTGTCTGGGCCGAAAAAACAAAAAAATTCCTCCACTCTCGGCAATATTTCTTTTAATTTGTTTTTACTTTTCTTTTTTGCCTTTTTATGTTAATAATATCTATTAAAGCTAAGGGTCTTACCAGTGATAAGCGAAAAAAGCGAATCCAAGGTTGAACCTTTTTTTAGCCGCTTGTCAGGGGGATTTTTTATAATCAAAAACTATTTTAAAGGAGTATTTTATGTTTCCTAACACCTATTTTTCTAAGGCTAAAAAATACTGGTACATGGGAAAACTTTATGATTGGTCCGAGGGAATTTTTCATCCAATGATGCACGCTCTGCATTATGGTACGAGCACTTTCGAAGGCATCAGGGCCTATCCCACAGAAAGAGGTCCAGCTATTTTCCGTCTCAAAGAACACATAGATCGTTTCTTTCATTCTGCTTCGGTAATAAAGATGAAGGTTCCGTTTACCAAGGAAGAGGTAATGGAAGCCTGCAAACTGGTTATCAGAGAAAATCAACTCGATAGCGCCTATATCCGACCTCTGATGTTTTATTCCTACGGAAACCTGGGCTTGGTGCCTAAATTCTCTCCAGTTGAATTAATCATTGGTGCCTGGGAGTGGGGCGCCTACCTGGGCGAAGCAGCAGAAAGAGGGAGCAATGCCTGCATAGTTCCTAAAAGACGGATACATATCTCCCAGATGGATTTATCAGCTAAACTTGGAGGAACCTACGTTCAATCGACAATAAATGGTATAGAAGCCCGGGAACATGGGTATGATGAAGCTATTTTCCTTAACCTTGAGGGGCGAATTGCAGAAGGACCCGGCGAAAATATCTGCGTCATCAAAGACGGAACTTTGCATACCAATGACCGGAACGAATCGATCCTGGAAGGGATAACCAGGACCAGCCTGTTAGAAATGGCTCCCGATCTTGGTTTAAAGCCTAAAATCGCTCCAATCACCAAAGAAGATCTGTTCGGAGCCGATGAGGCCTTTTTCTGTGGAACTGCAGCTGAAATCTCCCCCATCGTAAAAGTCACAGATTTTTCCAACGGGTTTAACAATGGACAAACCCATATTATCGGCAGCGGAAAGCCAGGACCAGTAACCAGCCGGCTGGCTCAAGCTTATAAAGAAGTAGTCACAGGTAAAAATCCCAAATATGAGAAATGGCTTTATCTGGTTTAAAATTAATTTTAAAATCAGTCCCTTTCTTTTCATAGGTTAGATGAAACAGGGCCATTTAAATCTTAGCTTAACCAAATCTGTTAACATTACGGGCTAAAATATATATCTTTCCGGCAAAAGTTAACCGGCCTGCCAGCATCACAATTAGATGATTTTCTATAAAAAATATATAATTCCAGAAGAAAGAAATTATATTCTTTTAGGTTAAAAAGTGAGGATGAGAAATGAAAAAAACTGCTTTTAGAAAAGCTATTTCTTCTTTAATAATTATTTTTTCCTGGATTTTGTTGTTTTTCTGCCAGGCAGTCAGTCAGAACTTTCTTTCTTCCCTGGGAGAGAAGCAGAATTACCGGAGCAAGAGAATTTCTTCTACTGATCCCACCGGTGGCAATCGTGATTTTATCTCTATTCCTCCCGGTCAGACAGCAGTTCTGGCTGAAATCAAAGGGCCAGCGGCTATTGACCATATCTGGATGACAATAGCTGGTGAGCCATTTTACGGAAGGAAAATAGTCCTCAGGATTTACTGGGATGGTGAAGATACGCCTTCAGTAGAAGTCCCCATAGGTGATTTTTTTGCAGTCGGACATGGTCTGAACCGAAATTTAACCTCTATTCCAGTTATTCGCTCTTCTGAAGGTCGAGCTCTTAATTGTTATTGGTATATGCCCTTTCGCTGGTCAGCCAGAATTACAGTTACTAATGAGGGTAGCCGCCCAGTCAGCTCATTTTATTATCAAATTGATTACCGCCAATTAGAGGATATAAAGCCTGATGCTCCTTACTTTCACGCCCAGTACCGGCAGGAAACACCTTGCGAACCAGGGCATAATTACCTCATCCTTGAAGCAGTTGGCCAGGGCCATTATGTTGGTTGCACGCTTTCTGTGCTCCAGCGTTCAATGGGCTGGTGGGGAGAAGGCGATGATATGATTTATATTGATGGAGANGAAACTCCATCTCTTCAGGGCACTGGCAGTGAAGATTATTTTTCCGATGCCTGGGGAATGCGAGAAGGAAGCCACCTTTATTACGGCTGTTCCCTTCAGGAAGAAGATTTCCAAACCGGAGCCAAAGCTACTGTCTTCCGATTTCACCTGCCAGACCCTATTCCATTTTTCAAATCAATAAGAGTGACCATCGAACACGGCCAGGCTAACGACCGTTCTGATTATTATAGTTCGGTTGCCTACTGGTATCAGACTGAGCCTCACAAACCCTTTCCGCCGCTGCCACCGGTAGAGAAACGATTGCCATTTGCTTTAGAAACTAAAGATAATTTTTCCNTGCCCTTATGGATAAAAATAGATAGTGGAAATCCCCAGGAAATTATTTATCAGGACAAAGTAAGCGGGATGAAAATATCTGCTCCCCATCTTATCAATTTTCTTACTTCCTATTACGATCAAAGCGGACAAAGATTTCCGGCCATCAGCACTGAAAATGCTGCTATTGGCTCTCGAGTCAAATTCACAGTAAAAGCACCTCTTCATGATCTTTATGACCTGCAAATTTATTATTGCCAGGGACCTGATTATGGAAACTGGTCCATATTAAGGGAAAAATCTGAACAGGCAAAAAGTCCGGTCGAGCCACCAGTTGAGGAGAATAAAACAGCTCAATCTAAAGTAAGGGAGAACAATACAGATAAAGTTCCAGCCCAGATTTCTCCCCAATCACCAAATAATGAGCCCGAGCTTTTAACCCTGGGCCTCCTGAACGGTTATAGCCCTGAATTGGTTATCAACGTTATGACCATAAAAAACGTAGAACTAACAGAAAATGAAACTACTTTTATTCTGGAAGCCGTTCAAAAGGAAGCTAAAGCCAATGGTTATGATTTGGCCATTGTCGGCTGCAATTTACTCCCCACCAGGCAAAATTTTGCTCTGGATTGGAACATAATCGGGCCTTTTGATGCCCCTGATATGGGTTATTTATCAACCGCCTTTCCTCCAGAGCAGGAAATTGCTTTTAGCAAAGCCTATCCGGGCAAAAATAATCAATCCGTCACCTGGAAACAGATAAAGGCGTTGCCTTCAGGTTATGTGCCTTTAAACCAACTTCTCCAGCCAAATGAGCAGGCAGTAGCCTATGGGTTGACCTATCTTTTTTCTCCTGAAGAAAGGCAGGTTACTCTCCTTTTAGGAAGTGATGATGGAGTAAAGCTCTGGGTAAACGATGAACTGGTTCACACCAATCCAATTTACCGCGGGGCCTATCCTGATCAGGATAGGGTTCCGGTAAAACTTAAATCTGGCTGGAATAAAATTCTAATTAAAGTTCTCCAGGGCTCAGGAGGCTGGGGATTTTATCTGAGAATACCGGATCCTAAAGGGGAATACCGCTGGAGCGCCCGGCCAGCTAAATAAAATTTAAATCTAACTTTATTCGGTCAGGATTTATCAGCTAAAAGCTCATCAGCCTTGGTTTTTATTATTTCCAGAGCCTGCCGAACATGCTTTTCTTCCGTGGTTCTTTGGCCAACTACTAACCTCAAGGTATATTTTCCATTTAATGTGGTATGCGTGAGGTAGACCCTGCCAGTAGAATTAATTGCCTCAAGCAATTTTCGATTCAGCCCGTTAAGCTCTTCTTCGTTCCTTCCATCATTAAGCCTAAAGCAAACCAAGCTGAAGTAAACTGGAGCTAAAAACTCAAATCTTTTATCTTGGGCTAACTCCTCGCGAAAGAGCTCCGCCAGGTGAATATGTTTGCGGATAATTCTTTTTAATCCCTCTACTCCATAGGTTCTAAGAACAAACCAGACCTTAAGGGCGCGGAAACGACGTCCAAGTTGAATACCCCAATCACGGAAATTTTTGACTACAGCATCTACCCCGGTTTTTAAATATTCTGGATGAATCTCAAAGGTATGAGTTAAAACCTCAGGCTCACGAACAAAAAAGGCAGAACAATCAAAATTGGTCAGCATCCACTTATGAGGATTGAAAACAAAAGAATCAGCGTACTCTACACCCTCCAGTGCCCAGCGTTTCTCCGGAAGAATAGCCGCCGTGCCGGCATAAGCTGCATCTACATGAAGCCAGAGGTTATATTTTTTTGAAATTTCCCCTATTGGTTTAAGTGGATCCACTGCTCCGGAAGAGGTGGTACCAACGGTAGCCACTACACAGGCTGGGTAAAAACCATTTCTCAAATCTTCTTCAATCGCCCTTTCCAGTTCCCCAGGGATAAGAGCAAATTCTACATCTGTGGGAATATACACCAGATTTCTACGGCCATATCCTGCTATCTTTACCCCTTTTTCTACACTGGAATGAGCTTCCCTGGAAGCATATACTCGCAAGACCTTAAAAAAGCCCTGGTCATTTGTGGCAAATCCAGTAGCTTTTTCTCGGGCCGCCAGCAAGGCACAGAGAGTAGCGGTAGAGGCGGTGTCCTGGATAACTCCGGCGAAGCCCTCAGGCAGCCCAACCAGCTGACGGAGCCAATCCATAACCACTTCTTCTAATTCTGTGGCCGCCGGAGAAGTCTCCCAGACCATTCCTTGAGTCCCAAGTCCAGCAGATAAAAGTTCACCCAGGATAGAAGCCGGACTATTATTTGAGGGGAAATAAGCAAACCATCCGGGATGCTGCCAGTGAGTTAAGCCAGGGATAATAATCTTCTTGAAGTCTTCCAAAATCTTTCCCATTTCTTCGGGGTGTTCTGGAGGATAAGATGGCAGGTGGTTTTTTATATCTCCAGGTTGAACGGTTGACTTTACCGGATACTTCTCTACATTTTCCAGATAATCAGCAACCCAATCAATAATTTCATAACCATATTTTTTAAATTGCTCCTTATTCATATATTATCCTCCTGAAAAAAAGGATTATTTGTACTTTACTATGATATAAAGCCATTTTTAGCCCATTTTTTATAATTTTAATATCATTTCAGGTAAAAAATAAACTGTTAGGCGCAAAATTATGCTTTTAAACCTGATTTAAGGCTTAAAACTTTGCTTAAAATACTATTAATATAAACAAAACAAGAAATTGCAAATTTTTTATTGATTTTTAAATTTATTTATGCTATAATTAAAAAAGTCGTTGGGGGAAAAAGTTAAATCTCAAGAAAAAATTATTTTGCAACTTTTTACTTATTTGCATAGTTAGAAGCAATAGCGATGGAGAATTTTATGGAAAACGAAATTAAGCTCGTTAAACAGAGCCAAAAAAGCCCCTCCTTTTCCTAATTCTCCCCCTTCCTTTGCCCTTCACCCCCTTAGCCCTGCTTAGACCAAGCAGGGCTTATTATGTTATTTTTTAGTCAATTAATAATGGCTATAATTGTCTTCCTTTTTTAAATTAATTCTGCCCTTTTTTAAAATAGAAGATCAGAAAATAAATAATTTTTTCTTTCTAAGTTGACATATCCTTTTATTGAGCTAAAATTTTTACCTATCGTCAGGGGTCAAAAGACAGGGAAGTCCGTGAGACGCGGACACAGCCCCCGCTACTGTAATCGGCGACAAATCCCCGATAACGCCACTGCCCTGAGGGGTGGGAAGGCCGGGGAGGAGGATGACCCGAAAGTCAGGATACCTGGTTTTGAACCCTTTGGCCTATCTTTTCTTCGGGTGGAAGAAAAGATGACTTAATCTGAAGGCCATAAAAATTTTAAAGCGGGGGGAAAGGAGAAATGAATGAAAAAAGACCTTTCTGCCCTTTCACTGATTTTTTTGCTTGGTTTTACTTTTTTCTTTCAATCTACCCTCCAGGCTGATGATCAGGCTCAGGCGACCAAAATCCATCACGAAATAGTGGTCACTGCCACCCGCTTGGAAACACCGGTTAAAGAAACGGCCTCAGCCATCTCAGTAATTAAAATTGAATCGCTGACATCTTTAAAAAACTTTCAGCCAGAAACACTTTTTTCTGGAATTCCCGGTGTTTTTTACCTTCAGGCTGGGCCTGTCGGAGGAGCCGGATCTTTTTTTATCCGGGGAGCTAATTCAGAGCACACCCTTTTTATGATTGATGGACTGGAAATAAATGACCCTATCTCTCCTTCTCGATCCTTCAATTTTAATTTATTAAACCTAAACCTTATCGACCGCATAGAAATACTCCGCGGACCACAGAGCACTCTCTACGGGTCTGACGCTCTGGCTGGGGTGGTAAATTTCATCAGTTGTGATTCCGATAATAAAGGAGCTGAGCTTTTTGCTTCTTTTGGCTCTCTTCAAACCTGGCAGGGTGCTTTCAAATTATCCCAAAAGTTTGGTAGGCTAAGCTACCAACTTGAGGTGAATTCTTTCAATTCCCGGGGAATCTCGGCTGCCAGCCATAATTATCCTGGAAATACCGAACCAGACGGTTATAACCAGCAGGGAGCAGCGGTTAAATTCAAATACCTGATAAACGATAATATTTCTTTTAGCTGGCAAACCAGAGCTTTGCTGAGCCGGGCAGAACTTGATGATTTCGGCGGGCCTTATGGCGATGATCCCAACTATACTCAAAAAACCAGATTCCTTTTTAATCGAAGCGAACTTAATTATTTTCTATTCCAGCATCGCTGGGAACAAAAGCTAATCTGGGGATTAGAAGAAAGCCGCCGTGATAATAATAATCCTCCTGATAATCTCCATCCTGACGAAAGTGAAACAGCCTTTTATCACAGCCGTTTTCTAAAGTTAGATTGGCAGAATAATCTCTACTTTTCTTCACGGCAAACTGTTCTCTTTGGCCTTGAATATAAGAACGAAAAAGGAGATTCTTCCGATACTTATATCAGCCCCTGGGGAACTTTCAACAGCAACTTCCCGGGCAAAGCAGCCGGGCTGATGGCCTTCTATTTTCAGGATGTGTGGAAACCCTGGGATTCGCTTTCCCTGATTTCGGGCTTCCGACTTGATCATCACCAACAATTTGGCTCTGCTCTGACTTATAGATTAGCTGCCAATTTTGATTGGCCTGAAATAAACACCAGATTTAAAGCTACGGTCGGAACTGGATTCAAAGCTCCATCCCTTTATCAGCTATATGCTCCTCCAAGCTATTATGGGCCCATAGGCAACCCGGATTTAAAGCCAGAAAGGAATCTTGGCTGGGACATAGGCCTGGAAAAGAACCTCAGCGATAAATTTCAATTGTCTCTAACTTATTTTCAGTCTTATTACCAGAACTTAATCCAGTTTTATTTTGGCTCGGGTTATGCCAATGTGGGTAGAGCTTTGAGTCGGGGAATTGAGGCTTCCCTAAATTTCAATATTTTATCTGGCCTCTTAGGTCAGTTAGGATGGACAAAACTTAAAGCTCTCGATAGAAGCAATAATAGCGAACTTTTACGACGGCCGCGCGATTCGGGATTTTTGAAGATAAATTATAAAAGAAGACGAGCAAGTGCTTTAGCCGAATTGAATTATCTCGGTCCAAGATATGATGTGAATTTCTCCTCCTATCCTCCTTCTACTGTAAAACTTCAATCAGCTTTAGTGGCCAATATTTCTGTTTTGTATGATTTAAACCAGAAAGCTGAGCTTTTATTACAAATCTCCAATCTCTTTAACGCCAGATACGAACTTATTTATGGTTATGGAATGCCGGGCACTACAATTTCCACTGGATTTAGATTAAAATTATTTTAGCTTTTACCCTGTTTTTCGGATATTCGTTCCGAAAAAGAAAAGCTAATTTTTAGAATTATCCTGGGCAGGAGCCTGGTCATGGAAGAAATGGAAACTCTTGATAAGATATTTAAACCACAGCGGCTGGCCCTGGTTGGTGTCAGTCCAAACCCCAAAAGTGTCAGCGGGAAAATTCTTACCAATCTTATTACTGGAGGCTACCGGGGCGTAGTCTATCCCGTTAACCCTGCAGTGGAAGCAGTTTTAGGNATACCCTGCTTCGACAATGTTAAAAATCTCCCTCGAACTCCAGATTTAGCTGTGATTACCTCCCCGGCTGCACAGGTACCAAAGTTAGTAGCTGAGTGCGGGGAGGCCGGGATCCTGGGAATAATTATCATCTCTGCTGGATTCAGAGAAATAGGTCCCCAGGGCAAAGCTTTAGAAGAACAAATTTTAGCCGAAAAAAAGAAATTTCCTGGTATGCGAATTTTAGGCCCTAACTGCCTGGGGGTAATTTCACCCGGTTTCCAGCTAAATGCCAGTTTTGCCTCCTCCATGCCTCTTAATGGGCATATAGCCTTTATCTCGCAATCTGGAGCTTTGTGTACTTCAATTCTGGACTGGTCCCTGGAGGAAAANATCGGCTTTTCCTATTTCGTCTCTATTGGTAACGCTATTGATATTGATTTTGGCGATCTTATTGATTATTTCGGCGAAGATGAAAACACCAGGTCAATACTTCTTTACATCGAATCTATTTCCAAACCAAAAAGGTTTATGTCAGCCGCCAGAGCTTATGCCCGGACCAAACCAATTATTGCCTATAAAGCTGGACGCTTTCCAGAATCAGCCGAAGCTGCCTCTTCCCATACAGGAGCTCTGGCCTCTGAAGATGCCGTTTATGATGCTGCTTTTCAGAGAGCCGGTTTAGCCCGCGTTTTTGAAATCGGAGAAATGTTTGATGTGGCCGAGCTTATCGGCCGCCACAAAATCCCTAAAGGACCGCGCCTGGCCATCGTTACCAACGCNGGTGGCCCGGGAGTTATGGCTTCCGATGCTTTAATCGAAGCCGGGGGAAAATTAGCTGAATTAAGTCCGAAAACTATAGAATTTCTTAATCAATCCTTACCCCCTGCCTGGTCACATGGCAATCCGGTTGATGTTCTGGGCGATGCCAAATCCAAAACCGTGGCTAAGGCAGTCAACGCCGTACTTCAGGACGAGAATATTGATGCTGTCTTACTAATCATCACTCCTCAAGCTATGACCAATCCGCCGGGAATAGCCAAAGAACTCATTCCCATTGCTGCTGAAAGCCAGAAGCCCATTCTGGCGGCTTTCCTCGGGGGGCCGACCATGCGAGAAGCAGTTCGACTGCTTAACGAGGCCGAAATTCCGACTTATAATACGCCCGAGCAGGCAGTGCGGGCTTTTATGACCCTGGTAAATTATGCCCGCAATTTAGAGAACCTCTATGAAACCCCCAGAGAAATTTCACTCGAATTCCCGATAGAAAGGGAGAAAATNCGCCAGCAAATTCTACCCTGGTTAGTCCAGGGACCAGAAATTCTGGATGAACAAACTTCTAAGAAAATCCTGAGCGCTTATGGAATTCCAACTTCTGTTCCCCTCATCGCCCAGACCAAGGAAGAAGCCGTGAAGCTCAGTCAACAAATCGGCTACCCAGTAGTGCTGAAAATACATTCTCCTGATATCACTCACAAGACAGATGTGGGAGGTGTAGTTTTAGATTTAGAGGATGCCCACATGGTCGAAACTGCTTTTGACCGCATTATGTCTTCAGTCAAAAAATTGGTCCCACAGGCAAAAATAGAAGGCGTTACCGTTCAAAAGATGATTAAAGCCAAAGATGGCCTGGAAATGATTATCGGAAGCAAGAAGGATCCGACTTTTGGAGCGGTTATAATGGTTGGTTCTGGAGGAATAACGGCTGAAATCCTCGGTGACCGCTCTCTTTGTTTTCCACCCTTAAATGAAAGATTAGCCCGACGGCTTCTTGAACAGCTGAAAAGCTGGCCACTTCTTCAAGGCTATCGCCACCGTCCGCCCGTTAATCTGGATAAATTGATAGAAACAATAATAAGGTTTTCTTATTTAGTAGCCGATTATCCAGAAATAAAAGAAATTGACATCAATCCCCTTTTAGTCAGCCTTAATGAAGTCATCGCCCTTGATGCCAGAATAATTATTGACCGCACAGTACAATCAGATAAAGTTAAGCCTTATGAACACTTGGTTCTTCGTCCTTATCCTGAAGAATTTATTAAAAAAGCAAAGATGAGGGATGGCACTGAAATAACTCTCCGCCCCATTCGGCCTGAAGATGAACCTCTCTGGTTTGAGCTCCTGGCCAGCTGTTCCCGGGAGACTATCTATTCACGCTTTCGCTACTTTTTCTTCTGGCAATCGCATGAAGTCGCTTCCAGATATTGTTATATAGATTATGACCGGGAAATAGCTATTGTGGCTGAATATAAGGAGGGAGATAAACGGCGCCTTCTGGGGATTGGCCGCCTGACCGCTGACCCAACCAGAACTGTGGCTGAATATGCTGTGCTTGTTCAGGACCTCTGGCAGAATAAAGGCTTAGGTGGACTTCTTACCGATTATTGTACTGAAATAGCCCGATCCTGGGGCGTGAAAAAAATCATCGCCTACACCACTACTGATAACCCCAGAATGATCGCTGTTTTCAAAAAAAGAAATTTCGAAATCAAACAGGACCCCAATTCTACCCTGGTAGAAATTAAGAAAGACCTTTGAGACCTGTTTGCCTTATTATCTCTAAAAATTTTTCATGGAAGTAAAATAATTGTCAAAAACCTTCAGGTGTTTTCACCGAAGTAGGCTGCCCAATTCATCAGTTATTCTAATAGTTAACCCGAGTTTTTTATAACTGCTGGGACAATCATCTGACCTTCGCCTGGTATCTGACTAAATTAATAGGTATGGACTTGAGCTAATTCTTCTGGTATAAAATGCGATTATGAAGAAAAGAATAAATTATTTTCCGGTCATTCTCACTGCCCTGAATATTTTTCTTCTGGCCCTTTTGGGCTTGCAGGCTCAGGAAAAAAAAACTGAAGGAATCTCCTTAAATTTCAGCGGATATGTCAAAACTGACGTCATCTATGATACTCGCCAGACAGTTAGCCTCAGGGAAGGACACTTCCTGCTTTACCCTAAAGACCAACTACTTGACCCCAACGGAAATGACTTAAACGCCAGGGACACCTTTCACATCCTTTCCATCCAGACCAGACTGGCTCTGAAGGTTACAGGGCCGAAAGCCCTGGGCGCGGCCACTATGGCTTACGTGGAGGGAGAGTTTTTTGGTCATTCAGAAGGTGATATAAACGGCTTCCGCCTCAGGCATGCTTACCTGAAGCTCAACTGGCAGAAAACTGAGCTGATGATTGGGCAGTTCTGGCACCCAATGTTCATCACCGAGAGCTTTCCTGAGGTAGTTTCTTTCAACACCGGAGCTCCTTTTGAACCATTTTCTCGAGCCCCCCAAATCCGCTTCACCTGGACAGAAAGAAAGGTCTCGCTCTCGGTAGCTGCTCTTTCTCAGCGAGATTTTGCTTCAACCGGCCCAGACGGCGTGAGCACAGTTTATTTTCGCAATGCTGCTTTCCCTGAACTGGATTTCAAGGCAGCTTACTCCGGAAAAAATTTCCTGGCTGGAGCTGGAACAAATCTACTTAAAATCGCTCGTCTGGCTACTTCAACCGGTTATCAGGCCAGAGAATACCTGACTTCGTTAGCCGGCTATGTGTTCGGACGCCTTAATACCAGCGCTCTAACTGTAAAAGCTCAGGCCGTATATGGCGGGAATCTTCATCATCTAACGATGCTCGGTGGCTATGGCGTTAGCGAAATCGGAGGCTTGCCGGCCCTGAGCTGGCAATATGCTCCCATCAATACCGGCTCAGCCTGGGTTGAATTACAGACAAACGGCACCAGGTGGCAGACCGGCCTTTTTACTGGTTTCAGTAAAAACTATGGCGCCAGAAAAGAAATCATCGGACCAATTTATAGCCGCGGAGATTCCATTGATCATCTTCTCCGCATCGCTCCGCGCCTTATCTTTAATGCCGGCAAGATTCGTCTGGCTCAGGAAATCGAGCTGACTTCAGCTGCCTATGGCACCCGAGACCTCCAGGGTCGTGTCAGCCCGCAGCGCACTGTTACCAACCTGCGGCTTCTTTTTGCTGCCTACTACTTTTTCTGAGAAATCCAGATTTTTTACTGTTTGCTGATGACTAAAATCTGGCAATTCAATATTTCGCTCTGAATGCGGTTCCTCAGGTCAAAGACCCTCAAAATAATACATAGTATGTTGACTGTTTTGCGACCTGTTAGGCTGAATTATAAACGATGTCAATTAAATTGTTTTTTCATGTAAGGACACAGGGTGGCCAGGAAACAAAAAGGGACTTCTTAAAGTGTCCCAAAATTTTTTACTGGCCTTACCTTAAATCATCAGCCAAAAAGGGGTAAACAGGGAACAGGATAAAATTCCCCCTGTTTATTACGGCTGCTTTACATTCCGTACATCTCAATAATTTCCTGTTTGCTCTTATGCAGGATATTGAACTTTTTGCCAACTTTAATAAAAGCGTCAAGAGCTTTATCCAGATGATGTATTTCATGAGCCGCAGAAATCTGGGTCCTGATTCGCGCCTGACCCTGCGGGACTACCGGAAAGAAAAATCCAATGGCGTAAATTCCCTCTTCATAAAGAGCCTTAGAAAAGTCCTGGGAGAGCTTGGCATTGAAAAGCATAATTGGAACAATAGGAGTATCACCTTCTTTAACGATGAAACCGGCTTCTGTTAACCCCTTTCTCCAATACTCAGTGTTTTTCTCCAGCTTATCACGGCGTTCGGTGGTGGCCGAAAGGATTTCCAGCACCCTTAAAATGCCAGCAATAATCACCGGGGCAATGGTATTGGAGAAAAGATAGGGCCTGGCTTTTTGACGGCACATCTCAACCAGTTCAGCTCTTCCTGATACACAGCCTCCAGTAGCCCCACCCAGAGCCTTACCAAAGGTGGTGGTAATGATGTCAATCTTACCCATCACTCCGTACTTCTCGTGGGTACCGCGCCCGGTTTTCCCGATAAAACCAGTAGCATGAGAGTCATCCACTAAAAGCATGGCATTATATTTCTCACAGAGTTCTACCATTTTATCCAGCTTAGCCGTGTCCCCATCCATGGAGAAAACGCCGTCTGTAACTACCAACCGCAACCTTTTATCCTGATACATCTGAAGCTTCTGTTCCAGATGCTCCATATCAGAATGCTTGTAGGTGTCATGCATGGCGCTGCACAATCTAATACCATCGATTAAAGAAGCATGGACCAGGCGGTCAGAAATAATGACATCCTCCTTGGTCAAAATGGCCTCAAATACTCCGGCATTGGCATCCATACAAGAAGGGAAAAGTATGGTATCTTCTGTTCCCAAAAATTCAGTCATCCTTTTTTCCAGCTCTTTATGAATATCCTGAGTTCCGCAGATAAACCGCACTGAAGACATACCAAAACCGTGGGTTTCCAATCCTTCATGAGCAGCCTTAATTACTTCCGGATGACTGGAAAGACCGAGGTAGTTATTAGCACACATATTGATGACTTTTTTTAAAGAAGAACCTGCCGGAAACTCAACTTCTATGTCGGCAGCCTGAGGGGAATGAATGAACCTTTCTTCTTTGAAAATACCGGCTTGCTGAAGAGCCTTTAATTGTTCCTGATATAATTGCCTGACGCTATCAGAAAAAGCCATGGTCTCCTCCTTTTATTAAATTCCTCTCAGACCGAAAAGATTGGTCTGGAGGTCTTATTATTAAACTCAAACTTTGACGAATTGCCTGACCAGTTCAGCTATTTTGTTTACTGAATCAAACGCCTCAGGGGTGGCTTTTTCATCCGGAATCTGGATATTATACTTATTCTCCAAGAATCTTTTTAACGAGACCATGGAAAAAGAATCGACGATGCCCCCGGAGATAAGTGGAGTGTCATAATCAATTGGCTCGCTATCTGGTTCGAGATATTCATTAATTACATAATTCTTTATTATTTCCTTCAGTTCATCCATCTTTTGACTCCTTTTTATTTTGATTTAACCTTCCTTAATGCACCTTTTATTCTGAATCAAACCATCTCCATTTTCAACTATTTCGTTTATTCTTATTCGTTTTCCAGGGTGGAAGTATCGCCAATTTCTTCACCCCACTCTTTAGCATGGAGAATTCGTCTCATGATCTTCCCGCTGCGAGTCTTCGGCAGAGAAGCTACAAATTCTATTTCTTGAGGCATAGCCAGAGGCGACAGCTTTTTCCTGATAAAATTCATAATATCGAGTTCCAGGTCCTTGGAGGGAGAAAAACCGGGTTTGAGGGTCACAAAAGCTTTCACCACTTCCATGTTTATTGGATCAGGTTTGCTAACCACAGCCGATTCGGCCACAGAGGGATGTTCTAACAGAGCTGATTCCACCTCAAATGGGCTCACCAGGTGGCCGGCAGTATTGATGACATCATCATCTCTGCCAACAAACCAAAAATATCCTTCCCGGTCAATCCTGGCCCGGTCTCCGGTGAGATACCAGCCATTGCGGAATTTATTCTTATAAGCTTCTTCATTATTCCAATAAGTCCTCATCATAGATGGCCAGCCTGGTTTCAAACCTATAAGGCCAATTCTTCCAGGTTCAGGATAAGGCTCATAATTATTCGGGTTAAGCACCGTAGCTGTTATACCAGGAAAAGGGCGTCCCATCGAACCCGGTTTTACCGGCATCCCGGGAAAATTGGTGATAACAATGCAACCGGTTTCCGTCTGCCAGTAGGTATCATGGAAGGGCTTTCCAAAAACTCTGATCGACCAGTTGACTGCTTCCGGATTGAGGGGTTCTCCCACGCTGGCTAAATGCCGAAGTGAGGAAAGATCAAATTTTTTAACAACCTCATCTCCGGCCTTCATTAAAGACCTGATAGCTGTCGGAGCAGAGTACCATACTGTCACCTTATTCTTTTCGATAAACTTATACCAGGCCTCGGCTGAAAAGCCACTGTCCAGAACGCACTGGGTCACACCCAGGGTGAAAGGTGCAATTATTCCATAAGAAGTTCCGGTGACCCAGCCCGGATCAGCAGTGCACCAGTAAATATCATCATCTTTCAGGTCCAGAACCCATTTGGCTGTAATATACTGAGAGATAAGAGAATAGTGAACATGCTGGACTCCTTTGGGCATTCCGGTAGTTCCAGAAGTATAATGAATAACAGATGGAGTTTCAGCATAAGTTGGATAAATTTCATAGTGCTCTACTTTTTTGGAGCCTTCCATAGAAAAAGGCCCCTCTCGCTCCTGCAGTGGTGACTTCCCGTCATAATCGACTATAATGATGTGCTTTAAATGAGGCAATCTGTCCCGTATTTTTCTAACCTTGGAAATATGCTTTTTCTGAGTAAAAATGGCTGAGGTTTGAGCATTTTCCAGGCGAATAAAAAGAGATTCTTCCCCAAAAGCAGAAAAAAGCGGCTGAGCGATAGCCCCGGTTTTAAGGATTCCCACGAAGCCGATGTAAAGTTCCGGCACCCTGTCCATAAAAAGGCAAACCCGCTCTCCTGCTTTTATCCCCAGGTCAGTTAAAAACTGAGCAATAGTATTGGAGTAAAGCCTGAGGTCATCATAAGTAAATATTTTTTTCTCGCCGGTAAAACCTTCCCAGATAAGAGCGACTTTTTTTGCTTTCCCTAACTGACAAACGCGGTCGGAGCAATACCATCCAATGTTGATTCTCTGACCCGGCTTGTAGCCGAGTTCCTGTTCACTCAGGGCCCAGGAAAAGTTTTTCACTCTCTCTTCATAATTGCCGAAGTTAGTCATATTCCCTCCATATCTTCTTCTTTTATTTTTTCCAAAATAACCATAGCTACAGCATGCGATTTAAGATGGGACAGGGAAACAGAAAAGCGGTTGATACCCTGTACCCGACAGAGTTCCTTAGCCCGTCCATAAACCTCTATTACAGGTTGGCCGGATTCCAAATTGCGGATTTCTATTTCAGAAAATTTTATTCCCTTACTCCAGCCAGTTCCAAGAGCCTTTAAAAAAGCTTCCTTGGCTGCAAAGCGGGCTGCATAATGCTGATAGGGAAACTTTTTGCTATCGCAATAAGCAATTTCCAAATTAGTATAGAGCTTTTCCTTTAAGCCGGGGGTACGATTAAGTTTATCTTCAACACGATGAACTTCAATAATGTCTGTTCCTACACCAAATATCAATCAGCCTCCTCACTCTTTCATTCTCCAAATTAATTTCCATCTATCAATAATTTAACTCCAGTTAAAAGTTATTATAGAAAAAACAAAAAAAATGTCAAAAAGAGCTGATTGTTTGGAGGTCGGCTGCTGATGAACTTTAATACTGATAAATTAGACTATTTACCGATGAAAATAAAAATATCTTAAAAAGCAACCAGGCCCCCCGCCAGCACCTTACTTCTAAGAATTTTTCAGAGTATAATTTTCCTAATATGGAAGAAAAAATCTTACTGCGTCAAGTTCGTGTTCATAACCTGAAAAATATTGACCTCGACCTTCCTGTAGGCCAGCTGATTGTTATCACCGGAGTAAGTGGTTCAGGCAAATCTTCCCTGGCTTTTGATACTCTTTATGCTGAAGGACAGAGGCGCTATTTAGAATCTCTTTCTTCCTACGCCCGTCAGTTCCTGGAACGCCTGGACAAACCGGACGCTGAGCTTATTGAGGGAATTCCTCCAGCAATTGCCATCCAGCAGAAAGCCACTTCCAAAAATCCCAGGTCAACTGTAGCTACAGTAACTGAAATATACGATTTTTTGCGGGTGCTATATGCTCGCTTAGGAACAATTCACTGCCTGAAGTGTGGGCGACCGGTAAAAAGGGAAACAATTGACTCCATGGTTGAAACCCTCTGGCAGCTTCCTTCTGGTTCTAAAATCGATATTACTTTTCTCTGGCCAGAAGGGAAAAAGCTTTCTGAATTAAAAAAGGAAGGCTTCTCCAGAATTTACCAGGCTGGAAATATTCTGGATCTGGATGAGTTCCAGATATCATCAAAAGATGACAATCAGGATAAAAACCAGGTAGAAGTTCTGGTAGATCGCCTCCAGCTTGATCCGGAAGATCGAGAGCGTCTGGTAGATTCTCTGGAAATAGGTTTAAAAGAAGGAAATGGCCGGGTCCGGGTTCATACAGAACAGGGTAAAACTTTTATTTTCTCCGAGCATTTAGAGTGCAAATTCTGTGGTCTGGTTTATGAAGAACCTTACCCCAATCTTTTTTCCTTTAACAGCCCTCAGGGTGCTTGCCCCGTTTGCCATGGCTTTGGGGACCTGGCCGTCCTGGATGAAGACAAAATAATCCCGGATAAAAATAAATCACTGGAAGAAGGAGCAGTAGAACCCTGGACCAAGCCAGCTTCAAGAGGCCTTTTCCGGGAGCTCATCCGCGAAGCCAAGAAAAGGGGTATCCCTACCAGCGTACCCTTTGCCCGATTGAAGCCTGAGCATCAGAAATTCATTCTGGAAGGTGGAGATGGCTATTATGGAGTTAAAGGATTTTTTGAGTGGTTAGAGTCAAAAAAATACAAAGTCCAGGTAAGAGTTATGCTCAGCCGCTATCGAAAATTCATCCCCTGCCCTGTCTGCCAGCGCACCAGACTCAATGAAAAGGCTCTATCGGTTAAAATACAGGGAAAATCAATCGGCGAATTCAATGCTCTAACCGTCAGGGAGGCTTACAAATTTTTAGAAAACCTGCCTTTATCCCCCCACGAGCGAAAAATCGGGGAAAGGTTAATTCAGGAAATAAAAAACAGGTTAAAATTTTTGCTGGAAGTCGGCCTTGATTATCTCACTCTCGATCGAATGACTTTTACTCTGAGTGGAGGAGAAGCCCAGCGAATTAATCTGGCTGCAGCTCTGAGTGCCTCCCTGGTAGGGACTCTTTTTATTCTGGACGAACCGTCTATCGGCCTGCATCCTCGAGATAATTACCGATTAGTGAAAATTCTTCGTAGTCTTCAGGATATAGGCAACACCGTAGTGATTGTGGAACATGACCCCGATATTATAAAAGAAGCTGATTATTTGGTCGACCTTGGACCGGGAGCTGGAGAGGCCGGCGGACAGGTAATTTATTCTGGCCCTATGAAGGAGTTCCTAAAAAACAGCCAATCTCTCACAGCCAGGTATCTAAGGGAAGAATTAGCCATTAAGATTCCTGCTTTGAGGCGCCAAGCGTCCAGTTTTCTTGAAATATACAGGGCTCATAAGCATAATCTCAAGGACCTTAATCTTAAAATTCCACTCGGAGTTTTTGTCTGTTTAACTGGAGTTTCTGGTTCCGGTAAGAGTACTCTAATGGATGAGGTCATTTATAAAGGGTTGAAGGGCGAAAGCAGTGAGGGCTTTGAGCGAATCGCAGGAGGAGAAAAAATCGATCAGGTTATTCGAGTGGATCAATCACCACTCAGTACCTCCCCCCGTTCTATTCCTGCTACTTATACAAAAGCAATGGATGGGATAAGAGAAGTTTTTGCTTCAACCCGGGAAGCCAGAGCTCTTGGCTATAAAGCCAGCCATTTTTCTTTCAATACCACCAGAGGTCAATGTCCAGATTGCCAGGGAGCGGGCTTTAAAGAAGTAGAAATGCAGTTTTTAAGTGATGTGATTCTGACCTGTGAAACATGTGGTGGGCGTCGTTATCGACCAGAAATTTTGGAAATTAAATACCAGGGAAAAAGTATTTATGATGTCTTAAATATGAGTGTCAACGAAGCTCTTTATTTTTTCCGCCATAAGCCAGAAATCACCAGCCGATTACTTCCCTTGGCTGAAGTCGGCCTTGGTTATCTCAGACTCGGTCAGCCTACGACCACCCTTTCTGGTGGAGAATTGCAGCGGATAAAGCTGGCTTATCATCTGGTTCACAGTAAATCGGGAAGAGTTCTTTATCTCTTTGATGAACCGACGATTGGTCTGCATTTAGATGATATCCGAACCCTTCTTAACTGCTTCCAAAAACTTATAGACCGCGGGCATAGCCTCATAGTTATTGAGCATAATCTGGAAGTTATCAAATCAGCCGATTATATTATTGACCTTGGCCCGGAAGGCGGAGAACAAGGCGGCTATGTGGTAGCAGCGGGCACGCCGGAAGAAGTGGCACTTACTCCGGGTTCTATAACCGGGAGCTTTTTAAAAAAGGTCCTTAAATTTTCCTGAATCTTAATCCGGCTTGACCGCCCGGCTTCGATAATCAGAATAATCGGGTACTAGCCTGGGATATTCTTCCTGCATTAACGAAGAAGAAATCATAAAATCGGCCGATGAACGATTGCAAGCTACTGGTATGTTCCAGACTACAGCAATTCTCAGCAAGGCTTTAACATCTGGGTCGTGGGGAAGAGGTTCAAGCGGATCCCAGAAAAAAATGAGAAAATCAATTGCCCCTTCAGCTATTTTTGCTCCCACTTGCTGGTCACCGCCCAGGGGGCCGCTCTGCAAAATATTGACCTTCAGGTCAAGTTCTTTTTTAAGCAAAGACCCGGTAGTTCCGGTGGCCCAGAGTTCATGTTTATCCAGACTTCCACGATTAAACCTGACCCACTCTATAAGGTCCTGCTTCTTATTGTCATGGGCCACCAGAGCAATTTTCTTTTTCTTACCCATTTTTAATACGTAAGACTTCATCTTTCTCACCTTTTTTTATTTTCTCAAATTAAGGCGACTAAATAAATAGAAAAGAAGTTTATTGCCCTAATTTTTCATTTATTTTAAATTATAGACGAATAATACAGGCAAAAAGGAGGGCAAAAATGAAAGAGGGAATTGGCTTTGATTTTCAAAATGAGACTAAATACTATAGAGAACCTTATTCTGCGGGAGCAATTGAGCGACAGAAGAAGATTGAATTATTAAAGGGAAAGGTAGCCGATAAACTGATACCGTTACCCGAGCCCGATAAAGCAAATGGGCCACCTATATGGCAGACAATCAATAAGCGTCGCAGCATCCGCCAGTTCGTTCGAAAACCGGTTTCCCTTCAGGCTCTATCTCAATTACTCTGGGCAGCCCAGGGAATTTCTTTGAAAAGCGGAGATTTTTATTGGCGAACAACTCCTTCTGCTGGCGCCCTCTATCCTATAGAAACTTATATCTCCGTTAAGGAAGTAGAAAGCCTTGTGCCCGGACTTTATCACTACCTCCCTGAGTCTCAAGCCTTGAGGATGAAATATGAAGGCGATTTCAGTGAACTTTTAGCCGAAGCAGCCTTGAATCAGGATTTTTTGGTTGAGGCCAGCTTAATCTTTCTCTGGACAGCAGTTTTTGATCGAACTCGGTGGAAATACGGGGATAGAGGATTTCGCTACATTTATCTGGATGCCGGTCATATTGCCCAGAATGCAGCTTTAGCTTCGGTCTCTTTAGGACTGGGCACCTGCCCGATAGCAGCCTTTTTCGATGATGAAATAAATAATCTATTAGGAATAAACAGCCGGCAAGAAAGTATCATTTATCTGGAAGCTGTGGGCTGGCCAGGTTAAGACTGATTACCAGTCCCATTATATGAAAATATATTCATATATCTATTGCACCCTAATAAATTTTTCTGTGGCTACATACTTTCTCTATACTTAATCCAGACTGATGGGAGCCTGGCCTCTCCCTAAAACTTATACCATAAACTTGCCTGTTAACTTTTTTGGCAACTGGCTTTGTTTTATAATCTTTTTAATGAAAATGCCTTTAAATGAAAGGAGGAGAAAATGGCCGATCCCCATCGCCAGGACAATAAAAAGCCGTGGAAATGGAACCTGAAAAAAGTTAAAAGTGTGGTTAATCGAGTTCGGGCCGGTCGAGAGCTTACTCCCCGGCTCTGGCCAGATGGAGCTCGGGTAGCAGTTGCTCTTTCTTTTGATTTTGATGCCGAAACCAATTCTTTACGCGACAGTGTATTTTCTCCTTCCCCGCTTTCACAGGGTGAATATGCCGCCAGGGTGGCTGTGCCCAGAATCCTGAACCTGCTGGATAAATACAATCTCCCAGCCACTTTCTTTGTTCCAGCTATAGTGGCCATTTTACATCCGGAGGCCGTCAAATCTATCATCAGAAAAAATCGACACGAAATTGCCCTTCACGGCTGGATCCATGAGAGAAATTCTCTGCTCCCAGAAGAGGAAGAAAGGAAGTTAATGAAAAAATCTTTCCAGGTATTAAAAGACTTAACGGGCGAAGCGCCATGTGGCCTGCGTACACCTTCCTGGGATTTCAGTGCCGCCACCCTTAAAATAATCCGCGAACTTGGTTTGCTCTATGACTCCAGCCTGATGGCCGATGATCGTCCCTACGAAATTTTGGAAAATGGTCAACCAACAGGAATAGTAGAGCTTCCGGTGGAATGGCTCCTGGATGATTACCCATATTTTGGCTTCGATCGTTATAGCAGCGTCCGTCCTCATTCGACACCAGATGAGGTTCTTTCTATCTGGAAAGAGGAATTCAATAAAGCTTATGAAGAAGGGACCACTTTAATCCTGACCCTGCATCCCAAATACATCGGCCATCGTAGCCGGATAGTAATGCTGGAAAAGCTGATAAATTATTTCCTGTCAAAATCCGGCGTTTGGTTCGCCACTCACCGCCATCTCGCCCTTTATGTCAAGGAACAGTCAGATAAAAAGACCAGGCTTTAAACTTTAATTTGGCTTAATTTAATTATTTTTATCCTCAATCAGAGCAAAAAATGAAGTTTTACAGAACAACTTTCTTTTTCCCCCATTTGAGTTTCATGGTCAGAACACGGTCGGTAGAAAAGATTTTCACCGTCCAGTAGAGCATCGCCAGCATAAATAGAAAATTATAAATAATCCCCAACCAGAGCAAGTTAAGATGCCCAAACATAATATTTTGCAAGGCAAAAAAGGGATGAGAAAAGGGGATAGCCAGAACAAGTATTTTGGCTGGCAAGGACATAGTATTGAGATCAGCAAAAAGGCTGATAAAGTAAGGAACTAAAACCAGGAAAACCAGAGGAACATTAAGGCTCTGAGCAGTTCGGTAATCTTCTGCCAGAACTCCAAGAACGGTAGCCAAGGATAAAGCCACCAGAATGGTGAGAAAGAGTGAAAGNCCAAAAAGAACATATCCCTGGGTATTAATGACCAGACCTAACTGCTTTAAGATTGGCGTGACCCCGCTCATAGCTTTGGCGATATCTCCGCTACTAAAATTGAAAGCGCTGCGAAAGCCATACATATAAATAGCAGCTGATATCAGACCAACAATTCCCGCTGCCAGCATTTTCGCCATAACCACAGAACTGCGCGATACGGGGACAGTCAAAAGGGTTTCCAGAGTTTTATTCTGTTTTTCCATAGCAATAGCCGTGATAACCATTTGAGAAGAGTACATAATAATCATCATTAGAATGACAGGCANGATGAAACTCTGAGCATAAAGAGAGCCGATTACNACTGAACTTGAACCTTCAGCTACTTTATCCCGGACTACGATAAATTCCCGGCTTTTTATGGGAGATTTAAGCACTTTGGGATCGATATTAGGCAGCTGCTTTTTCAGGTATTCATTAGAAAGAAATTCATTGGTGGTTTGAAGTAAGGCCTTGACAACTTCAGATTTCCGGCTACCACTCATTGATATCCCCCTTAGAAAGGAGAAGGTTTCTACTTCAGCTGGGCGCAAATTGGATATTTCTTGTCCGAATCCAGGCGGAATGACCACCAGAAGGTCAAGGTCGCTACGCCTGACTTCTTTCATCACCTGATCTTTTTCTCCAGATTTCTCTTCAATGATAAAATTGGCCATATTGAGAGCGCCGATGATGTTCTTCGAGATTCCTGATTTATCCAGGTCGAGCACGGCAATTTTTTGTTTGGCCAGAGATTTTTTCATTTCAGATTTGGTAACACTGCCTATGAAGTTAAATATCACCAGAATTAAAATTAATGAAATCACCAGCTGTTTGTTTATTAACTCTTTTATTTCCTTAATCAGCAGATGACTAAAGTTTTTCATTGGACAGCACTCCTGAAAACAATTTCCAGATTAGAAGCCTGATATTTTTCTTTAAGGGCCTGAGGAGTTCCGGAGTCCAGAATAACTCCACGGTCTATCAGAGCCACCCGGTCAGAAAGAAATTCGACTTCCAGCATATTATGAGAGGAGAGAAGAACTGAGACCCCTTCTTTGGTGAAATCTTTTATCATTTCTCTGACCTCAAGAGTTGATCACATCCAGACCGGAAGTTGGCTCATCCAGAATGGCCAGCGCCGGCTTGGTCATCAGTGCCCGGGCTAACAAAAGTTTTCTGGTCATACCTTTGCTGTAGGTACCAACTTTGTCCTTGAGCCTCAAGCCGAGGCCACTAATTTTTTCTGCTCTTCTGACAAATTCCTTAACTTCTTCTTCGTCCTTAGCATAAAATTTAGCCATAAAATTAAGGTAATCTATACCTTTCATATTACGGTAAGCTCCAGCTTCCTCTGGCAGGTAACTGATGTGCTCCCGGAATTTCTCCGGGTGTTTCTTCAGGTCATAGCCCATGAAAGTCACCCGGCCATCAGTCGGAGTCAGCAGAGTGGCAATTATTCTCAGGGTGGTGGTCTTACCGGCTCCGTTCGGGCCGATGAGGCCAAAGATTTCGCCCTCTTCTACTTTGAAACTGACTCCTTTGAGAGCTTCAAGGCTACCGTATCTTTTTTTCAGGTCCTGGACTTCAAGCACTACACCCATCTGGTCCTCCTAAAGTTTTTTTTACTTATACGAATTATACAAAGAAAAGTTTTTTATTGAAACCGGTCAGTCAAACGCTTCACCCGCAGGAAGCTGCCAGTCAAATTCTTTTGCACCCACTATTCCTCCTGAAATGATCATAGTCATGGCTTCCTCAACCGACCAGTAGTTTTCCTTGAGCCAGCGTATTACTTCAGGCGGTTTTCCACTGCTTTCCAGTTGATGTTCTTGAAGAATGCTTCTACGTAGTCAGCTTTTTTCAGGCCGTAATCAGTGATAAAAGCA
>JGI24721J26819_10001645_pt1 | contig 25061 bp, 20 predicted proteins | sample YelNatPaOPGAMG01_FD_26819 | JGI IMG/M metagenome (IMG submission 26819) | reverse complement strand
GAGCCGCACCGGGCGCACCGCAGCGCGGGCTCGGCGCGGCCGCACCAGCGGCACACGGCGGTCGGACCGGCCCGCTGCCATGGCTCGCCCGGTGGGTCCCCCGGTGACTCGGCCAGGGACAGGGGCCCGGTGCAGTGCCGGCACCGGGCGATGGCGCGGCAGCGGCCACAGGCCAGCGAGGGGACATAACCCCGCCGCGGCACCTGCACCAGCACCGGCGCGCCGGCCTGCAGCGACGAGCGGGCGGCGCGCAGCGCGACCGACGGGATGCGCGCGGTGCGGGCCGCGGGATCGCGCTCGTCCTGGTAGCCGCTGTCGTCGAGGGCCACCACCCGCGGGGTGCGGGCACGCACCACCGGCCGCGCCGCCACGACGTCGTGCGCCCAGCCGCTGCGCACCAGCGCATGGGCTTCGGCCGTGCGGGCGTAGCCGCCGATCAGCGCCGCGCAGCGCGCCTGGTGCGCCCGCAACATCGCCACCTCGCGGGCGTGCGGGTAGGGCGCCCGCGGCTCGGCCAGGCTGTCGTCGGCGTCGGCCCACACCATGACCAGGCCCAGGTCGCTCAGCGGGGCGAACACCGCGCTGCGGGTGCCGATCACCAGCCGCGCGGTGCCCCGCAACGCCGCCAGCCACCGCCGGTACCGGGCGGCCGGCCCCAGGCCCGCCGACAGTGCCACCACGCTGCCCTCGTCGATCAGCGCCGTCGCGGCCGCCCACAGCGCGTCGAGGTCGCGCTGGTCGGGAACGATCGCCAGCACCGCCCGGCCCGCGCGGACGGCCTGTGCGGCGGCCTCGGCGAACCGGTCCGCCCACGCCTCCCCCGGGAGCGCCTGCCAGACCGCGCGGGCAGCCCGCGCCTCGGCCACGGCAGCCAAAAACTGCCCGCCGCGCCCGTAGGCGTCCCAGCCCGACGGGTCGACCGGCGCCGGCGCCGCGGGGACGGCCTCGGTCTTGCGCGCTTCCCGTTCCACCCGCGCGTGGCGCGCAGGCACCGCCAGCCGCAACACGTCCGGACGGGTCCCGGCGTAGCGGGCGGCCACCGCGTCGACCAGACGGCGGATCTCGGGGGTGAGCACCGGTTCGGCCGAGACCACCCGATCCAGCCAGCCGAGCTTGCCCGCGTGATCGGTGTCGTTGCGGCGCTCCAGCACGAACCCGTCGACCAGCCGCCCGTGGAACCGCACCCGCACCCGCACCCCGGGCTGGGCGTCGTCGGACTGCTCGGCCGACACCAGGTAGTCGAACTCGCGATCCAGGTGCGGCACCGACAACATCGGCAGCACCCGGGCGATCGGCTCCACCTGCAGTGGCGTGCGCGCGCTCGGGGTCACGGGCCGCTCACACCCTGAGAAACGTTGCTAGTCAGCGCGTTCGGCCGGCCAGTCGACAACCGCGGCGTCGCCGCCCCAGCTGTCGGCGGCCTCCTCGCGGCCGAAGAAGAACCCGGCGGTGAGCAAGATCTCCGCCGCGGCGTACAACCACCAGATCGGCACCGCCAAAGACTCGTTGTGCAGCACGAACCGGCCGATCCCGATCATCGAGTCGGACGCCGCAAAACACAGCGCCCCCACCGCGGCCCAGATCGTGGGCAGCCGCGCGAACTGCGCCGTGCACACCATCGCGGTCAGGACGACGATGTAGACCGTCACCGGCAGCGTCAGGTCGTCGCGGCTCAGANNGGGCCAGAACCAGGCCAGCAGCACCAGCGTCGACAGGCAGACCAGAACGGCGACGGCGATGCGCGGCGGCGTGGGCCGCGCCGTGCGCGCCAGCGGCAGCAGCGCGGCCAAAAAGCACAAGTGCGCCAACATGAATGCCCCCAGGCCCGCCACGAAGGACAGCGTCCACCACGGGATCGCCAGCAGCCAGTCACCGGCGGCCGACAACAGCAGCGCCGGCATCAGCCACCGCCGCTCCCGCACGAGGGGATGCCCGACCGCCGCCAGGGTCAGCAGCAATGCCATCAGCGCCTTGAACGGCGGCTGCATGACCCAGTGGCCGGTCAGCTCGATGCCCGGCGGCGAACGCAACGCGAGCACCGTCAGGTAGACGCCGTAGGCAACGCCGGCCCAGCCCGCCACCACCCATCCGCCGGACACCAGACGAGGTGCGTACGGTACCTCCATGCCCAGCTTCGACATCACAGCCGACGAAAGACCAGCAATCGACCCCATCTTGCAGAAGGTACTGGATGCGGTTCCGTTCCGGCTATCAACCGAGGATGGCGTCGACGCGGCGCGGCAGCGGTTCCGCGACCTGCCGCGCCGGCAGGTGCACCCGGAGCTGCGGGTCGAGGACCGGACGATCCCGGGGCCGGCGGGCCCCATCGGCCTCCGGATCTACTGGCCGACAGCCGAAACCGGCGACGCAACCCGGCCGGTCGTGATGTTCTTCCACGGCGGCGGTTTCGTCGTGGGCGATCTGGACACCCACGACGGCACGGCACGCCAGCACGCGGTCGGCGCCGACGCGATCGTGGTGTCCGTCGACTACCGGCTGGCGCCCGAGCACCCCTACCCCGCCGCCGTCGAAGACGCCTGGGCCGCAACGCTGTGGGTCGCCGAGCACGGCGCCGAAATAGGCGGGGAGGCCGGCGCCGACGGACAGCGGATGGCCGTCGCCGGGGATTCCGCCGGCGGGACCATCGCCGCGGCGATGGCGCAGCGCAGCCGGGACCGGGGCGGCCCGCGGATCGCGTTCCAGCTGCTGTGGTACCCCTCCACGCTATGGGACGCGTCGCTGCCGTCGTTCACCGAGAACGCCGCCGCGCCGATCCTCGACGTCAAGGCCGTCGCCGCGTTCTCCCGTTGGTATGCAGGCGATGTCGACATGTCCAACCCGCCNGCGGCCATGGCGCCCGGACGCGCGGGGAACCTGGCCGGGCTACCACCGGCCTACATCGGCGTCGCCGGCTACGACCCGCTGCGCGACGACGGGATCCGCTACGGCGAACTGCTGGCCGCCGCCGGCGTTCCCGCCGAGGTGCACAACGCCGAGACGCTGGTGCACGGGTACCTCGGCTACGCCGGGGTGGTGCCCGCGGCCACCGCCGGGATGGAGCGCGGGNTGGCCGCCCTGCGCCGGGCGNTGCACACCTAGTCGCGGCAAATGCGTACGGTGAACCCATGACTGAGCCGACCACCGCCCGACCCGGCATCGATCCGACGTTCAAATCGTTGCTCGACGCGTTCCCGATGACGTTCAGCGCGTCCGACGGCGTCGAGGTCGCCCGCTCGCGGCTGCGGCAGCTCAAGGTGCCCCAGGAGATGCTTCCCGACCTGCGCATCGAGGAGCGGACCGTCGGCTACGGCGATCTGACCGGTATTCCCGTGCGGATCTACTGGCCGCCGGGCGCCGAGGCCACCGACCGCGCCCTGCCCGTCGTCGTCTTCTACCACGGCGGCGGGTTCTGCCTCGGCGACCTGGACACCCACGATCCCGTCGCCCGCGCGCACGCCGTCGGCGCGGAGGCCATCGTGGTGTCCGTCGACTATCGGCTGGCCCCCGAGCACCCGTTCCCCGCGGGCGTCGACGACTGCTGGGCCGCGTTGCAATGGGCGGCCGACCACGCCGCCGGGCTGGGCGGCGACCCGGACCGGATCGCCGTGGCCGGTGACTCGGCGGGCGCCAACCTCTCCGCCGTGATGACGCTGCTGGCCCGCGACAACGCCGACAAGGGCGGGCCCCGCCTCAAGTTCCAGCTGCTGTGGTACCCGACGGTGTGCGCCGACATGTCGCTGCCGTCGTTCACCGAGAACGCCACCGCGCCCGTCCTGGACCGCGAGGTCATCGACGCCTTCCTGACCTGGTACGTGCCGGACCTCGACGTCACCGATCCCGGTGCCCTGCCCGTCACGTTCGCCCCGGCGGGCGCGACCGANCTGTCCGGTCTGCCGCCGGCCTACATCGGGACCGCCGAACACGACCCGCTGCGCGACGACGGGGCCCGCTACGCCGAGCTGCTCACCGCCGCCGGGGTGCCCGTCGAGCACCGCAACGAGCCCACCCTGGTGCACGGCTACGTCAGCTTCGCCATGGTGATCCCCGCCGCCGCCGAGGCCACCGACCGCGGGCTGGCCGCCCTCCGGAAGGCGCTGCACGGCTAGGCGGGCAACACGGCCCANGGCTACGCTTTCACGCGTGGCCAAGGAGTTCTCCCACCTGGACGGGTCGCTCCGGGACTTCATCGCCCGGCAGGCCATGTTCTTCGTCGCCACCGCGCCCTCCGCGGGGGGCCGAATCAATCTGTCCCCCAAGGGTTATCACGACACCTTCGCCGTGCTCGACGACCACACCGTCGCCTACCTCGACCTGTTCGGCAGCGGCGCGGAGACCATCGCACACCTGCGGGACAACGGCCGGATCACGATCATGTTCTGCTCGTTCACCCGCACGCCGCGGATCCTGCGGCTGTTCGGGACCGGGCGGGTGGTACGCCCCGACGACGCCGAGTTCGACGGCCTGAGCGCGCATTTCGGCGATCGGCACGCCGGCGTCCGGGCCGCGGTCGTCATCGACGTCGAGCGGATCGCCGACGCGTGCGGATTCGCGGTGCCCTATTACGAACTCGTCGACGAACGGCCCGTGCTGGACGCGCATCACGCCAAGGCTACCGACGCGAAGTTCGCGAGTCTGCTGGACCGCAACCGGCACAGCATCGACGGCCTGCCCGCGCTGGACCCCGACCACCCGCTGCCGCCCCGCCGGTAGCGCGAGCAGACGCAAAATCCCCCGCACGCGCGGCGTGTCGGGGGATTTTGCGTCTGCTCGCGGAAAAGGTTAGATGGCGGCCTTGAGCTCGTCGACCTTGTTGAGCTGCTCCCAGGGCAGTTCGATGTCGGTGCGNCCGAAGTGGCCGTACGCGGCGGTCTGCGCGTAGATCGGGCGCAGCAGGTCCAGGTCGCGGACGATCGCGCCCGGCCGCAGGTCGAACACCTCGCCGATGGCCTTCTCGATCTTGACGGGGTCGACGGTCTCGGAGCCGAAGGTCTCGACGAACAGGCCCACCGGCGCGGCCTTGCCGATGGCGTAGGCCACCTGCACCTCGACCCGCTCCGCCAGGCCGGCGCCCACGATGTTCTTGGCGACCCAGCGCATCGCGTACGCCGCCGACCGGTCCACCTTGGACGGGTCCTTGCCCGAGAAGGCGCCGCCGCCGTGGCGGGCCCAGCCGCCGTAGGTGTCGACGATGATCTTGCGGCCGGTGAGCCCCGCGTCGCCCATCGGGCCGCCGAGCACGAACTTGCCGGTCGGGTTGATCAGCAGCCGCGTCGACGACGTGTCCAGCGTGTCGTGCGCCAGGTCGTTGAGCACGGTGTTGAGCACCTTCTCCCGCAGGTCGGGAGTGAGGGTGTTCTCCAGGTCGACGTCGGCGGCGTGCTGCGTGGACATGACCACGGTGTCCAGGCGGACCGGGACGTTGCCCTCGTAGCCGATGGTGACCTGCGTCTTGCCGTCGGGCCGCAGGTAGGGCAGCACACCGCTCTTGCGGACCTCGGTCAGCCGCCGCGACAGCCGGTGCGCCAGCGCGATGGGCAGCGGCATCATCTCCGGGGTCTCGTTGATCGCGTAGCCGAACATCAGGCCCTGGTCGCCGGCGCCCTGGGCGTCCAGCGGGTCCGCCGCACCCTCCACCCGCGCCTCGTGGGCGGTGTCGACCCCCTGGGCGATGTCGGGCGACTGCGCGCCGATCGCGATGTTGACCCCGCAGGTGAGCCCGTCGAAGCCCTTGTCCGACGAGTCGTAGCCGATCTCCAGGATCCGCTCGCGCACGGTGTTGGCGATGTCGGCGAACGCCTCCTTGGCCGTCGTCGTCACCTCGCCCACCACGTGCACCTGCCCGGTGGTGACCAGCGTCTCGACGGCCACCCGCGAGCGGGGGTCCGCGGCCAGCAGCGAGTCGAGGACCGAGTCGCTGATCGCGTCGCAGATCTTGTCCGGATGTCCCTCGGTCACCGACTCACTGGTGAACAGCCGACCCTTTTCGCTCACTATGCTCAATCCCTTCCCATTAATTAGTTAACCAAGTTATATCGTCCGGCCCGTGCCGCGGTCCGGGTGGGCGTTGCCCATCGCGGCCCACCCAACCGAAGCCCGGGGCCCGGCGCCGTTATCCGGCCTCGCCGCGCAGGAACGTGACAATCCCGTCAACGATACGACTCGCCATCAACGTCTTGGAGCCGTGTTCCAGCGCCGACTCGGTCCCGTCGGAGGCCAGCAACCAGCCGTCGTTGCTGTCCACCTCGAACGCCCTGCCCTCGCCGACGGCGTTGACGACCAACAGGTCACACCCCTTGCGCCGGAGCTTCGCCCGCGCGTGGAACAGCACGTCGCCGTTGGCGTCCCCGGTCTCGGCGGCAAACCCGACGATGGCCCGCATGTTGGGCAGCTCGCCGTGGGCGCGCGCCCGCACCGCGGCGGCCAGCACGTCGTCGTTGCGCACCAGCTCGATCGCCGGCGGCTCCTCGGCGCCCTTCTTGATCTTGGCCGCGGCGACCCGCGCGGGCCGGAAGTCGGCGACGGCCGCCGCCATCACCAGGACATCGGCCGCCGGGGCGTGCTTGGACACCGCGTTGCCGAGTTGCTCCGCCGAGCTGACGCGCACGACCTCGACGCCGGCGGGGTCGATGAGGCCCGCGGTGTGCCCGGCGACCAGGGTGACCTCGGCGCCGCGCTGCGCGGCGACCCGCGCGACGGCATAACCCTGTTTGCCGGAGCTGCGGTTGCCGATGAAACGCACGGGATCGATCGGTTCCCGGGTGCCGCCGGCCGTCACCAGCACCTTGTGGCCGGCCAGGTCGTAGGTCAGCGCGTCGTGCCGCTCCAGCAGCAACCGGGCCAAGGTGGTGATCTCCTCGGCCTCGGGCAGCCGGCCCGTGCCGCTGTCGGCGCCGGTGAGGCGTCCGGCCGCGGGTTCCAGCACGACGGCGCCGCGGCGGCGCAGGGTTGCCACGTTGTCGACGGTGGCCGGGTGCAGCCACATCTCGGTGTGCATCGCCGGGGCGAACAGCACCGGGCAGCGCGCGGTGAGCAGGGTCGCGGTCAGCAGGTCGTCGGCACGCCCGGCCGCCGCCCGCGCGAGCAGGTCCGCGGTCGCCGGCGCCACCACGACCAGGTCGGCCTGCTGCCCGATCTGGACGTGCGGCACGTCGGGGACGTCGGAGAAGACGCCGGTGTGCACGGGCTGGCCGGACAGGGCCTCGAAGGTCGCGGCGCCGACAAAGCGCAACGCGGCCTCGGTGGGGACGACCCGCACCGAGTGACCGGCTTCGGAGAGCTGACGAACGACGGTGCACGCCTTGTAGGCGGCGATGCCACCGGAGACGCCGACGACGACTCTTTTCGCGACCCGATCACGGTCGTCCACAGCGCGCCCGGCCCTGCCCTGTTACTCGCCCTCGGTGTGCTCGAGCAGGTCGGCGTGGATCTCGCGCAGCGCGATGGACAGCGGCTTCTCCTGCAGGCCGGGCTCGACGAGCGGGCCGACGTATTCGAGGATGCCCTCACCGAGTTGGTTGTAGTAGTCGTTGATCTGCCGGGCCCGCTTGGCCGCGTAGATGACCAGGGCGTACTTGCTCGAGACGCGGTCCAGCAACTCGTCGATGGGCGGGTTGGTGATGCCCAGCGGGGTGTCGTAGACGCGCTTACCACCTGCGGAGGGATCGAACTGGTCGCCGGCGGGGACGGCGGTCGGCGACGCGTCGGACTGCGGAATACTCACGTAAGAAAATCTCCTGGCGGCCTGGAGCGGTGCGAAAGCTCGATGTTGTGCGGCCAGGCGGCTCATGCCGGGCCCGGGGCGGTTCCCACCAGCAAGGATACCAATTCCGCACACGCAGATTCCAATTGGCTGTTCACCACCACCATGTCGAAGTCGTTTTGGGCCGCCAGTTCGACGCGCGCGGTGTCGAGACGGCGCCGCATCGCCTCGGGCGTCTCGGTGCCGCGGCCGGCCAGCCGGGCCCGCAGATCCTCCCAGCTCGGCGGCGCGAGAAACACGGTGGTGGCCTCGGGCATCGCCTTCTTGACCGCCCTGGCGCCGGCGAGGTCGACCTCGATGAGCACCGGGACACCGGCGGCGGCGGCCGCCCGCACCGGCCCCGCCGGGGTGCCCGACCGGTGCAGCCCGCCGTGGATCTCGGCCCATTCGAGCAGGTCCCCGTCATCGATCAGGCGCTGGAAGCGTTCCGGGCTGACGAAGCGGTAGTCGACGCCGTCGACCTCGCCCGGCCGCGGCGCCCGCGTCGTCGCCGAGACGCTGAAATACAGGTCCGGTATCCGCTCGCGCAGGCACCGGACCACAGTCGACTTACCGACCGCTGAGGGACCGGACAGCACGACCACGCGGCCCGCCGGCTTGCGGCGTCCCCCGTGCCCGGCGTCCGGCCCCTCGCCGGCGCCCACAGGCCCTCCGGCCTGCATCGTCGGCGCGGGCTAGGCGGAGCCGAACTTTTCCAGCAGGGCCTTGCGCTGCCGATCGCCGAGCCCACGCAGGCGGCGGGTCGGCGCGATCTCGAGCTCGGTCATGATTTCCTGCGCCTTGACCTTGCCCACCTTCGGCAGGGCCTCCAGCAGCGCAGACACCTTCATCTTGCCCAGAACTTCATCGGTCTCGGCGTCCTTGAGCACCTGGGTCAGGTTGGTGCCGCCACGCTTGAGCCGATCCTTGAGTTCTGCGCGCGCTCGACGTGCGGCAGCCGCCTTCTCCAACGCGGCCGCGCGCTGCTCGTCGGTCAACTGGGGAAGGGCCACGATTCCTCCGTATCTGATCAATCAATCGCAATCGATCTGGTTTGTCTCTGCCGGTTACAACCAGCGCAGACGACCGTACTCAGGCTTCCTGACGAAATCTAACCCGCCCCCTCCCTTGAGGGGGTAAATGCCCAGCGTAAACCTGGCGCGGCGACCGTCGGGCGGGGGACCGAACGGGGTCGGCGGCAACGCGGACACCGCGCCGGGCCGCCCTCGGGGCGCCCCGGCGCGGGAGCCCCTTTCAGGCCATCTAGCAGGTCTTTTACCCGCCGCCGACGGGGCTCGCGCGGTGCGGTGGCCGGCCTCGCCGCCCGGCCGCGACCACCCGCGGCGGGCGGGCGCTCGAGCGCTGCGGCCAATGACGCATTCGGGCGGCGCGTCGCGCGTGTCGCGGGTGGGCCCCGCGCCGCCCGATCCGACGACGCGCTGCGGCTGAGGCGGCGCCGCGATCGGCTACCATCGAGCGGTGCCGAACCTGCGGATCCGCCAGGCGGCTGAGTTGCTGGGAGTCAGTGACGACACCGTGCGGCGCTGGATCAACCAGGGCGCGCTGACGGTCAGCCACGACGCGGCCGGCCGCAAGGTCATCGCCAGCGAGGACCTCGCCGAGTTCTCCCGCACCAACGCGCCGGCGCCGCCCCCGGACCCGCTCAGCATCGGCAGTTCGGCCCGCAACCGGTTCGTCGGGCTGGTCACCCGGGTCGTCAGCGACCGGGTGATGACGCAGGTGGACATGCAGTGCGGCCCGTTCACCGTGGTGTCGCTGATGAGCACCGAGGCCGCCCGGGAGCTGGCGCTGCGGCCCGGCACCGTCACCGTGGCCGTCGTCAAGGCCACCAACGTGATCGTCGAGACCGCCGACCCCGGCGCGGCGATCGCCTCCGACTGACGCGGCTACGGCGCCGACAGGTACGCGACGGCGTCCAGCATTCTGCGGGCGGCCGCCCGCAGGTCCGACACGCCCGGTCCGGCCCGCAGCACCTCCCGCGACACCGCGGGCAGCAGCTGGCCGGGTGCGGCGCCGCCCAGCCCGGCGAGCGCCTCCGGGCGCCCGCCCTGCACCCCGACACCGGGCACCAGCACCGGGCCGCCCAGCGCGCTGACGTCGGGCGCCTCGAACACCGTCGCCCCCACCACCACGCCGACGGAGCCGGGCCCGTAGGACGCGCCGGCCCGGTTCAGCACCGCCGCCTGGTCGACGACCAGCTGGGCCACGGTGCGGCCGTCGAAGGTTGCGCGCTGCACCGTGGCGCCCTCCGGGTTCGACGTCGCCGCCAGGACGAACACGCCCCGGTCGTTGGCGGCGGCGGCCTCCAGCAGCGGCCGCAGCGAGCCGAACCCCAGATAGGGCGAGGCCGTCACCGCGTCGGCGGCCAACGGCGAATCCCCCGCCCAGGCGGCGGCGTAGGCCGCCATCGTCGTCCCGATGTCCCCGCGCTTGGCGTCGGCCAGCACCAGCACCCCGGCCGACCGCAACGCGGCGATGGTGCGCTCGAGCACCGCGTAGCCGGCCGCGCCGTAGGCCTCGAAGAACGCCACCTGCGGTTTGACGACGGCGAACCCGGCGAACGCCTCGACGCAGGTGTCACAGAACGCGGCCAGCCCGTCGGGGGTCGTCGGCAGGTCCCACGCCCGCAGCAGTTCCGGGTGCGGATCGATGCCCAGGCACAGCGGCCCGCGCTGTGCCTTCGCATCGGTGAGCCGAACGCCGAACCCGGTCACTGGTCGCTGCCCGGCCCGATCATGCTGTGCAGTTCCTGCAGGCAGCGCACCCCGATGTCGCCGCGGATGCCCGCTTCGATGCCCTGCACCGCCGCCGACGCCCCCTGCACCGTGGTGACGCAGGGGATGTTGACCCCGACCGCAACGGACCGGATCTCGTAGCCGTCGATGCGCGGGCCGGAGTTGCCGTAGGGCGTGTTGATCACCATGTCGACCTCGCCGGCCTTGATGGCGTCCACCGCCGAGACCTCCGGGCGGCCCGGTTGCGGCGGCTCGAAGTGCTTGCGCACCTCGTCGCAGGGAATGCCGTTGCGGCGCAACATCTCCGCGGTCCCCTCGGTGGCCAGGACACGGAATCCGAGGTCGGCCAGCCGCTTGACGGGGAACACCAGTGAGCGCTTGTCGCGGTTGGCGACCGAGACGAACACGGTGCCGCGGTCCGGCAGCGAACCGTAGGCGGCGGTCTGGCTCTTGGCGAAGGCGCTGCCGAAGTCGCGGTCGATGCCCATGACCTCGCCGGTCGACTTCATCTCCGGGCCCAGCAGCGAGTCGATCGCCGCTCCGTCGGCGCTGTGGAACCGGTGGAACGGCAGCACCGCCTCCTTGACCGCGATCGGGGCCGTCGGGGCCGCATGGCCGCCGTCCCCGGAAGCGGCCAGGATGCCCTCGCCGCGAAGCTGGGAGATCTTGGCGCCCAGCATGATCCGCGCGCAGGCCTTGGCGAGCGGGATCGCCGTGGCCTTGGACACGAAAGGAACGGTACGGCTCGCTCTCGGGTTGGCCTCCAGGACGTAGAGCACGTCGTCCTTGAGGGCGTACTGCACGTTGAGCAGGCCGATCACGCCGACGCCGTGGGCGATGGCCTCGGTCGCGTGACGGACCTTCTCGATGTCGCTGCGGCCCAACGTGACCGGCGGCAGCGCGCACGCCGAGTCGCCGGAGTGGATGCCGGCCTCCTCGATGTGCTCCATGATGCCGCCGATGTAGACCTCGGTGCCGTCGCACAACGCGTCGACGTCGATCTCCACCGCGTCCTCGAGGAAGCGGTCGACGAGCACGGGATGCTCGGGCGAGAGCTCGGTGGCGCGGCCGATGTAGCTCTTGAGCGTCTCCTCGTCGTAGACGATCTCCATGCCGCGGCCGCCCAGCACATACGAGGGCCGCACCAGCACCGGATAGCCGATGTCCTCGGCGATCCGGCGCGCCTGCGCGAAGGTCGTGGCCATGCCGTAGCGGGGCGCGGGCAGGCCCGCGGTGGCCAGCAGGTCGCCGAACGCGCCGCGGTCCTCGGCCAGGTCGATGGCCCCCGGCGGGGTGCCGACGATGGGAACCCCGGCGTCGGCGAGGCGTTGCGCAAGCCCGAGGGGCGTCTGGCCGCCGAGCTGCACGATGACGCCCGCGACCCCGGGACCGTCGCCGGCCGAATCGGTTTCGGCGCGGAAGACCTCGAGGACGTCCTCGAACGTCAGGGGCTCGAAGTAGAGCCGGTCGGCGGTGTCGTAGTCGGTGGACACCGTCTCCGGGTTGCAGTTGACCATCACGGTCTCGAAACCCGCCTGGCTCAACGTGGTTGCCGCATGCACACAGCTGTAGTCGAATTCGATGCCCTGCCCGATCCGGTTCGGGCCGGAGCCCAGGATCAGCACCTTGGGCTTCTCCGTCTGCGGGGCCACCTCCGTCTCGGCGGCGGGGTCGAGCTCGTAGCTGCTGTAGTGGTAGGGCGTCTTGGCCTCGAACTCCGCGGCGCAGGTGTCGACCGTCTTGTACACCGGGTGGATGCCGAGGCGCTCGCGCAGCGAGCGCACCCCGTTCTCGCCGGCCAGTTCCGGTCGCAGCGCAGCGATCTGGCCGTCCGAGAGCCCGTTGTGCTTGCCGCGGCGCAGCAGCTCCGCGTCGAGCACCGGGGCCGCGGCCAGCTCGGCGCGCAGCTTGACCAGCTCGCCGATCTGCGCGACGAACCACGGGTCCACGCCGCTGGCCTCGGCGACCCGCTCCACCGAAGCGCCCAGCCGCAGCGCCCGTTCCAGGTCGTAGAGCCGCCCTTCGGTCGGGGTGCGCAGCCGGGTCAGCACCTCCTCGGCGTCGCCGTCGGGGTCCGGCTTGGTCCAGAACCCGGCACGGTCGGTCTCCAGCGACCGCATCACCTTACCCAGCGCCTCGACGAAGTTGCGTCCCAACGACATCGCCTCGCCGACGGATTGCATCGTGGTGGTCAGGGTGGGGTCGGCGCCGGGGAACTTCTCGAACGCGAACCGCGGGGCCTTGACCACGACGTAGTCCAGCGTGGGCTCGAAGGCGGCCGGGGTCTCCTTGGTGATGTCGTTGACGATCTCGTCGAGGGTGTAGCCGATGGCCAGCTTCGCGGCGATCTTGGCGATCGGGAAGCCGGTGGCCTTGGACGCCAGCGCACTCGACCGGGACACCCGGGGGTTCATCTCGACAACGATCAGCCGGCCGTCGGCCGGGTCGACCGCGAACTGGATGTTGCAGCCGCCGGTGTCGACGCCGACCTCGCGCAGGATCGCGATGGCCAGGTCACGCATGCGCTGGTATTCCCGGTCGGTCAGCGTCATGGCCGGCGCGACGGTGACCGAGTCGCCGGTGTGCACGCCCATCGGGTCGACGTTCTCGATGGAGCACACCACGACCACGTTGTCGTGGCCGTCGCGCATCAGCTCGAGCTCGAATTCCTTCCAGCCGTAGATGGATTCCTCGATCAGCACGTTGGCGCTGGGCGAGGCCGCCAGCCCGGCGCCCGCCATCCGCTCGATCTCCTCGGGGGAGTGCGCCATCCCCGACCCCAGCCCGCCCATGGTGAAGCTGGGCCGCACCACCACCGGAAGGCCCAGCTCGGCGACCGTCTCGTGGACCTCCTCAATTGTGAAACACACTCGGCTGCGGGCAGATTCACCGCCGACCTTGCCGACGATGTCCTTGAACATCTGCCGGTCCTCGCCGCGCTGGATCGCGTCGAAGTCGGCCCCGATGAGTTCGATGCCGTACCGCTCCAGCACCCCGTTCTCATGCAGGGCGACCGCGGTGTTGAGCGCGGTCTGCCCGCCCAGGGTGGCCAGCAGCGCGTCGATCCGGTTGCCGCGCTCGGCCTGCTGGGCGATCACCCGCTCGACGAAGGCCGGCGTGATGGGCTCGATATAGGTGAAGTCGGCGTATTCGGGGTCGGTCATGATGGTGGCCGGGTTGGAGTTGACCAGGCTCACCTGCAGGCCCTCGGCCCGCAGCACCCGGCAGGCCTGCGTGCCGGAGTAGTCGAACTCGCAGGCCTGTCCGATCACGATCGGCCCCGAGCCGATCACCAGCACGTGGTTGAGGTCGGTGCGACGCGGCACTAGAGCTTCCTTCCGGTCTCGGCGCGAGCGTGCGTACATGCACGCCAGATACGGCGTGTCGCCGTACCGACACGCGCGCTCGTGGTCATTGCCGGCCCTCCATCATGTCGATGAATTGGTCGAACAGGTACTCCGCGTCGTGGGGACCGGCGGCGGCCTCGGGGTGGTACTGCACCGAGAACGCCCGCCCACTGGCGAGTTTGACGCCCTCGACCACGCCGTCGTTGGCGCAGGTGTGGCTGACCGCCGCCGGGCCGAACGGCGTGTCGAAGGACTGGCCCGCCTCCCCTTCCAGCGCGAAGCCGTGGTTCTGGGCGGTGATCGCGACCCGGCCGGTGGCGTGGTCGATGACCGGGATGTTGATGCCCCGGTGACCGAACACCATCTTGTAGGTGGACAGNCCCAGCGCCCGCCCCAGGATCTGGTTGCCGAAACAGATGCCGAACAACGGGATNCCGGCGCCCAGCACCTCGCGGGTGAGCCCGACGACGTGGTCGGCGGTGGCCGGGTCACCGGGGCCGTTGGACAGGAAGACACCGTCGGGCGCGAGCTCGCGGATCTGCTCGAAGGTGACCGACGACGGCAGCACGTGGCTGCGGATGCCGCGGCGGGCGAAGTTGCGCGGGGTGTTGGTCTTGATCCCCAGGTCCAGCGCGGCCACCGTGAACCGGCGGGTGCCCTCCGCCTCCACCACATAGGCCTGCGGCGTGCTGACCTCGCCCGCCAGGTCGGCGCCCAGCATGGAGCGCTGGCCGACGACCCGCTCGAGCAGCTCGGCNGGTTCGGCCAGGGCGTCACCGGAGAACACCCCCGCCTTCATCGATCCGCGGCTGCGCAGCTGCCGCACCACCGCCCGGGTGTCGATGCCGGCGATCCCGACGACGTGCTGGCGGGCCAGCTCGTCCTCCAGGGTGCCGGTGGCCCGCCAGTTGGACGCGCGCGGCGACGGGTCGCGCACCGCGTACCCGGCCACCCAGATCTTGTCGCCGCGGCTCTCGGCGTCCTCGGTGTTCCAGCCGGTGTTGCCGATCTGCGGCGCGGTGGCCACCACGATCTGCCGGTGGTAGCTCGGATCGGTCAGTGTCTCCTGATAGCCGGACATGCCGGTGCAAAACACTGCCTCCCCCAGCGTTTGGCCGACCTCGCCGTACGGCGTCCCGGTGAAGACGCGGCCGTCCTCGAGTACCAGCAGGGCTTCAGTGGTCATCGGCGCCGCTCCTCCNCATTGCTCTCATTGCTGGATTGCTCTCATTGCTGGGTCTCCCGCAGCACGTCGTCGTATTCGTCACGATTGTCGGCGCGGAACCCGGTGTCGATCTCGGCGCCCGACGGCAGCCGCCACCGGATCGCCAGTATCCCGTTGCGGGCGCCGACCTTACCGGCCATGCCCCGCTCGGTGCGGACGGCCACGATCGACTCCTGGGGAATCCAAAGCGGGTTGGCGTGGCTGCGTTCCAGCAGGATTCCCTCCGGATAGCGNNTCAGCACCGCCCTGCTGCGGTAGCCCAGATCGCCGACGGTGACCCGGTCGTTCCAGGCGGGTGACAGCGTGCAGCCGACATAGACGCCCCGGATGGTGCTGGTCGCCCCGCCCACCTCAGCGGGCATCCCGGGCAGGCTGCCGATCAGCTCGGCCTGCCGTTGGGCGCGGCGCCGCCAGCCGCGCATCATCAGCTGGATCAGCACCGCGATCACCACCACCAGCACGGCCGCGAAGATGAGCGACCCCACCAGCGTGCCGGAGTTCATGCGCGCCGCTCCTCCACGCCTTCCCCGATCGCACTGCCCTGTTCATCGTCGCCGTCGCGGTTCATGCCGGGCTCTTCCCGTCGCGGGCGGTGATCTTGCCACGCAGCAGGGTCGCGGTCACGGTGGCGGGCAGGGTCATCGACTCATACGGCGTGTTGGCCGACCGGCTGGCCAGGCGCGGCCCGGCGACCGTCCAGGTGGCGTCGGGGTCCACCACGGTCAGGTTCGCCGGCTCCCCCACCTCCAGCGGCCGGCCGTGATCGGGCAGGCCGGCGATGCGAGCCGGGTTCTCACTCATCACCCTGGCGACACCGCGCCAGCTCAGCAGCCCGGGCGCCACCATGGTCTGCACCACCACCGACAGCGCCGTCTGCAACCCCAGCATGCCGGGGCGCGCCGCGGAGAACTCGACGCATTTCTCGTGCTCGGCGTGGGGTGCGTGATCGGTGGCCACGCAGTCGATTACCCCGTCGGCGAGCGCNTGACGCAAAGCCAGCGCGTCGGAGGCCTCCCGCAGCGGCGGATTGACCCGGTTGACGCCGTCATAACTGCCCAGTCGGCTGTCGTCGAGCAGCAGGTGGTGGGGGGTGACCTCGGCGGTGATCGAAATACCTTGCTCCTTGGCCCATTTCAGGATCTCGACGGTACCCGCGGTGGAGGCGTGGCAGATGTGCACCCGGGCGCCGGCGTCGCGGGCCAGCAGCGCGTCGCGGGCCACGATCGATTCCTCGGCGGCCCTGGGCCATCCGGCCAGCCCCAGCCGCCCGGCCGTGGGCCCCTCGTGGGCGACCGCACCCGCGGTCAGTCGCGGCTCCTCGGCGTGCTGGGCGACCAGGGCCCCCAGGCCGGTGGCGTATTCCAGGGCGCGGCGCATCACCAGCGGGTCGTGCACGCAGACGCCGTCGTCGGAGAACATGCGCACCTGCGCGGCGCCGGCGGCCATCATGCCCATCTCGGTGAGCTGGACCCCGGCCAGGCCGACGGTGACGGCGCCGACGGGGTGCACGTCGACCAGGCCGACCTGCCGGCCGCGGTGCCACACGTGGTCGGTGACCACCGGGCTGTCGGCGACCGGGTTGGTGTTGGCCATCGCGAACACCGCGGTATACCCGCCCAAAGCCGCTGCGGCCGAACCTGTTTCGATGTCCTCGGCGTATTCGCGGCCGGGCTCGCGCAGATGGGTGTGCAAGTCGACGAAGCCGGGCAGCAGCACGTGGCCCGTGGCGTCGATCACGTCCGCGTATTCGGGGATAGGCAGACCCGCACCGATCGCGGCGACCTGAGAATCCTCGACCAGGACGTCGACCCGGTCGCCTTCGCCGTAGAGCCGGACCCCGCGCAGCAGCACCGTCACGCTGTACCCTCTTCCCCGGCCGCTTCGGTGCCGACCAGCACATGGAACAGCACCGCCATCCGCACATGCACACCGTTGGAAACCTGTTGCAGGACAGCCGATTGCGTGGAGTCGGCCACCGACGAGGCGATCTCCATGCCGCGCACCATCGGTCCCGGGTGCAGCACCACGGCGTGGCCGGGCAGCATCGCCTGCCGGCGGTCGGACAGGCCGTAGCGCACCGAGTACTCGCGCACCGACGGGAAGAAGCCGCCGGTCATCCGCTCGGCCTGCACCCGCAGCATCAGCACCGCGTCCGCGGCGGGCAGCTCGGCGTCGAAGTCGTAGGAGACCGTCGCCGGCCAGCCGTCGACCCCGGCCGGCAGCAGCGTGGGCGGGGCGACCAGCACCACCTCGGCGCCCAGGGTGGCCAGCAGTGTGACGTTGGAGCGGGCGACGCGGCTGTGCAGGATGTCCCCGACGATCACGATGCGCCGGCCCTCGATGCCGCCGAGGCGCTGGCGCAGGGTCAGCGCGTCCAGCAGCGCCTGGGTGGGGTGCTCGTGGGTGCCGTCGCCGGCGTTGATCACCGACGGGCCGCCCTCCCGCAGGCCCGCGGACGAACTCCACTCGGCCAGCAGCTGCGCGGCACCGGAGGCGGGATGCCGGACGATCAGCGCGTCGGCGCCGGCCGCGCGCAGCGTCAGCGCGGTGTCGCGCAGCGACTCCCCCTTGCCCACCGAGGATCCGGCCGCGCTGACGTTGATCACGTCGGCGCTCATCCATTTGCCGGCGACCTCGAACGACACCCGGGTGCGGGTCGAGTTCTCGTAGAACATCGTGATCACGGTGCGGCCGCGCAGCGTCGGCAGCTTCTTGATCTCGCGGCCCACCAGAGCCTGTGCGAAGCGGTCGGCGTCGTCGAGGATCGCGGTGGCCTCGTCGCGACTCAGGTCGTCGGCGGCCAGCAGGTGCCTGGTCATCAGATGTCGTCCCGCGAGAGCACCACGCCGTCGCGGCCGTCGTGCTCGCCGAGCAGCACGTGGACGCTCTCGCTGCGTGACGTCGGTACGTTCTTGCCGACGTAGTCGGCGCGCAGCGGGAGTTCGCGGTGACCGCGGTCCACCAGCACCGCCAGTTGCACCGCGCGGGGCCGGCCCACGTCGCGCAGCGCGTCCAGGGCGGCCGCCACCGTGCGTCCCGAGAACAGCACGTCGTCGACCAGGATCACCAGCGCGTCGTCGACGCCGCCCGCCGGGATCGAGGTGGTTTCCAGCGCCCGGGGCGGCTTGTTCCTCAGGTCGTCGCGGTAGAGGGTGATGTCCAGGGCGCCGCGCGCGACGTCGACCCCGCTGTACTCGGCGATGTTGACGGCCAGGCGTTCGGCCAGGATGACGCCGCGGGTCGGGATCCCGAGCAGCACGACCCGCGGCGCGTCCGCGCCGTCGAGCGCCGTCTTTTCGATGATCTGATGTGCGATGCGGGAAATGGTTCGGCCCACGTCGGCCGCCGACATCAACTCGCGGCCGGTGGCGGCTTCATCCGCGGCACCCATGCGTGGCTTGACCTCCTTCTCCGCCTCGCGGGACGGATCGTTAAAGGATGTCGACTGTCCGGCAGCGTAGCATGGCCACGCCCTGCGCCGGATCAGGGCGATCCACGACGGACGGGGCAGATGGTGCGGCGGGTGTTGGGCTCGGAGCAGGCACCCGGGGTCGCGCTGTTGGTGGCGACAGTGGCCGCGCTCGTCTGGGCCAACTGCGCCGACCACAGCTACGGCAGCTGGTGGAGGATCGAATTCGGTTGGCCGCGTGCGGGTCTGCGCATGGATGCGCGGCACTGGGCCGACGACGCGTTGATGACGATCTTTTTCTTCGTCATCGGCCTTGAACTCAAGTACGAACTGGCTCGCGGATCCCTGGCGCGCCCGCGCCGCGCACTGGTGCCGGTGTTCGCGGCGATCGGCGGGGCGGTGGTGCCGGCCGTCACGTTTCTGGCGATCACCTGGGGCACCGACGCGGCGTCGGGCTGGGGTATCCCGATGGCCACCGACCCCGCGTTCGCGGTCGGCGTGCTGGCGCTGGTCGCCCGCCACGCCCCGGCCGGGGTGCGGGCCATGCTGCTGGCGCTCGCTACCGTCGACGACGTGCTGGCGGTGCTCGTGATCGCGTTCGGCTACGCGCGCGGCGTCGCCTGGGGCTGGCTGGCGGGGGCCGCGGCCGGCTGCTTGCTGGTGGTGCTGCTCCGCCGCATCGGCGTGACGGCGGTCTGGGCGTACCTGCCCGTCGGCGTCCTGGTGTGGTTCGCGACGCTGCACAGCGGCGTCCATGCCACCCTCGCCGGCGTCGCGCTCGCCCTGCTCACCCCGGCCGGCCCGGTGGCGGGCCGCCGCGTCCTGGCCGAGCTGCTGCGGGTGGCGGGCCCGGCCAGCGCGTTCGTGGCGGTACCGATCTTCGCCCTGGCCAACGCCGGTGTGGTGGTGGACCCGTCGGCGCTGAGCCGCGCGGCGCAGGCACCGGTGACGTGGGCCGTGCTGGTGGCGCTGCTGGGCGGCAAGCTTCTCGGCGTGACGGGAGCGATCGCGATCGCGATCGGCGGCAGGTTCGGGCAGTTACCCGCCGGGGTCCGCCCCGCGCACGTGCTCGGACTGGGCTGCATCGCCGGGCTCGGATTCACGGTGGCGTTGCTCGTCACCAATCTGGCCTACACCGACGTCGCGATGATCCAGGACGCGAAGATCGCGATCTTCACCGCGTCGCTGGTGGCGACGGTCGCCGCCGCGGCCACGTTCACCGTCACCGGGCGGCGGACCGGCCGCTGACCGACGTCGATGTCGGCGGGCTCCGGCTCGCATCACGAGTACGCGCACCGCCAAACGCCTCGACGCGCAACCCGCTGCGTGACGCGCGTATCGCCGCGGCCATTTATCGTGCGGCAGCCCAGTCACCAGAGCCGGGACACGGCCGCGTCACCCGAGCAGTTCCCGGATATCCGACGCCGTGATCGCCGCGCCGAAAAGGTCACCCTCGTCGACCACGGCGGTGAAGAGTTCCCGCTTGCGCTGCTGCAGCGCCGCCACCTTCTCTTCGATGGTCGCCCGCGACACCAGCCGGTAGACGGTGACCGGACGGGTCTGGCCGATGCGGTGGGTACGGTCGACGGCCTGGGCTTCGGCGGCCGGACTCCACCACGGGTCGCAGACGAAACAATAGTCGGCCTCGGTAAGGTTGAGCCCAAATCCACCCGCCTTCAGGCTGATCAGGAACACCGGGTTGTGCCCGTCACGGAATTGCGTGACGGTCGCGGCACGTTTCTTGGCGCTCACCGACCCGTCGAGATAGCTGTAGCTGATGCCGGCGGAGTCCAGATGCGACCGCAGGATACCCAGGAATCCGGTGAACTGGCTGAATACCAGTGCGCTGTGCCCTTCGGACACCAACTGGGTCAGTTGCTCGACGAGAAAGTCGATCTTCGCCGAGCCACTGTTGATGTGGGTTCGGTCGACCAGACCGGGATGCAGACTCAACTGGCGCAACAGGGTCAGGGACCGAAAGATCTGGAACCGGTTCTTCTCCCATTCGCCCAACAGACCCAGCACCTTTTGACGCTCTCGGGCCAGCCGGGTGTCGTAGATCTTGCGGTGCTTGGCGGCCAGATCGATGGCCAGGACTTGCTCCTGCTTTGGCGGTAGTTCGGCGATGACGTGAGTCTTGGTGCGGCGCAACATCACCGGCTTGATTCGGCGCCGCAAGATCGGCAGACGATCACGGTTGGCACCGGACTCGATGGGCTTGCGGAANTAGTCGGCGAACGCCGTGGGCGACGGGAACAAACCGGGCACCGTGANCGACAGTAGCGACCACAGCTCCATCAGGTTGTTCTCCATCGGAGTGCCGGTGATGGCCAATTTGAACCCGGCCTCNAGGCGGCGGGCGCACTGGTGCGTCTTGCTGTTGTGGTTTTTGACGAACTGNGCCTCGTCGAGAATCAGCGCAGCCCAGTCGACTCCGGTGTATGCCTCGAAGTCGATGCGCAGCAGCGCATAAGACGTCACCACGATATCGGCGGTGTCCACCACCTCCGCGAGTGGGCGAGCGGACCGGGCCTCGGTGGCGGTGACGGCAACCGCGCTCAGCGTGGGCGTGAATCGCCGAACCTCGGACAGCCAGTTGTCGACCACACTGGTGGGCGCGACCACAAGAAATTTACCGGCACCCGCGGCCGCGGCGCGGGCGATCAGGGCCAGTGTCTGCACCGTCTTGCCCAGACCCATGTCGTCGGCCAACACCCCGCCGAGGCCGTTGTCCCACAGGAACGACAGCCAATCCAGGCCGTCGCGCTGATAGTCGCGCAGGTTCGCTTTCAGCGCGCGGGGCACATCGATCCGCGCCGGTGGTCGCGCCGCGGCCAACCGGGCCAGGGAACTCCGCCAGGCAGCCAACTGCTGGTCGACGACCCCCAGAGCGAGAAGCTCTTCCCACAAGGTGGCGTTGAGCGATTTCGCGTTCACCTTGCCGGCGTCGATCTCGCCGAGCGCGCGGGCCTCGTCGAGCAACTGGCGCAACCGCAGCAGCTCCGGTGTGTCGAGCCGGAAATAGACTCCGGTCGGTAGCAGCATATGCGTTGCACCCGAAGCTATTTCGCTGATGACATCCGGCAGCGCAACGCTGTGTCCGTCCACCAGCACACTGATGTTCAGATCGAACCAATCGTTGCGTATCGGCTCGCCGTCGGCGCTGCCGAACTCCAGACTCGGCCCGGAGGATGACGCGCGGAAGTCCGGTGCACCGTCATCGATCTCGATTGTCAGGGCGTCGTGAGCGTCCAGTTCGGCCAACACCTCGCCGCACAGCACCGCCGCCTCCGCGGCGGTCAGGTCGACTGCTGAGCGCAATGTCGTCAGTGATGCCGCGCCGGTTGCGGCGTCGGCGTCCTCGGCGTTGCGGATGGCGTTCAACTCGGCGATGACCGCGGAGTCCAGAATCCGCTCCATTCGCCGACGGATCTGGCGCTCAGCCTGATGTTTCCAGGTACGCGACGCCGCAGCGACGGCGCGCAGCGTCGGCGCGATGCGCTGCCAGGCGACCTCTTCGGCCGCAGCGTCGCGGTAGACGCTGAGCTCCGGTGGCGAGTCGGGGGCGAAGTCGTGGTGTTTGTCGTCGACTTCGTAGCGGGTGCTCCAGTACGCGCAGGCGCCGGTGCCGGCCATCGTGACGGTCAGAACCGGCATCGGCCCGACGATGACGGGCGGGGCGAACAGTCCCTCTTCGACCTCGACCGGCATGCTGGCGGTCAGCTGCGGCAGGATCGTCAGCGAGAACTCGTCGACGTCCGCGGCGGGGATGTGCAACCGCTCGTCGCGGCCGACGAGTTCGAGCAGCGCGCGGCCGGGAACCGGGTCGAAGGCGCCCAGCCGCAACACCCCCTCGCTGACCGTGTACACACCGTGCGGCGTGGTCCGCCCGATCAGACCAGCGCCGGCCGGCCCGTACTTCTCGCCGTCGAGGATCAGTGCGACGGATGCGGTTGCGCCCCCTGCAGAGCTCGCGGTGAAATCGAGTCGCAGCTGGGCGTTCTTGATGAATTCGACAGCGGTCAAGCCACTGGATTTGTCAGCGACCATCGCCACCCCGGCGTCCTCGGCGTCTATGAGCTTCGGCCACAACGCCGCGGAAGTGCCGTTGAGCAGCCAGCCGTCGCCGGCATACATCAGGCCGGACCGCTGCGCCTCTACCGCAAGCCCCCGAATGGCGTCGTACTGGCGACGGTTGAACTGCCCCGATGCGCTGTCGTACATCAACCGCTGCCAGCTCAGCCCGCGCTTGATCCAGGTTCCGCGTTTGCCGATCGTCACCGGGCGCAGTGCGACAGCCTCACCGGGCCGGTACCGGGTGGGCGGCATGAGCGCGAACTGCAACCCGATCGGTGACCCGCCGGTGCTCGCCACCGGGGCCGACATTTCGCCGAGCAGCTCGGAGAGCACCGCCCGCCAACGCCCCGGCTCGGGGTCGGGACGGGTCGCGACGCCGGCGGCGGTCAACAGCAGCGCGACGGCGTGCTTGCAGAAGGCGCCGACCGGGCACGAGCAGTCCGCCCAGGCGATCCCNAAGCCGTCGTCGAATTCCTCAAGGCCCACCTCGACCCAGTAGTCGCGNTCGCCAGAGCCCGCGCAGGAGCCGCTCAACGTCGCGGCCTCACCGTCCCAGACCACATCCCGGACGTGGCCTTGACGGGCGTAGCGCACGCCGCGGGCGACAGTGGTGGCACCGAAGTCCGGGTCGAGATCACCGGGATCGATAACGAAACACGCGGCCATGGTGCAGACGATAGCGGCGGGCACCGACAGTGCCCGCAGGATATCGGGGCGCGTCGCGTTGCGTCTGCGAAAATCAATTCTCACCAGCAACAGGCACCTCAGCGGTCAGTGTCGTATCGTCCGGCCGGCCGTGCTCGCATATTTTTTGATCGGCCGGGAACCGCCCCGGACGCATCGACGACGGCCGGGATGGCGCGCGGATCGAAACATGCAACCGGGCAGTGGCAAGCTGTTTCGGCCACCGGTGCGGCCTTGCCGCACCTGGGCGCGGTACGGCACCGCCCGCGGCGACATCANCACCTCAGCGCGCGTGCTCCGCGCAGACCACAGCGGCCGAACTATAGGGTGGCACAAATGACGGACTCGAATTCATCGCCGGGTTTCTCGGGGTTGCAGCGCATGGACTTCGACGCGCTCTACCGCGGCGAGAGCCCCGGCGAGGGCATCCCGCCGATGCCCACCCCGCCGTGGGACACCAAGGCGCCCAAGGACAACGTCATCGCCTGGCACGACCGCGGCTGGGTGCACGGCGACGTCGTCGACATCGGCTGCGGGCTCGGCGACAACGCCGTCTATCTGGCCAAGAACGGCCACCGGGTGACCGGGCTGGACATCTCCCCGACCGCGCTGATCACCGCCGAGCGGCGGGCCGCCGACGCAGGAGTCGACGTGCGGTTCGCGGTGGCCGACGCCACCCGGCTCGACGGCTACACCGGCGCCTTCGACACCGTCGTCGACAGCGGCATGTTCCACTGCCTCGACGACGACGGCAAACGCCGCTACGCCGCCGCGGTGCACCGCGCGACCCGGCCCGGGGCCACGCTGCTGATCAGTTGCTTCTCCGACGCCAACCCCGTCGACGACCAATGGCCGCGCCCGATGGTCTCCGAGCAGACGCTGCGCGACGTCCTCGGCGGCGGGGGCTGGGACATCCAGTCCCTGGAACCCGCCACGATGCGCCGCGAACACGACGGCGCGCGGGTCGAGATGTCGTACTGGTACGTGCGCGCGCAGCGGCGCTCGTGAACCTGCAGGGCAACGCGGCCTCCATCCNCGAGGTGTGCGACGCAGGGCTGCTCTCCGGCGCGGTGACGCTGGTCTGGCAGCGCGGAAAAGTGCTGCAGATCAACGAGATCGGCTACCGTGACGTCGACGCGGGGCTGCCGATGCGGCAGGACACCCTGTTCCGCATCGCGTCGATGACCAAACCCGTCACCGTCGCCGCGGTGATGAGCCTGNTCGACGAGGGCAGGCTGACGCTCAAAGACCCGATCGCGCGCTGGGCGCCGGAGCTGGCCGACGTGCGGGTGCTCGACGACCCGCGCGGCCCGCTGGACCGCACGCATCCGGCGCAGCGCGCCATCCTGATCGAGGACCTGCTCACCCACACCAGCGGCCTGGCCTACGGCTTCTCGGTGTCCGGGCCGATCTCGCGGGCCTACGTGCGGCTGCCGTTCAACNAGGGGCCCGACGCGTGGCTGACCGAGCTGGCCAAACTGCCGCTGGTGCACCAACCCGGAGAGCGGGTCACCTACAGCCACTCCATCGACCTGCTGGGGGTCATCGCCTCCCGCGTCGAGGGCAAACCGTTCCACCAGGTGCTCGACGAACGGGTGCTGGGGCCGGCGGGCATGACCGACACGGGGTTCTTCGTCACCGAGGANGCGCGGCGGCGCGCCGCGACGATGTACCGGATCGACGAGCGGGGCGCGCTGCGCCACGACGTGATGGGGACCCCGCACATCAAACCGCCGTCGTTCTGCAATGCCGGCGGCGGGTTGTGGTCAACCGCCGGCGACTACCTGCGGTTCGTGCGGATGCTGCTCGGCGACGGGACCGTCGA
>JGI24721J26819_10001641_pt1 | contig 25092 bp, 24 predicted proteins | sample YelNatPaOPGAMG01_FD_26819 | JGI IMG/M metagenome (IMG submission 26819) | reverse complement strand
TTGCCAAGCTAATTGTCAGGCCCCACCTACCCGCTATAATTGCAATACCAATACTTGGCAATGTTACGCTTCTTTATGGGGCCAATATTCTTCTTTAACTGATTGCCAAGCTAATTGTCAACCTTCTCGGCCACCAACCGTTGATTTAAGCGTTTATCCAGCTACCATTTATACTGGCCAATCAAGTCTGCTTTCTTGGTATTCTAATTATGCCACTTCCTGTTATGCTTCAGGTGGTTGGTCTGGAACAAAGAGTTTAAGCGGTAGTGAAACAGTGACACCTAACCAGACGACTACTTATACGATTACTTGCTACGGAGCCGGTGGCAGTGCCACTGATACCGTGACTGTTGTTGTTTTGAGTCAGTACCTCACTAATTCCACCTTGGATATTACTAAGTTAGGCCGCAATTTAACAGCTGGTCAAAATTACTACGCCATGAGTGTTAATGTGAAAACTGATGAAGTGATTGAATTTTGGATTAGGGTGGCTAATACCGGTAATACCACGGCTTTAAATGTGGTAGTGAAAGATTCCTTGCCTTTAGGTTTGAAATATTATCCTAATTCCACTAAGGTTGATGGCCAAAGCTGGGCTGATGGTTTAACTACTACTGGTCTTTCTTTAGGGAATTTATCTTCAGGTGCAGTTCGAATTATTACTTTTCAAGCAATTCAAGAATCAACTACTTCCTATACTTCAGCTTACAATTTAGCCACCGTTGAGGCCTCTAATGCTTCTAGCAATTCCAGCCGCTGTCTTATTAACCATCAAGCTGTTTTAGGAGCAGCGACGGTAGCAACTGGTCCCAGAGAAACCCTTCTTTTATCCTTGGTTTTAAGCGCTTTAATGACTTTAGTAGCTTGGTATTATTTCAGTCGTCACCCCCAAGGCCGATTGCTTTTAGAAAGATTTAAGGATTGGAAGNCAGAACTGGCCTTAAAGCGATTGAGTAAAAGAATGAATTAAAATTAAAGCCCCTNGAAAGAGGGGTTTTAATTTTATTGAAATTGGGCTGAATCAATAATTTGATTAAAAAGTTTTTGATAGGTTTCGAATAAATCAGCCGGGGCCATCAAAATTAATTCATAAACCGCACCTTCATTTTCTAAAAAATAATAACGCTCCAGTGTTTTAATATTTTTTAAGCCGGAAAATTGGTACTGGGCATTAATCAAATAACCGTTTGCTTTTTCTTCTTTACTTAAAAGAGTGATTTTATCTTCGCTTAAACCTTTATCCTTCCAAATATCTTCTTTGTTTTCAGCCGGCAGAATATTTCTTTTTAAAAGCATAAGTATTACCGGTTGGCCAATATTTTTATCTAAGGCGAGAAAGAATAGCTCATCTTGGCTACCCAAAATTTGATTTTTTAAAACAGAAGGCAATGAGTTCATCAGCGTGGCTGGAGAAATTTTTAGCCAAGAAGCGGGATAATCAAAACTTAAACGGTTATCCGGCGTTTGGTATTTTGAAAATGACATAAGATTCGGGCTTGATGTTTGGGAGTTTTCTGTGGGGCTAAAATTAAGGGGATTAGGTTTTAGCCATTTTTGTTGGAGAAAATAACCAGAGAAAAGAGCAACGATGGCTAAAAAGATAAAGAGGAAAAGAGGCAAAATAAGCCACAAAATTATTTTTTTCATGGGTGGCTAGAGGGATTCGAACCCTCGCTAAGAGTGCCACAGACTCTCGTGCTAACCGCTACACCATAGCCACCATTAAATTTAATTTAGCATTTTTAAGGCTCAGAGTAAATAACAAGAAGCTAAAAATGGCGCGGCCGGAAGTATTTAAAGACTAGAACGTAAATCCATAAAAGGGCTAAGGCTAAGGAAAAAAATTCAGGTAGGGCCAAGCCAGAATAACCGTAAATTTTTTTTAAAAAATAATGCGTCAGCCAAACGATTAAAAAAGCGATTAAAATAATAAGGGTAAAATTAGAGGCTGGTTCTAATTTTTTCTTAAAATCTTTGGCTATTAAAATTAAAACCAAGGGGAAAAGTAAAAACAAAACATAGGCGATATTATGATGAAGACCGAAGGGCGAATTTTTTGGAAAAAAACCTAAAAGAGCCAAACTGGCGCAGGTTAAAAGAAAAAGAGCGCGCGTTAGTTGATTGATAAAGGCGCTCATTTCTGGTGGCAGGTTGAGAAAGAAAAAAGCCATAAAAAGCCCGCTGAAAATTAGACACCAATTAAAGGCTGGTTGATAAAGACCGAAGTCGCTTAAATCATTATTGAGCCAGATAAAACCCGGATAATAAGCTAAAACAATACCCACCACTGGCAGGATTAATCCGATTAAGCCGCTGGCTAAAGCTAATTTTTGAAATTTTTGTTTTTCTAAAGCCATTATTGGACAACAAGGGGAATGGTAATTTTATCGCTTAAGGCGCCGCTTTCTGGGTCTTTTTGATAAATTTCCAACCACAAAAATTGGGGGCAGTTGGGAGGCAGTGGCAGCTCTTTTGAAAACTCTAAATAAGGCGTGATTTCACTGGCGTTTTTAGAAATTTTATCAGTTAGCAAAACATTTTTATTTTGGTCTTTTAATGTTAAATAAAGTTCTTTGGGCGAAAGCTTAACACGGCCACTTATTACAATTTTTTCTTTGATTTTTTCATTAGCTTTCGGACTATCAATAATTAAATCAGGCGCTTTTAANACCTTTAAAAAAGCAATCTCTAACCCTTCGTTTTGTTTTATTANTTTAGCGCTTAAGCTATAACCTTTCATTATTTCAGAAAGAGCAATGGGAATACCNTTTTCGTTGATAATTNGGGCTTGGTCATTTATTTTTAAAACACGGACTCCGTCTTTGGTTTTTAATTCTATCTGCCGATTAACTAAATCNAANGANAAAACTTCGCCTCTGATAATCCTTTTATTTTGCCAAATAAAAAATCCGNAAAGAATTAAAACAATAACTAAAATTAAGGCCGGGCCAACCCATGGTTGTTTGAAAAATTTTGATTTTAAATCTGAAAAGGTCATTCCTTTTATTATAAGATTTAAAACCTTTTAATTCAACGAAAATTGTGATAATTTAAGAATAAGCCCCTGTAGTTCAACGGATAGAATACGGGCTTGCGGAGCCTGTGATAGAGGTTCGATTCCTCTCAGGGGCACAATGGGAAATATCCTGTCATTAACTGATTCAGTAAATAAAATTCGGGGCATTGGGCCGCGCTATCTTTCTTATTTAGAAAAACTAAACATTAAAACCGTTGAAGATTTGCTGCGTTATTTTCCTTTTCGTTATGACGACTATTCGCAATTAAAGAAGATAAAAGATTTGAAAGAGAATGAAGTTTCGACCGTCATTGCCGAATTGATAAAAATTAAAAACCGACGCAGCTTCCGTCGCCGAATGTTTATTACTGAAGCGGTTTTTAAAGATGAAACCGGCGAGCTCTTGGTTATTTGGTTTAATCAGCCCTTTTTAACCAAAACATTAGCTGTCGGTTCAAGAGTTAGCCTTTCCGGCAAACCCGTCTATTATCAGAGTAAGAAATTGACATTGGTTAGTCCGGCTTATGAGATTATTAAAACGAAGGGCGAGAAATTTGAGACTAAATTTTTCCGCCATACTGGCCGCTTGGTGCCAGTTTATTCAGAAACAGCCGGCCTTACCAGCCGGGCTTTAAGATATTTCATTCGCTCGGCTTTGGCCTCCCTTAAAGAAATTCCTGAAATCTTGCCCAGCAATTTATTGAAAAAGTTATCTTTATTGGAATTAAAAAAGGCTTTTTGGAAAATCCATTATCCTAATAATTTAAAAGAGGCTGAAGCAGCCAGAAAAAGATTTATTTTTGAAGAATTGCTTCTTATCCAACTTTCTCTTTTAAGAAAGAAAAAAGAAAATGACAGCCAAAAAGCGCCTCTTATCAAAGTTGATATTTCTTTGATTCAAGAGTTTGTTAATCATCTTGATTTTAAATTAACCGATGATCAGCGCCGGGCAATTTGGCAGATTATCAAAGATTTCGAAAGCGCCAAACCGATGAATCGTTTATTGGAAGGCGATGTTGGCTCTGGCAAGACCGTTGTGGCTTTAGCTGCGGCCCTTTTGGTGATTAAAAGTGGTTATCAGGTTGTTTTTTTGGTTCCGACCGAGATTTTGGCCCATCAGCATTTCTTAACGAGCCAAAAATTTTTTAAAGATTTTAATATTAAAATCGCCCTGTTAACAGCCCACCAATCGAAAATTTTTTCCGAGGGTTTAAGCGGCAAAATTAAAAAAGAAACATTAAAAAAAGAATTGCTTTCTGGCGAGCCAATGCTGGTCATCGGTACCCAGGCTTTAATTCAAAAAGAAGTGAGATTTTCTAAATTGGGTTTGGTTATTATCGACGAGCAGCATCGCTTTGGCGTCAGGCAGCGGCTGGCTTTAGTTAGCGAAAATAAAAATCAATACCTGCCCCATCAATTATCCTTAACTGCTACGCCCATCCCTCGAACTTTAGCCCTGGCTCTATACGGCGACCTTTCTTTGTCGGTTTTACGCCAAAGGCCGGCTGGTCGCCAGAAAATTATTACTAAAGTAGTGCCACCCCAACGTCAAAAAGAAGTTTTTGAATTTATTCGGCGAGAAATTAAAAAGGGCCGCCAGGCTTATGTAATTTGCCCCCGCATTGAGCCCAAAGAATTGAAAATAGCTAGTAACCTTTTAACCTATCGTCAATATCTCAATTATGAAGTTAAGGCAGTGAAGGCTGAATTTAAAAAATTAACGGAAGAAATCTTTCCGGAGTTTAAAATAGCGATGCTTCATGGCCGCCTTAAAGCCGAAGAAAAAAATAAAATTATGGAAGATTTTAAGAAAGGCGAGATTGATATTTTGGTTTCCACTTCCGTCATTGAGGTTGGTATTGATGTTAAAAACGTAACCATTGTGATGATTGAGGGCGCCGACCATTTTGGCTTGGCCCAATTGCATCAATTTAGAGGTCGAGTGGGCCGCAGCGACCTCCAATCTTATTGTTTTCTTTTAACTGAATCCGGAGGTGCTTTGACTTTGAAGCGGCTCAGGGCAATGGTTAATTGCGATGACGGCTTTCGTTTAGCAGAAATGGATTTGGCCATTCGGGGTCCGGGTGAATTTTTGGGCTTGCGCCAATCCGGCCTACCAGATTTAGCCATGGAAGGTTTAAAAGATCCGGCCAAAATTTCTTTGGCCCAAAAATCAGCCCAGGAACTTTTAGAGCAAAGCCCAGATCTCTCGCTCTATCCAGCGCTTTCAAAACGCCTGGAAAAATTTAACCGCGATTTTAGTTTCAATTAGTGGCGCTAATGGGATTTGAACCCATATTCCGGGATTGAAGGCCCCGTGTCCTAACCAGGTTAGACGATAGCGCCTTAAAGTTTTTTTATTTTAGCAAATCAGTCTTTATTTGTAAAATAGGGTATTTATCGTTATTATTTTAAATATGGTGATTTTAGGAATAGAAACTTCTTGCGACGAGACAGCGAGCGCCTTAATTGACATCTCTTCTCAAGAAGAAAAATTAAAAATAAATGTTCTGGCTAACATTGTTTCCAGCCAGGTTAAACTGCACGCTCCCTATGGTGGCGTGGTGCCTAATTTAGCGAGCCGCGAGCATTTAAAAAACATTCAGCCAGTAATGCAGGAATGTTTGACTCAATCTAAAATTCCAAAGCCGTTTTTTAAAAACATTGACTTATTGGCGGTAACCACCGGACCGGGCCTTATGCCTTCGCTTTTAATTGGCGTTAATTTTGCCAAGGCCTTATCCTTTTTTAATCGAAAACCGATTGTAGGTATTAATCATTTAACAGCCCATCTTTACAGTTTTGTTTTATCTTCCAGCTATCAAAAATATTTGGCTTTTGGTTATAATTTAAAAAATATTTTTCCCGCCGTCGCTTTACTGGTCTCTGGCGGTCATACGCAATTATTCTTAATGAAGGATTTTTATCATTTTAAGCTTTTGGGCGAGACGCGCGACGATGCCGCAGGTGAATGTTTTGATAAATGCGCCCGCATTTTAAATTTGGGTTATCCGGGCGGCCCGGCCATCAGCAAGGCAGCCTCGCGTTTTAGAAGCAAGAAAAAGAAAGTAAAAACCGAAATTCATTTGCCCCGACCAATGATTAATTCTTCGGATTTTGATTTTAGCTTTTCGGGCCTCAAAACCGCGGTGCTTTATTTAGCCAAAGATTTAAAAGCCAAAAAGAAGCTTTCTTCTTTAAAAGATTTCGTGGCTTTTGAGGTGGAGGAAGCGATTACCGATGTCTTGGTGAAAAAAACTTTAATGGCAGCCAAAAAATATGAGGTGCGTTCCCTTATTTTGGGCGGCGGTGTTTCCGCTAACAGCCGTTTAAAAGAAAAATTTAGCGCTGAAATTAATCGCCTTTGTCCCGAGCTTTTCTTTTTTGTTCCCGAGCCCTTTTTGGCTACTGACAATGCTTTAATGGTGGCTGTCGCTGCTTTTTTTGAGTTAAAGAAAAGGAAAAAACCGCTTAATTTTAAAAATTATCACTGGAAAAAAATTGAAGCAGATGCTAATCTAAGAATAAAAGATGAAGTTAGATAAGGTCTATAATTTTTCCAAAATTGAACCGCAAATTTATCGACTTTGGCTTAAAAGCGGTTATTTTAATCCTGATAAATTGAAGGGTCGGCCTTTTTGTATGATTATGCCGCCCACGAATGCCAATGGCGATTTACATATCGGCCATGCCTTGGTGATGGGATTAGAAGATATTATTTCTCGTTACCAGCGTTTAAGAGGAAAAAAGGTTTTATGGTTGCCCGGTACGGACCACGCCGGTTTTGAAACTCAAGTTGTTTTTGAAAAACATTTGGAAAAAGAAGGTCGCTCTCGCTTTGATATGACGCGCGAAGAATTTTATCAGGCCGTTTGGGACTTTACTCAAAAGAATAGAAAAAATATTAAAGAACAATTAAAAAANTTGGGNGCTTCCTGCGATTGGTCTCGGGAAAAATTTACCTTAGACAAAGATATTATCAAAATTGTCTACGACACTTTTCAAAATCTTTTTGCCGACGGCCTCATTTATCGCGATTCGCGAATTGTTAATTATTGCACCAAACACCGGACTGCTTTTTCTGATTTGGAAGTACGTCACCAATTAAGAAAGGATAAACTTTATTATGTTAAATATAAATTGGTAGATGAAAGCGGTTCTATTACAGTCGCTACCACTAGNCCGGAAACGATTCCTGCTGATGTGGCGATAGCAATCAATCCCCGCGATCCGCGCTATCGGGGCCTCAAAGGCAANTTGGTTATTGAGCCGATTTTAAAAAACCAAATTCCGATTATCGAAGACGAAGCGGTTGATATTAATTTTGGAACGGGCGCTTTAAAAATTACGCCCGCTCATGACAGCGTGGATTTTGAAATTGGCCGGCGCCATCAATTGCCGCTTAAAAAAATTTTAGAATTAGACGGCCGCTTTAATGAGTTGGCTGGGCCGTTAAATGGTTTAAAAGTGGCTGAGGCGCGCCTAAAAGCCGAAGAAATTTTGCGCCAGAATAATTCGCTGGAAAAGGTGGAAGATTATGAGCATGAGGTTGGGGTTTGCTATAAATGCGAAACTGTGATCGAGCCAATGGTTTTGGAGCAATGGTTTATTGCCTTAACCAAACCGATTAAAAGGTTCCAGGGCAAATCATTAAGGGATTTAGCTATCAAAGCTGTAAAAGATAAAAAGATTAAAATTATTCCGGCCCGCTTTGAAAAGGTATATTATCATTGGCTTAAGAATTTAAAAGATTGGAATATCAGCCGTCAAATTTGGTGGGGGATTCCGATTCCGGTTTATTATTGTACCGAGAAAAAAAATGAAAAATGCCGCAGCCATCAGGGCGTGATTATTAGCTTTAAAAAAATTAAGAAATGCCCTTATTGCGGCTCTGATAAAATCATTAAAGAAAACGATACCTTTGATACGTGGTTTTCTTCAGCCCAATGGCCTTATGCCACTTTAATGGCCCAGAAGAAAAAGAGCGATTTTAAGGAGTTCTATCCGACCGATGTTTTGGAAACTGGTTATGATATTTTATTCTTCTGGGTAGCCCGCATGATAATGATGGGCCTTTACCGGACAGGTCGTATTCCTTTTAGAAATGTTTATCTTCATGGCCTTGTCCGCGACCGCTTCAAACAAAAAATTTCCAAATCTAAGGGCAATATTATTAATCCTTTGGAAGTGATTAAAAATTATGGCTCTGATGCCTTGCGTTTGGGGCTTGTGATCAACAATGCGCCGGGCAGTGATTTGGCTTTGTCCGAAGACAAGGTGCGTGGTTATCGCAATTTTTGCAATAAAATTTGGAATGCGAGTCGGTTTATTTATTATCAGTTAGGCACTAATTTTAAGCCCCAGCGGTTTAAAAAATCATTTTGTCAAACCGAGGCTGACCGACAAATTATTAATGAATTAAACGAAACGATTGAAAAGGTAACTAAACTGATGGACAAATATTATTTTTATCAGGCAGGCGAGATTTTATATCACTTTTTCTGGCATCGTTTTTGCGACCATTATATTGAAGCCGCCAAGAAACAATTAATCAATAATAGTAAAAATAATGGTACCCGCCAGATTCTTTATTATGTCTTAAAACAAAGTCTTATTCTGCTTCATCCCTTTGCGCCCTTTATCACCGAAGCCATTTGGCAGATAATGTTTAAAAAAGAAACTAAATTATTAATGGTAGCCCGTTGGCCAAAAATCATTTAAATGATTTATTTGATTGGTTTAAGCCTTTTAAGTCTTTTGCCCATTGCCTTGTGGCTCATCTTTTTTTTGCGCTGCGATTTAAAAAAACCAGAACCTTGGTTTTGGATTTTGATTGTTTTTGGGGCCGGTATTGCCCTTGCCCCCCTCATTTTGCTTTTAGAAAATTACTATTATCAAGAATTCGGCCTAGCTGGCCAATTAATCAATAACGATTTTTATATCTTTTTAGGCGTGGCTATTATTGAGGAAATGATAAAGTTTATTGTGGCCTATGTTTTAATGAAATTAAATCCTTATTTTGACGAACCGGTTGATGCGATGGTTTATATGGTGGTTATTGCCCTGGGTTTTGCTTCGATTGAGAACCTTGTTCTGGTGGCAAAAGAATTCTTGGCCTCGGGCTCTTTTTGGGAGATTAGCAAACTTTTAACCTTTCGTTTCTTGGGTGCCAATCTGTTACATATTATTTGTTCTGGTTTAATTGGTTTTTTCTGGGCTTGGCGCTTGGCCAAAAGAAAGAGGTTTTATTACTTTTTAGGCTTTGCTTTGGCCATTGGCTTGCATACCATTTTTAATTTCGTTATAATGGAGTGGAGTTATAGTGTTTTATTCCCTGTTACCTTAACATTGTTTGTTTTCTTTCTAATCNTTTATTGGTTTTTCAATTTGACAAAACATCTGCGTCCAGCGCATCTTAAGAGTTGGCCCCAAATGTAAATAAACCATTATTTTTAAAAAATTAATAAATAAAATTTAAAATTATGCCTAGAACCAAAAAATCTTTAGCCCTAAATGTTAATAACGATAGTTTAGATACCTGGCCTAACCAGGAGGAAGAAGGACAACTTACTATCGATGTGTATCAGACGCCTTCGGAGATTGTGATTCGCTCCGCCATTGCCGGCGTTGACCCAAAAGATTTAGATATTTCCATTAATAATGATATGGTTACTATTCGCGGTGAGCGCAAGGAAGAAGAGACGGTTTCTGATGATGATTATTTTTATCGCGAATGTTTTTGGGGCGCTTTTTCCCGCTCGGTGATTTTACCGGCTGAAGTTGATACGACGAATGCCAAGGCTAGTTTTAAAAACGGCATTTTGACCATTCGATTGCCCAAAATAGAAAAAGCGAGGGTGAGAAAACTTTCGGTTGAAAAAGATTAAACAAGAATTTTTAAAAACCGCCGGAGGGCGGTTTTTAAATTGTGCTCCCACGAGGGCTCGAACCTCGAACCTTGGGCTTAAGAGGCCCCTGCTCTGCCAATTGAGCTATGGGAGCATCATTTTTCTTTTTAAAATAACAGCGTGCCCCTGGAAGGACTCGAACCCTCACCTCAAGCTCCGAAGGCTTGCACGCTATCCAATTACGCCACAGGGGCTTTTCCGCATTTTAAAATAAATTTTTTAAAATTGCAAAATCGTTCTTTTTTAGTTAAGCTTGAAATTGATGAAACTTAAAGATATTCCTTTGGCGGTTCGCCAAATCGCCTTTCGCCTTTTAAAGAATAATTTTGAGGCCTATATTGTGGGCGGTTGCGTCCGCGACCTTTTAATTGGCCATGAGCCGAAAGATTGGGATATCGCCACCTCCGCTCGGCCAGAAGAAATTCAAAAATTATTTCCCGAAAGTATTTATGAAAATCGTTTTGGCACCGTTGGTATTAAGACCAAAAGCCGCAATCCTCACCTTCAAATTGTTGAAGCCACCACTTTTAGGACAGAAACTGTTTATTCTGACAAAAGACATCCGGATAAAATTGAGTTTGCTAAAACAATTGAAGAAGATTTGGCGCGCCGCGATTTTACCATTAATGCTTTGGCTTTAGCCCTAAAGCCCAAACTTTATCTCATAGACCCATTTGCTGGCCAGAAAGATTTAAAGGAAAAAATCATTCGGGCAGTGCGCGACCCGGAAGCCCGTTTTAAAGAAGACGCTTTGCGTTTGATGCGGGCCATTCGTTTTAATGTGGAACTGGGCCAAAGAAACGGCTGGAAAATAGAAGAGGAAACTTTTAAAGCCATTAAAAAGAATGCCTCAAACTTAAGATATATTTCCAAAGAAAGAATCCGAGATGAATTGATAAAAATTTTGATGGCGCCGGAAGCGGCCGAAGGGATTTTGCTTTTAGAAAAAGCCGGTCTTTTAAAATTTATCCTGCCGGAATTGGAAGAAGGTATCGGCGTCACTCAAAACAAACATCATCTTTATACCGTCTTTGAACACAATGTTTACTCCTTGGCTTATGCGGCGCAAAAAAATTATTCTTTGGCTGTTCGTTTAGCGGCTTTGCTTCATGATATTGGAAAACCCCGGGCAAAGAGAGGTGAGGGTAAAGACGCCACCTTTTATGGCCATGAGGTTTTATCAGCCAAATTAAGCCAGAAGATTTTAGAGCGGCTAAAATTTCCTACTGACTTAATTAATAAAGTAGTAACACTGGTACGCTATCACGGATTTGTTTACGAAGTGGGGGTTACCACCGATTCCTCGCTCCGGCGCTTGCTGGTAAAAGTCGGAAAAGATAATATTGAGGAATTGGCTAAAGTCAGAGAAGCAGACCGCATTGGTTCCGGTTGCCCCAAGGCCCTGCCCTTTAAATTAAGGTATTTTTTGTTTAGAATTGAAAAGATTTTAAAGGAGCAAAAAGGAGAAGAGCCTTCCTTAAAAATGCTAAAGATTGACGGCCATGAGGTGATGAAGATCTTAAAAATTAGCCCTGGTCCAAAGGTTGGCTACATCTTAAATATCTTGTTAGAGGAAATTTTGGATCACCCGGAGTATAATAGGAAGAGTTGGTTAAAGAAACGGGTTAAAGAATTGGGCGCGCTTTCTGAAAAAGAGCTGGCCTTAAAGAATAAATTAGCCAAGGATAAATATTTAGAGGTCTTAGAAGATTTTCAAGAAAGAATTAGAAAAAAATATTATGTTTAAAAAATGGAGAGGTAGTAGTTTAATAACAAGCTTTTTATATTATATCTTTATCGGGGATTGGCGCAGTTGGTAGCGCGCAGCGTTCGGGACGCTGAGGTCACCAGTTCGAGTCTGGTATCCCCGACTGCTTAATCATAATTTAAATTTAATTTTAAAGATTGAAATATGAAGGAAAAAAATTCAGGGTTGGAAAGATTTAAAACACCAGAAGCTAAAGAGAGTGGTCCTAGAATAGTAAAATTATCCATTGTTGATTTTGCGCAAGAGATTGGTTTAAAACCGGATAGCCAAGGTCGTTTTATTTTCGGCCCTGAACACAATCAATTAGCTTATGAGTATGCCGAAAAATTTGCTCGCGACAAAAAAGCCGAAGCTATTATTATTGATGGCCCTGCTTCGCCCGGCGTTATCGCTAGTTTATTGCATGGCGCCCATCCAGCCGAAGGTTATCTTAGTTATGTTTTTAAGAATGAAGAAGGAGAAACGATTGAAACGAAGGTTAAGATTCTAGAACCATTGCCCAAAGGCGAAGGCGAGGGGCCGGAAGGGTTTACGTGGGTTAGAAAAGAAAATCCCACTTATACCCTGGTGGAATTTGCCTTAGCTTCTAACTTTAAGATTGAGGATTTAAATCAAGTTATTCCGCCAGAAGTCAATCCTTCAAAACCAGTAATAATTTCTGGTCGCGGACCTCTTTATTTAACCCAAACCATTGCCGCTAGTTACCGACATTACAAAGGCGTTCCGGCTGTGGGTTTTTATCAGCCCGCGGGTAAATTTGGGCCAGCCAAAACTGAAATTGGCATTTCTCACAGTGAAGAATTTCCTTTAGGGCTGAATTTTGGCGAGCCATCGGAAATCAATATCGCTAAAGAGCAATACGAAAAAATGATTAAAGACGGATTGGCTGAAATTAAAGAAGGATTTGATAATCAAAAAATTGTTGCGATTGAGACAAAAGGAAAAATTATCAAAATTACCTTAAATGACGGCAGAACTTATACTCTTTTTGTGCGAGCGATATCTAAAAGCGAATAGAAAAATTTAAGAAATAGAAAGAAGCACTTTCTTCCCGCTTTAAAATAAAGGGCTGAGATTTTTATTATTCGAATTTAAACCATATAAATTTTTATAACCTTTCATAAGAGAGTTAAAAAATAGATTGAGATTGAAATAATGCTTATAGATGTTTATAATAGTTAAAATGAATAAAAAAATTATCTGGATAGCAATAATAGCGATTTTGGCAGTTTTGTTGGCGCTTTTTTTCTTTTTTTACCCTCGCTACTTTAATAAAAAAATGACGTGTCCCTCTGATACCAAAGTATGCCCGGATGGCACCATTATTTCCCGTTTGCCTCCGACCTGCGAATTTGCGCTTTGTCCAGGCGAGAAAGAGGGGATTTTGGTTTTTAATCCTAAAATTAACCAAAAAATTAAAAGTCCGTTGGCCATTGAGGGTCAGGCACGGGGTTTCTGGTTTTTTGAGGGCCAATTTTCAGTTGAGCTTTATGACCAAACTAATCAGCTGCTTGGTCGAGCCATTTTAGCTGCCCAAAAAGACTGGGCAAGCGAAAATTACGTTCCCTTTAAAGGCGAACTCAACTTTAGTCCTCCGACCACAGCCAGCGGTTTTCTGCGCTTTTTAAGTGATAATCCCTCAGGCCTTAAAGAAAATCAAAAGATATTTGAAATGCCGGTTCAGTTTGAAATTCAAACCAGAGAAGTTTTGCTTTATTATTATAATCCCCAAAAAGACCGAGATAGTGCTGGCAATATTCAATGCTCGCGTGCCGGTTTGGTGGCCATTAAAAGAAATATTCCTTTAACCCAAACGCCCATTAAAGATACCCTAAATTTGCTTTTAAAAGGTAAAGAGAATTTGACTAAAGAAGAAGAGGCCAGTGGTCTTACAACCGAATTTCCTTTAGCGGGCCTAAAGCTAGAAAGCGTTAATTTGAAACCAGACGGTACTTTAATTTTAGAATTCAGCGACCCCTTGGCTAAAACCATTGGCGGTTCTTGCCGGGTCGGTATTTTATGGTTTCAAATCGAAGCGACAGCCAAACAATTTCCTGAAGTTAAACAAGTAAAATTTTTGCCCGAAGAACTATTCCAACCTTAATTTTGCTATGGCGACTATCGAAGATTTTAAAAATTTGGGTTTGAAAGTAGCAAAAATTATTGAGGCCCAAAAAATAGAAAATTCAGACAAGTTATTGAAACTGATTGTCGATTTGGGATCAGAAAAGCGCCAAATCATTGCTGGCATTGGCAAAGATTATGAGCCAAAAGAATTATTGGGCCGACAGATTATTATTGCTTCTTCCTTAGAACCGCGCCAGATTATGGGTTTTGAAAGTCAGGGTATGCTTTTAGCCACCCGCGACCAAGATGGCAAAGTGGTTTTAATTCAGCCCGAAAAAGAATCGCCCAATGGCTCCGATGTTAGCTAAATTATTAATTTTTTGCTTCTTTGGTTTGGTTCAGGGTTTGACGGAATTTTTACCTATTTCTAGTTCCGGTCATTTAACCTTGGCTCAATTTATTGTTGGTCCTATTCAAAATAGCGTTCCTTATTTTGCTTTTTTGCATTTGGCCACTTTATTGGCTGTCATTTTGGTTTTATGGAAAGAGATTGTCGCTCTTTTTAAAAATAAAGAATTTAAAATTTTTGGTTTACTCATGGTAGCCAGTTTGCCAGCTGCTTTAGTTGGTTATTTTTTAAGCGATCTGGTGGAGCAAAGTTTTCATTCTTTAACTCTAGTTTCTTTGGGCTTTCTTTTTACTGGCTTGCTTTTGGCTTTTCTTCCCTTAAAAGTTGGTCCTAAAAGAATAAAAGAGTTGAATTTTATTAGTGCTTTAAAAATTGGCCTGCTTCAGGCCTTGGCTGTTTTTCCCGGCATTTCCCGTTCAGCGATGACGATTTTAGGCGGTTTTTGGCAAAAATTAGAGCCCAAAGATAATTTTCAGTTTTCCTATCTTTTATCCATTCCCATTATTTTCGGCGCCTATCTTTTTGAGCTAAAAAAGATTGAAGTTTATCATTTGGAGCTGGGCTGGCTTTTGGGTTTTGGGGTGGCTTTTATTTCCGGCTTTTTAAGCTTAAAGGTTTTGAAAAAATTTTTTGAAAGCCAAAAATTGAAATTTTTTAAATTTTTCGGTTTCTATCTCATTGTTTTAACCCTGATTTGCCTCTCCTTCCTTTTGCTTTCTCCTTTACTTAAGGGCCGCTTCTTGCTATAAAGGAATAAAGGGTTTAAGCGGGTGTGGTGTAGTGGCAACACATCTCCCTTCCAAGGAGAAGATCGAGGGTTCAAATCCCTTCACCCGCTCCGGTCTTAAATTAACAGATAAAAATAAGATGGCCAATCTTTATCAATATCTCTTTACCCCTTCTAACCCTTTTGGGCAGTTTAATGCTTTAGAGATTTTTGTTTTTGTGCTGATGATGGCCTGGTCTTTATTTTGGAAAGGTTGGGCTTTGTGGCGGGCAGCCAACCAAAAACAGAAAATTTGGTTTATTTGCTTTTTAATAATTAATACCGTTGGCCTTTTAGAGATTTTATATCTTTTTGTCTTTAGCAAAGAAAGAAAAGCCGGAAAAACGGCGCATGAATAATTTTTTAAAATTGTTTTTGGTTGGTGTTAGCGCTATCGCTGATAAATTTTTTTTGCTACAATAAATTTATATGGCGCTAAAAAAAGAAAATAAAAAAAGAGTTTTTTCCGGCAGTCGTCCTACCGGCCAGCTTCATTTAGGTAATTATTTAGGCGCCGTTAAGGGTTATATCTCGCTTCAAGAAAGAAAAGACCTGGATTGCATTTATGCGGTTGTTGATCTTCATGGTATTACTTCGCCTTATAACCCCAAAATCTATCAGGCCCAAATTTATGAAATTGCCCTTGACTATTTGGCTTGCGGTTTAGATCCCAAAAAAGCCCATTTGATTATTCAATCCGAGATACCGGCTCATGTAGAATTATCTTATCTTTTGGGTACCATTTATCCTGTTTCTCGCTTGGAGCAACTGCCTACTTATAAAGAAAAAAAATTGGAACAACCTCGTTATGTCAATTTAGGTTTGCTTTATTATCCGATTTTGATGGCTGCTGACATTTTAATTTATAAAGCCGAATTGGTACCGGTGGGCAAGGACCAGTTGCCCCATATCGAGGTGACGCGCGAAATCGCCCGGAAATTTAATCAAATGTTTGGCCCCACTTTTCCTGAGCCCCGAGATGTCCAAACCGAAGCAAGTTATGTCCCTTCTTTAACAGGCCAAGGGAAAATGAGCAAAACCCAGCCCGAAAGCTATATTAATCTGACCGATGACCTTAAAACGATTTATGAAAAATTAAAGAAAACACCGACCGATAGCGGCAAAGGCAAAAAATTGCCGGAAAGCGGTGGCGTTTTTACCCTTTTAACTTTAGTAGAAATATTTGAAGGCCAGCAAAAAAGAAAGGAGTATGAGAAAAAATATTTAACCTCCGGTCTTTATTACGAACCCCTAAAGAAAGAACTNGCTGAAGCTATTTTTAAAGAATTAGAACCGATTCAAGAGCGCTATCATTATTTTAAAAATCATTTAAGCGAGGTAAAAGATATTTTAAAAGAAGGGCGTGATTATGCCAGTCGGATTGCGCTAGAAACGCTTTATGAGGTTAAAACTAAAATGGGCTTGATTTGATATGAAACCAAAGGTTGCCATCAAGGTAAGCCATTTGAAGAAATATTTTGGTGAGATTCACGCTATTGATGACATTTCTTTTGAAGTAAAAAAGGGAGAAATTTTTGGTTTTTTGGGTCCGAATGGAGCCGGTAAAACCACGACCATAAATATTTTGTCCACCCTGCTTAAGCCCGATGGCGGTTCTGTTTCTATTGATGGCTATGATGTGATGTTAGANGAAGAAGCGGTACGTCAGAGAATTGGTTTAGTTTTTCAAGAATCTATTTACGATGACCACTTAACGATTGAAGAAAATCTTTATCTTCATAGTTTGCTTTATGGCCTTAACCTTTCACAATACCGCCATTCTTTAAGAGAGGTNTTAAAGCTGGTAGAGCTTTGGGACCGACGTAAATATCGTTTAAGACAATTATCCGGTGGCATGCGTCGAAGAATGGAAATTGCCCGTGCTTTAATTCACCAGCCGGCTATTTTATTTTTGGACGAACCCACCATTGGTTTGGACCCGCAGACTAGAAATAAAATTTGGGATTATATTTTTACCGTGAGAAAAGAAAAAGACCAAACAATTTTTTTAACCACTCAATACATCAATGAAGCCGAATCATGCGATCGCATTGCGATTATTGATAATGGCAAGATTGTAATCATTGATAAGCCCTCCAATTTAAAGCGATTGGTCGCCAGTGATATTATCAGTTTACGAACGGCGGATAATGATTTAGCCTCGGAAGTGATAGAAAGAAACTGGCCCGAATTGCGTTTTCGACGTTTTGGTCGCTTTTTGGAAATTAATGTAGAAAATGGCGATGAATTTTTGCCTCGGCTCATAAAGTCAATGCCCATTAAAATTCTTTCTGTAGAATTGCACCAACCTACCTTAGAAGATGTATTTTTAAAATTAACGGGTCGCAGAATAAGGGAAGAAATAGAAATAAATGGAGGATAAAGAAGAAACAAAACAATCTGTTGAAAAAACGAAATTAAGTTGGCAGGTACGCTGGCGGGCTATCTATGGAATTTGGCAGCGGGAAGTTTTAATTTTTTATCGCGACCCGGTGCGTTTCTTTTCTTCTCTNTTTGCGCCTTTTTTAATTTTTTTAATTTTTGGCACCGGTCTTAATCTGATTTTATCTAAAAATGTTTTGGGCTATGATTTTAGTTTATTTTTTTACCCGGGAATTATGGCCGTAGCCGCCGCCTTTCTGGCTTTAGATGCCACTATGTCTATTGTTTGGGATAAAGAATTTGGTTTTTTAAAAGAAATTTTGGTAGCACCTGTTAAAAGAATAGACATTNCCTTGGGTCGCTTGGCGGGTGCCACGAGCCGTTCTTTAATCCAAACCCTTACTTTGCTTTTAGTGGCGCCCTTTATTGGCATACCTTTAACCTTTGCCCGGGTAGTATTTGTTATTTTGCTTGTTCTTTTGATTAGCTGGGGAATGGCTGGCCTGGGAATTATTTTGGCCTTAAGAGCCAAAAGATTGGAAAGTTATTCCATTATTTTGCAGCTGTTTTTTGCGCCCTTAGTTGCTTTTTCTGGCGCCTTCTTTCCTTTATATAATGCACCTTATTGGATTCGGTTTTTTTCTCATCTAAATCCTTTAACCTATGGCGTGGACAGTTTGCGTTTTGTGCTTTTAGCTTCCTCTTTAAAAACGCGTTTGCTGGATTTATTAATGGCCCACAACCTTTTTGTTTCTCTTTTGGTTGCTTCGCTCTTTATGATCATTACTACTATTTTTTCAGTGCGGTCTTTTAAGAAAATACGCTAACGGCCATTTGTAAATTATTCAATTTCGTGATAAATTTAACATATCACTGGTTATGATTATTAATTATTTTGGCCAATCCTATTTTAAATTAGAATCGCGAGGGATAGTAATCGCCATTGATCCTTATAGCGAAGAGATTGGTTTAAAGCCGCCCCGTTTTAAGGCTGATATTGTTTTAATTTCTCACGACCATCCTGACCATAATAATTTAAAGGCCATTTTAGGCGATTATTTTTTGGTGAAAGGTCCGGCTGAAGTGGAGAAAGCGGGCATTTTTATTGAGGGCTTAATGAGTTTTCACGATAGCCGCGGTGGCCGGGACCGCGGGCTTAATACTGTTTTTGTTTTGGAGGCAGAAAATTTAAGGATTGCCCATTTAGGAGATTTGGGAGAAAAAATTTTAAAAGAGGAAATTTTGGAAAAACTTTCGGATATTGATATTTTAATGATTCCGGTAGGCGGTAATTTTACCATTGATGCTGAAGCGGCTGTCTCAGTTATCAATCAGATTGAGCCTAAAATTGTTATTCCCATGCACTATGCTCTGCCTGGTCTAAAAATTAAGTTGGATTCTTTGGATAAATTCCTTAAGGTTTTTGGTCGTCGAGGCGAAGAGATGGATAAATTAACGGTTCGGCCCAGCGATTTGCCTGCTGAAACAAAATTAATTATTTTAAAATCGCAAAAATAAATTATGGCAGAAAAATTTGAGCCCAGAGATATTTCTCAGGAATTAAAAGATTCCTATCTTGATTATGCGATGAGCGTGATTGTTTCGCGCGCCTTGCCTGATAGCCGCGATGGTTTAAAACCGGTCCAACGCCGCATTATTTACGCTTTAAAAGAATTAGGCCTTTTTTCTAANGCGAAATTTAGAAAATCAGCGGCAGTAGTGGGCGAGGTTTTAGCCAAATACCATCCCCATGGCGACTTGCCGGTTTATGAGGCNTTAGTCCGCATGGCCCAAGATTTTTCTTTGCGTTATCCCTTAATTTTGGGTCAAGGTAATTTTGGTTCTATTGATGGCGACCCGCCAGCAGCCATGCGTTATTCCGAGGCTAAAATGTCGGCTATTTGCGAAGAAATGGTTAAAGAAATTGACGAAGAAACGGTTGATTTTGTACCTAACTATGATGGTACGCGGCAAGAGCCAGTAGTTTTGCCTTCAGCCATTCCGCAGTTACTGCTTAATGGCGCCATGGGTATTGCCGTCGGAATGGCCACTACTATTTTGCCCCATAATTTAAATGAAGTAGTAGAGGCGGCTATTTATCTTTTAGACCATAAAGAAGCAACCAGTTTGGATTTAATGAAGTTTATTAAAGGTCCGGATTTTCCGACCGGCGGNTTGGTNTATGGTCGCAAAAACATTGAAGAAAGTTATGCCACGGGCAAAGGTCCCATTTTAGTCCGGGCCAAGGCTGAAATTATAGATAATGATAAAACCCCTCAAATTGTCATTACCGAATTGCCTTATACCGTTAATAAAGCTGAATTGATTACCAAAATCACCCAACTAGTCGAAGAAAAAAGAATAGAAGGCATTAAAGACTTGCGCGACGAATCGGATAAAGAAGGTTTGCGTATTGTTATTGACTTAAAATCAGAAGCCTTGCCTTTGCGCGTTTTAAACCAGCTCTATCGCTTTACGGATTTGGAAAAAACCATTCATATTAATATGATTGCCTTAATTGATAGGGGCATTCAGCCAGCAGTTTTATCTATCAAGGAGCTTTTAGAAGAATATCTTAACCATCGGGTAGAAATTGTAACCCGCCGGACCCAATTTCGTTTAAAGAAAGCAAAAGAAAGGGCCCATATTTTGGAAGGTTTAGCCAAGGCTTTAGAGCATATTGATGAAATTATTAAGTTGATTAAAACAGCCGCTGACCGAAATGATGCCCAAGTGAAATTGATAAAGAATTATCAATTTAGCGAAATTCAGGCGAATGCCATTTTAGATATGAAATTGGCTAGTTTGGCTAAATTAGAAAGGGAAAAAATTGAAAGTGAATTGCGGGAGAAGAAATCTTTAATTAAAGAATACGAATTGATTTTGGCAAGCCCGAAAAAAGTGCGGGAAATTATTAAAAACGAATTAGAAGAATTAAAAAAGAAATACCCCTCGCCGCGGCGCACCACCATTATTGAACACTTACCTGAGGCCATTAGCGAGGAAGAATTAATTGCGAGCGAGGATACTTTAATTACTTTAACCCAAAGCGGTTATATTAAACGGATGTCTCCTGAAGTTTTTAGGGCGCAAAAAAGAGGGGGCCGAGGTGTTATGACTTATGAGCAGAAAAATGGAGAGGATTTTATTGAGCATATTTTAACCGCCAATACCCAAGATGAAATTTTGTTTTTCACTGATTATGGTAAGGTTTATAAAGCGCGGGTTTATGAAATTACCGAAGGTAACCGTTTAAGTCGCGGCCGGGCTATTCAAAACTTTTTGAATTTGCCGCCGCAGGAAAAAATTACCGCTATTTTAAGCTTAAATAAAGAAAAAATTAAAAACGCCAAATACTTGGTGATGGCCACCAAAAACGGTTTGGTTAAAAGAACACCAATAGAAGAATACCGCAATTTACGCCGAAATGGACTTTTGGCCATTAATTTGATAAAGGATGACCGTTTAGAAGGTGTGAGTTATACCACTGGTAACGACGATTTGCTTTTAATTACTAAATTAGGTCAGTCTATCCGTTTTAAAGAAACTGATATTCGGCCTACTGGCCGGGTAACAGCCGGCGTCTCTGGCATTAAATTGAAGAAATCCGATGAAGTAGTTTTAATGGCCGCCTTTGACCCCAAAGAAACCGACTATCAAGTTTTAACGGTTTCAGCCAATGCCTATGGCAAAAGGACAAAAATCAAAGAATACCGCCGACAAAAAAGAGGGGGCAGTGGTGTTAAAACTTTTAAAGTGACACCCAAAACCGGCGAAGTAGTCTCTGGCTGGCTTTTTAAGGAAGCAGAAACCTTAATTGCTATTTCCTTAAAGGGCCAAAGCCTAAAATTAGAAATCAATAATATTCCGCTTTTAAGCCGCTTAACGCAAGGGGTGCGTTTGATGCGCTTGGAAGCCAATGACCGGTTGGCAGGTATTACGCTTTTATAAGTGGATGGTTTTCTTCTTTTAGCTTATAATATTAAAGATGACAGAAACAGAATTAAAGTTATTTGACCCCGAAGCAGTAATTAAAAATCTGCCGCTTCAGGATAAAATGGTGGTTTTGGATTTAGGTTGCGGCTCCGGTTATTTTAGTTTGCCTTTGGCGCGCATGGTTCGGCCAAGCGGCAAGGTAATCGCCATTGACATTTGGAAACCGGCTTTAGATGTTTTAACGCTCAAAGCCAAATTAGCCGGCCTTTTTAACATTATTGAAACCAAACAGTTAGATATTGAAAATCCGGCTGGCTTTGGTTTAGGAGCCGAAAGCGTTGATGTAGTTTTAATCTCCAATGTTTTATTCCAGATTGAGAACAAGGCGCAGGTTTTTAAAGAAGTGTTTAGGGTTTTAAAGAATAATGGTTATTTAGTGGTTATTGAGTGGTATCCTGAGAAATTGCCCCAAAATCAGTTTCTTTATGCCATTAATAAGGAAGATTTAGTAAAATTATTGGTAGAGTTGGGCTTCAAGCCTGACCGCGAGGTTTTAAGCACCGCCACTCATTACGGTCTTTTATTCAGAAAATTTAGTTAATAAGTTATAATATAAACAGATGAAATTAACTAAGAGACAAAAACTGATTCTGATAGTGGGCGGAGCGATTTTTGTCCTGATTTTTGCCTTAGGTGTCAGATTTTTAAAGCGCCCCCAGCCGAAAACCGAACTTACCCTCTGGCTCGTGGGAGAAAAAAGCGAGGTTTGGGATAATATTGTTCAGTCTTATCAAAAGCAATATCCCCAATTCAATATTAAAGTGTTAATTAAAAATCCGGATACTTATGAGTCGGAATTATTGTCTTCTATGGCTTTAAATAAAGGGCCGGATATTTTTGAAATTTTAAATACCGATGTTTCAAAATATAGGCCTTATATCAATCCCTTGGCCAGTAGCCCTGATTTTTCTTTAAAGCAAATTGAAGATGATTATCCGATGGTGGTAAAAAATGATTTTACCTTAGGCGATAAAATTTATGCCCTACCTTTATATTTAGATAGTTTAGTTTTGTATTATAACCAGGCGCTTTTTGATTACTATCAAATTGCTTTGCCACCTAAAACCTGGGAAGATGTAGAACGTCTGTCTAAGCAATTAAGAAAGATTGATAATTATGACCGTATTAGCCGGGCCGGCATAGCTTTAGGTTTAAGCGCCAATATCAATTGGTTTAACGATATTTTGGCCGCAATGATGATGCAAAACGGCGCTTTAATGTATCAACCAGAAACAAATCGCAGTTCTTTTAATTGGGGGCCAAAGGCTTTAAGCAATGCGGGCGTTAAGGCCTTAAGCTTTTATACCAGTTTTGGCCAAGCCGCTTCCCCGAATTATACTTGGAATTCCAGCTTTAAAAATTCTTTAGAAGCCTTTGCCAGCGGCCAATCAGCAATGTATGTAGGTTATGGCGAAGACCGGTTTTCAATTCAGAAATTGGCGCCTGATTTGAATTTTGGCCTGACTAACCTGCCCCAATTTGCCAATGGCCCGGAAAAATTAAGTTTTGCCCGCTATTACGGCCTCACTGTCTCTAGCCAGAGTCAAAAAGCAACCGATGCCTGGAATTTCATTAAATTTATCGCCACTCGCCCCCTAGCTGATTATTATTTTAAGGCTACCTTACGGCCACCAGCCCGACGCGATTTAATTGATTATTACAAAAACGAACCCCAAATTGGCGATCTAATTGTCCAAGCCTTAATCAGNCGCAGTTTTTATCAAAAAGACCCAAGCCAAATGAAAGAGGTTTTTAAAAAGATGATCGATGATGTGATTTATAATGGTNNTAATCCTAACCGAGCTNTTTATGAAGCNGGNCAAAGGGCGGATGTGATTTATAACCAATAAAATGTTCAAGCCAAAATATCGCCTTTTATTAGGATTAATAATTTTTCTGCCGCTTATAAGCCAAGCCGGCTTGGTGCCTTGCTCTGGTACTGATTGTACGGCCTGCGACCTTTTTCTTTTAGCCCAAAATGTCTTTAAATTTGTTTTAGAAACTATTTTTCTGGTTGTGACTCTTATAATTGTGGTGGGCGCCATTTATTTTTTAACAGCTGGTGGTGATGAAAAAAAGGTTAAAACAGGAAAAACGATTATTCGTAATGCGCTGCTTGGTTTGGCGATCGCGCTTTGCTCTTGGCTAATTGTTAATACTATTTTATACTTCTTAAGTGGCGGCGAGCCAGGAGAGTGGTGGAAAATCCAATGCTAAAATTAATTTAAATTTAAAATATGAATAAAAAAAATTTTTTCCTCATTTCTCTTTTAGCGCTGATTTTCTTTATTTTGCCAGTTATTTTAGGGCCCAAGAGTTTAGCGGCTCCCCTCAATGAATGCAATTATATATGCCCCGAAGAATCTGATTATTATAGTCTCTATTCTACATCTAGCAGATCAACTGAAGATTTTGAATTTAATCGATCAGAATGCAATAGAGTCTGTCTTAATGATACAGAGGGCAATGTAGTAACAGATGTGAAAAGCGCTTTTATTCAGTGGGCCAAGAATAAGGGCTTTAGTCAAAAAGATATTGATGCTGTTATTACTGCCTTAGAAGAAACTCCAAGGCAGGATGAATGCAATTATATATGCCCCGAAGAATCTGATTATTATAGTCTCTATTCTACATCTAGCAGATCAACTGAAGATTTTGAATTTAATCGATCAGAATGCATTAGCGTGTGTCTTAGTGATAGAGATGGCAATGTAGTAACAGATGTGAAAAGCGCTTTTATTCAGTGGGCCAAGAATAAGGGCTTTAGTCAAAAAGATATTGATGCTGTTATTACTGCCTTAGAAGGAACTCCAAGGCAGGAGTCCACTAGTTCTGTTAGTTTTTTTGAATTTCCTAATCCTTTAAAAATCAAGACAGTGGGCGAATTGCTCGAGGCCATTATTAAATGGTTATTTTGGATTGCCCTGCCTTTGTCCGTAATTTTTATTCTTTATGCTGCCTATCTTTTTATTACTTCTGGCGGTAAACCCGAAATTATCAAAAAAGCCAAAAACACCCTCATTTACACTCTTATCGGCTTTGCCATTATTTTATTGGCTAATAGCATTCCTTACTTGATTAATGAAATTTTATCCGGTCATTCCAATACTAATAACACTAATCAGACCGAGCAATCAGGGCAAATACCAGGCGCTCGTTCTGAAGATGAAAAAATTAATGATTGCCTTGATAAGTGTCATGATTTAGAAAATAATGAGACCGCTTATAACGACTGTCTGGACAATTGTCTTGGCTTTTAATTTATCCCCTTTATTTTTTTCTTTTTTTGACCTATAATAATTAAAGCTATTGTAAAGGTCGAATCTTTTAAGAAAAAATGCTATGAAAAAAATTATTTCTTTTGTTCTTTTAACCTTTGGTCTTTTATCAATGAGCGGCTTGGTTTTAGCCCAAGGAGGTACAGACAGCGGTTTGCCGACCATACCAGAACCCCAACCCTGGACGATACAAGACGTTTTCGACTTTCTTAATACAGCGGTTAATTGGTTTTTTGCCTTTATTATGATTGTGGCCGTAATTATGATTTTGGTAGCTGCTTTTTATTATCTTACAGCCCGCGGTAATTCCAAAAAAGTGCAGACTGCCAGCAATCTACTGATGTATGCTTTGATAGGCGTGGGCGTGGCTTTATTGGCTAAAACCTTAATTTATTTGGTTTGTACCATTGTTTTGCCTCATGGCGATTGTAGCTTCATCTAAATTTATTTTTTAGAGCAACCCTTTAAAAGGGTTGCTTTTTTTATTAATCCCATTAAACTT
>JGI24721J26819_10001639_pt1 | contig 25103 bp, 26 predicted proteins | sample YelNatPaOPGAMG01_FD_26819 | JGI IMG/M metagenome (IMG submission 26819) | reverse complement strand
TATGCAGACAAAGGTGGTAAGTATCAAAAACAAATGGATTTGACTCTGCCAAAATTGTAATCAATTTTTAGAAAGGAGTTTTTATGTCAGGACATAATAAATGGAGCACAATTAAGCACAAAAAAGCAAAAGAAGATAGCAAACGTGGGGCTGTTTTTACAAAAATTATTAAAGAACTTACAATAGCAGCAAGGCTTGGCGGCAAAGATCCAGAATCTAACCCCAGATTAAGGCTAGCTGTAGATCGTGCAAAAGAAGCAAACATGCCTAAACAAAACATTGAAAAGGCTATTTTAAAAGGGTCTGGAGAATTGTCTGGTGTTTCTTACGAAGAAGTGCTATATGAAGGCTATGGTCCGTTTGGTGTTGCAATGATAATAAAAGCTACAACAGACAACAGGCAGCGCACAACTTCAAGCGTAAGACACATTCTAAGTAAGCACGGCGGTAGCCTTGGCGAGGTTGGGTGCGTGTCATGGATGTTTGATAATATAGGCTTTATCTCGTTAAAATCAGACAAAAGCGAAGAAGAAATGCTTGAAATAGCACTTGAGCTTGGTGCAAAAGATGTAAAATATAATAACGAAGATAATGTTTATGAAATAATCACAGAGCCTAAAGATTTAATGAATATCAAAACGCAATTAGAAAATAATGGTTTTAGTATTGAAACTGCAGAATTAACACTCTTACCTCAAACAACCGTTAAATTAGACAAAGAACAGGCCAAAAGCATGATAAAACTTATGGATGCTTTAGAAGAAGATGATGATGTATCCAATGTTTATGCAAATTTTGATATACCAAACGAGATTTTAGAAGAGCTTGAATGAGCGAAAAGTATCTTGGGATTTTAAAAAATAATGACCCGCTATTTTTTTATTTAAACAAAATAAAAGAATTAAAACTACATAATTTTGTACCTGTTGATTTTTACTTAGTTCAAGCGTTTTCAAATACAAAAACAAATGTTTATAAATACACAGCAAATTTTGACGGTACTTCTTTTGTTGTAAAATTTTTTGGACAAGGCGGCACAATAAGCAAAAAAATTGCAGAAAAAAGACTTATATGGGAATTTAATAGACTAAAATTTTTTCAAACTTGCTCAAGCAAAAAAACTAAAGTTATAAACCCTTATTGTTACTTGAAAGATGTGGATTGCGCTTTAGTAGAGCCTTATATAAACGGAAAAACTCTGGATTTCTACATAAAAGGCGCAATATTTAATAATCAAAAAAATAGGCTTTTCAAAAAACTTGACTTACTTGCTACACTGCTTAGTTGCATACATAAAATCTCTACAGAAGAAAACTACAAGATGTTGGCGGAAAAAAACTACTGCTCCAAAATCCTCCATACATTATACAAAGACCGTTTAATTGATAAATATAAACTTATTGATATCAAAAATACATGCAAAAATGAATTTTCAAAAGTTAAAACAAACGCAACAAACATACACGGAGATGCAACAACAACAAATTTTATTTTTGCAGATAACGCTATTTATTCTATTGATATGGAAAAATCAAAAATTGCTTCGTATCTGCTTGATTTAGGTTTCATTGCAGCAGAGTTAAAACATCATTTTATGTTATTTGGGTTGCAAGATATGCATGCTTGCGAGTATATTTCGTACTTTTTATACAAATATAGTCTTTTGTCTGGAAAAAATCTCAATGATATTGAAAATAATTTAAAAATTTTTATTGCATTAGGTTTGTTTAGAATAGCGCGCAATTGGTATTTAGACGCCAATTACAGACATTTGCTTGTAGAAAAAGCAATGTGGTTGTTGAAATGAAATACAAAAATATTTTTTTTGATTTATACGGCACATTAATTGACATAAAAACAGATGATTATAGGCCAGAAATATTTTATCATATGGTAAACTACCTTAATTATGAAGGCATAAGAATCGAAAAAGAGTTCTTCCAATTAAGGTTTGAAGAAAATATAAAACATCAATTGGCTATTTCGTTAGAAAAATATCCAGATGTAGATATAAAAAAAGCTTTTTTCGAGACAATTTTAAGCTTTGGTTACAATGTATGCGATTATATTTTGGATACTATAATGAAAATATACAGAAGTTTAAGCTTATTAGAGTTTAAAGTTTTTGACGATGTGCATAAAGTTCTCTCAAGTCTAAAAAAAGATTTTAACTTAGGTTTAATATCAGACGCCCAAACGCTATTTTTATACAAAGAAATCGCATATTGTCTTTAGATAGCTATTTTTCAAGCATTACACACTCAAGTATATTGGGGTTTAGGAAACCAGATGAGCGGATTTTTAAAATAGCGCTTGACAAACATAATGCAAAAGCAAACGAAAGTATCTATATAGGAGACAGTATAAAAAGGGATATAGGCTCAAAAAAAGCAGGTATGACATTTATTCTAATCAGACGCGGAGAATCAATTTATGAAGAAGAATTCAGCCAAGCCGATATAGTAGTTAATTCGCTTGAAGAAGCCCAGCATTTTATTAGGTCAAATGTATGAATTTTTCAGAATTCGCAACTGAAAAATTATATCAAAAGAAAATCTTATTTGAAAAACTCAGGGAATTAAATAAAAAAACAAAAAGTGGAAGAGTGGTATTAAAAATACACTCTAGGTGGGTTGATGAACTCATTCAAGAATTTTATAAAAATTTCTCACCAAATGAGCAAAATTGCATAATTGGACTTGGGGGTTATGGCAGAAACCAACTAAACCCTTACTCTGATATAGACTTAATGATTTTATATACCAAACTTAATAACTCTATAGAAGATTTATCAAAAAACCTATCTGACTTGCTGTATAAATTGGGATATGACACATCCGTTATGGTTAGAACACTCAAAGATTGTTATGAGCTTTCAAAAAAAGACGACACGATTAAAACATCATTGATGGATAGTAAATACGTATGTGGCAGTCAAAAAATTTTTTACCATTATGAATGCGTGTTAAAAAAAATAATTGAAACGGATAAAACCTCTTATGTTAAAACAAAGATTGAATCTTATAAAACAAGGCATGCAAAATACGGCAATACTGTGTTTGTTTTAGAGCCTAATATTAAAGAAGGTGTTGGTGGACTTAGAGATTATCACAGTGTAATATGGATTTATAAAGCTATATTTGGCACAAAAAATGCTTTGGATATGAAAAAACAAAACCTAATGACAGATTTTGATTACGAAACACTTACCTCAGCACTATACTTTTTATGGCGATTAAGAAACGCTATGCATTTTGTATCTAACAGCAAAAACGACATACTGTATATAAATTTGAGAGAAGCTATTGCAAATGATATGCTTTTTTATCCATCATCGTACTTTAGCGCTCAAGAAAGATTAATGCGAAAATATTATTACTATGCTCGAAAAATGCAAGATATATGCGAAAAGCTTATTAATAAGTCTAGCGCCTACATAAGCGAAAACAAAAATCCTCTAATCTTTGAAATAGATAACAAAACAAAGGCTGTAAATAACTTTATTGAGTTTTCTGGGGAAGTAAACCTTAATAATATTTTAGTTTTGTTTTATTACAGTATTCACTATTGCATTCCTTTGTCATTTGAAACCATACATGCTATTAGTACTGCAAATATTGTAAGTCAGAAAGTTGATAGTTTAAGCTTTAAATTATTCAGGATGATTTTTGGTTATCCAAAACCTATTTACAAACAAATCTATCAGATGCATAAATCAAACCTATTAAATAAATTAATACCAGAATTTGGCAAAATTTACTGTTTGAGTGAATACAGCATGTACCATAAATACACAGTGGATGAACACTCATTGCAAGCCTTATATTTTTTAGATGAGCTTTTTAACAAAAGAACCGATAGTGCTTTTATTATGAGACTGCAGCATATTTTTTTATCACTTAACGAAAGGGATTTGTTTCTTATTAGATTTGCAGTGCTTTTGCACGACATTGGCAAGCTAAAAAAGCAAAAGCATGAGATCTTAGGCGCTGAAATGTCGCTTAAGATATCAGACAGGTTTGACTTAGGAGAACAGTTAAAACAAGACCTCTATTTTTTAATAAAAAACCATTTGCTTATAAATAGAGTTATTTCATACCAGGATATCGATGACTCTAAAACAGTACTAAATGTGCTAAATACAGTGAAAGACAAAAGAATGCTAAATCTGCTTATATTGCTGACTTATGCTGATATGAATGCAGTAAATGACAATGTATGGAGCAAATGGAAAGAACAACTTTTAGAAACGCTATACCTAAAACTAATAATGTCTCTTGAAAAAAAAGATCAAAATGAATTGATTTTGACAGATGCCAAAAAAAAGAAAAAAAATATTGTAAAACAAATCCAAGAAAGCAATATGTTGAAATTTTTAAATAGTATACCAGATAACTTAATATTTGATATGGACGAACAAACAATACTTAGACTTTTAAAAAAATTCTCACAACCTCAAAAAGAGATAAGCTTCTTAATCGAGCAGAAAGATGAATATGGTAGATTGTTTGTTTTTGCAAAAGAAAAAATAGGACTTATAAACAAAATTGCAGGCGTTATGCTTTGCGCCAACGCAAGCATTATTTTAGGCAAAACTTACGCTTTGGATAAAAATAATACAATTGTTGTTTTTACAACAAACAATAAAAATTTAGATGAAAACTTGATTATGGAACTATTTGAAAAATCAGAAGAAAACGAATCCTTGTTAGATGAGTGCGCACAAAAAAATTCCAATAAGTTTTTAAATAGATTGGAAAAAACAAAGATTGAAATGTCTATAAAACGCATTGAAGTAGAAGTGGATAATAACCAAAGTGATATTTTCAGTGTTGTTAGAATCCATGCCCCGGATAAATTGGGGCTTTTGTATGATATTACAAAAGTATTTAAAGACTTGGAAATTTTTATTGGTTCGATTATTATAGATACAAAAGGTGAAGTAGCGGTAGATACATTCTATGTAATGTCCTCTAACTTCAAAAAAATTTACGACAACAAATTTATTGATTTAATTAAAGCCAAACTTTATGAGATTTTGTCTTAATTTATGGAAAAAGAAAGAGTATTTGCAAAAAACATAAAAGAAATTATAGATGTAGGACAAAATATCAGCGTAGAAATACCAAGTGGAGATTACAAAGGCGTTTATTACTCGTATGTGTATGATGAAGATGATAATCACTTCTATATATTACTCCCAACGGATACTTTAGGTCGTGCTGCCTTTTTAAGAGTAGGTGATTCTATAACAATCAGTTGCATATCAAAAAAAAATATAAGGGTTGGATTTGAAACAAAGGTAGTGCAGATAATAAAAGGAGATAAAACGCTCTATAAAATTACCAAACCTTCAGAATTTTACAAATACGAGTATAGAGAAAGCTTTAGAGTGGATGTTTTGATTAATGCAAAATGTTATTTCTACGATCATAACCATCAATTGCAAACAAAACAAGCAAGCATTTTAAACCTTAGTGCCTCTGGGTCGAAAATATCGCTCAATGAATACCTTGAGCTTAATAAATCTATTATTATTGAGTTTACACTAGAAAACAAAACATTTAATCTAAACGCTACGATAGTTAGAAGATCAGAGATTGATAAATCTACATTCCACTATGGTTTAAAATTCGAAGAAGTTGACCAAAAAGATAAAGATTTTCTAATAAGATTTTGTTTAAAAAAACAAATGGAAATTTTGCGCATGCAAAGGGGTTAAAATGATTGAAAAAATAAACCGCTTAAAAATAGCTGTTATTGGCGATGTAATGCTTGACCACTACATATTTGGAAATGTTGATAGAATATCACCTGAAGCACCCGTGCCAGTGTTAAATGTAAAAGATGAAAAATTCTATTTAGGCGGCGCGGCAAATGTTGCAAAAAATTTAAAAGATTTAGGCGTCGATGTGTACTTAGTTAGCTGCATTGGCAAAGATGAATCGGCAAACATTTTTAAAAAACTCTGTGAAAATGAAAATATTAATGCAAAGCTTGTAGAGTTAAATCGCATTACAACGAAAAAAACTCGCATAATAGCGCACTCTCAACAAATCGTTAGGGTTGACAGGGAATTAAAACAACCCATAGATTCCAAAGCAAGGCAAGAAATTTTAAAAGCAGTGGGAAAAGATATCGATGCAATTATTATATCCGATTACGGTAAAGGTGTAATTTCTGCTAAACTAATAGAAGATTTGAGAAATATATTTGATAAATTCATAAGTGTAGACCCAAAGGTAAACCATACAAAAATGTATAAAAATGTTGATTTGATAACTCCAAACCTAAAAGAAACACAAGATATGAGTAAAGTTGANATACAAAACGACAATGACTTAAAAAAAGCTGCAAATGTTATTATTAAAAATACAAAATGCGAGTATTTGCTTGTGACACAAGGTGAAAATGGCATGACGCTTTTTTCAGAAAAAGGACTTGTTTATCATGAAAAAGCTTTAGCTAAAGAAGTCTATGATGTAACAGGCGCTGGCGATACTGTAATTGCTGTTTCAACGATGTGCTTCGCTTTAGGCTTTGAACCTATAAAAGCAGTAAAACTCTCAAGTATTGCCGCTTCTATTGTAGTTGGAAAACGAGGCACATCTAGTGTTAAATTTGAAGAAATAAAGGAATATCTATGAATATAGCGGTTTTAATACCAGCAAGGCTAGGCTCGATTCGTTTTCCAAAAAAACTCCTTGCCAAAGTTAATAACAAAACTATCATTGAGTGGACATATTTGGGTGCAAAAAATTCTAAACTAGCTAATTTTATTGCGGTTTTAACTGATTCTTTAGCAATAAAAGAAACAATAGAAAACATTGGCGGCAACGCCTACATTGTAGAAGGTCCTTTTTTGAATGGGACAGATAGAATTGCCCACTTTATAGCAGATAAAGACTACGATATTATTGTAAATGTGCAAGGTGATGAGCCTTTAATAGATGCAGACACAATAGACGCATTGATAAGCTTTTTTATAGAAAGAAAACTCCAAATGGCTACAGTAGCTGTTAAATGCAATGCTTGTGCAGACAATGTAAACGATGTAAAAGTAGTAATAGATAAAAATAATTTTGCATTGTATTTTTCACGCTCTAAAATACCTTATAACGCTAATTCTTACGATAACTATTTAAAACACATTGGTATCTATATTTACGATAAAAATACACTGCTTTTTTTACACAACCAACAACCTACTTCTTTAGAGCTAGCCGAAAAATTAGAACAACTAAGAGCATTAGAGCATTCCATAAAAATTGGTGTACTAATATCTCCTAAGCAATTTATTGGTATAGATACAAAAGAAGATTTGCAATTATTTGAGCAATATATTAACTCTATGAAGCAATAATTTTCTTAAATAACTCCACTTCGTATTTTGAACCTATAATAAGCGGCGTCCTATCATGAAGCATTTGCGGAGTTTTATCCAATATATCAACTGCTCCATCGCAAGATGCACCACCTGCATGTTCAACTATGTAAGATAGTGGAAAGGCTTCGTACAATAATCTTAGCTTTCCTTTTTTGTTCTTTTCGTCTGCTGGATATAAAAATACACCGCCTTTTAGCAGGTTTCTGTGAAAATCAGACACAAGTGAACCAATGTAGCGCGATGTATATCCTTCATTTTTTAAAGTTTCAATATATACTCGTATCTTTTTGTCCCACTTGTTTGAATTTGCTTCATTAACACTGTAAATATTACCCTTTTGAGGAATTTTGATATCTGGGTTTGATAACAAAAACTCACCTACGCTGGGGTCTAGCGTAAAACCATTTACGGTCCCACCCGCACAATACACAAACATAGTAGAAGAGCCATACACAACATAGCCAGCAGCAATCAAGTCCCTTCCTTTTTGCAACAAATTATCAACAAGTGAACACTCTTCTTCTTTTTTTCTAAAAATACCAAAAATTGTACCAATGCTAACATTTACATCTATATTGGAAGATCCATCTAAAGGGTCAAATACCACAACATATTTGCCTTTTTGATACTTGCTAGATATTTCTATAGCTGTTTCAACTTCTTCGGAAGCCATTACACAAACCTTACCTATATGATCTAGAGCCTCAATCATTTTCTGGTTGGCAAATACATCGAGTTTTTGCTGAGTTTCGCCAAAAATATTTTGCGTTTCAAGGCTTCCTAAAATATTTACTAGACCTGCTTTGTTTACCTCCCTTGCGATGATTTTTGAAGCAAATGCAATCTGCTCTAAAATAATTGTAAAATCACCTGTTGCCTCTTTGAATCGTCTTTGCTCTTCTAATATAAACCTGCTTAGGTTCATTAAAGCCATAATTCACCTCCTAGTTTTACAAATATATAAATATCATAGACAAAATACCAACCAACAAACACATAAAAAGTACTGGCAAAATTGTTGCCTTAATAAACTGAGCCTCTTCTTTGCCACCAACACCAATTGTAGCTGCTGCATTTGTAATTTTTGATGGTGTAATAGCTGATGCAATCCCACCTCCTACAGCATGGGCCGCATAAATCCACATAAATGAATTTACCCCTACAGTTGATATTGTAGCCTCCCATTGAATTTTTGCAAATAAAACATTAGACGCAGTAGCGCTACCGCCAACAAACGCTCCAATCAAACCCAAAAATGGCGCAACTAATGGATAAAATGAGCCAAAACTATGCGCAAAACTTTGTGCAATGATAATATCCATATTATTGTGAATAAAATTTGTTGCTGGCAATAATTTTCCGCCTACAACATCCATTCCAGACCATGCCATGACATAGGCAACACCAAAAAAAAGTGAGTAAGCCAAGAATGGACCCCAAATCCTTTTTAACCACAATTTAACAACATTATTAAGCTGGTTTGCCGTAGGCTTTAAGATAAAAATTGACAATATCGAAACTACCATTATCAAAAACCACACACTTGATAAGATGTTCAAATCTTCTTTTTTGTCAGCAAAAACAGTTATTACTTCATAGTGGTTTAACAAATTACTCAAATAAAGTCTAACAGCATGCATATTTACCACAAATGAAAGCAAAATAAGCAAGATAAATGGAGATGATGCAACAATTAGGTCTTTTTGGAAAAAAGTTTGATTTTTGGTGGCATTTGAGCCATTTTTATAGTAAAAATAAACAAAAAACATTGTAGCAAGACCAGATAAAATCCCTATGATTTCAACTGGAGCTATTCTTGACCATGCCAAAAACAAAGCAGTCAAAGACAACACCAAGCCAGAAAGCATCGCTGCAAAAAAGTGTTTTTTTAACGCTTTAGCTCCACCAACTGTATACAGCATTAAAAAAGCAAATAACATAGAAATAAATGGTAAAAAGGCAGTAATTTTAAATGTATAATCCCAGATAAAGCTAGATAGGCTATCAATACCAGGTGGTTTTATACCAAAACTCATAGCAACCTTTGCAGGCAGTGTAATAGGTATAGAAAACAACGCAAACGATGTAAGTGGGTCATAACAAAGTATGCTTATTGCAATTGCAGCTACTGGGCTAAACCCAAGTAGTCTAAATATTGGTGGAAACATAGCTGGTGTAACCATACCAAGTGCCGTAGACAAACTACCAAANCCCATACCCAAAAAAAGAGTTTGTTCTTCTTTATTGGATGTTATACCTTTGATGTAGTCAATAATCTTTGATAAAGCNTTTGTTTCGTTCATTAAAAAGATTAAAAACATTGTAAAAACCACAGCTAAAGATATACCCAAAGCTTTTATAATACCCATTAGTGTCGCCCCCATTGCCACACTAAATGGTGTTTTGAAATAATAAACGGCAACAACTACGCAAAACAGCCAACCAAGAATAGATACAAAAGTTCCAGAGCGATTAAAAACTAGCATCCCAATCAAAACTATTAAAATAGGCAAAACCGCAACAAAAAAATCCATAAATCCCCCTGTCTTGTCTTTTGCTTTATGTTAATTAAAAATAAAAATAATGTCAAGAAAATGTTAACGAAATGCTAAATATAACTTATAATACTTTTATTAATTTAAAATCTATAAACTTTTATAAAATATTCAAAATGACGACCTTTAAACGCCCTCGTACTTTTCTACAATTTTATTATCTTTGTCAACTATAACCACTTTTGGCACAACAGCGTCTGCTTCTTTGTCGTCAACTAAGCCAAAAGCGGCTATGATGATTTTGTCACCTACTGCTACTTTGCGCGCTGCAGCACCATTTAAACAAATAACGCCAGAACCTCTTTTGCCTTTGATTGTGTATGTTTGGAATCTCTCACCATTATCTATATTCCATATATGCACATACTCGTATTCCTTCATATTTGCAGCTTCCATTAAATCTTCATCTATTGTAATGCTACCTATGTAGTGCAAATCCGCCTGTGTAACAGTAGCCCTATGAATTTTGCCAATAAGCATATTTCTAAGCATACATCCTCCTAAATCCACATGTTATCTATAAGTCTTGTTTTGCCAAAAAATACAGCCAAAGATATCAAGGTTTTACCTAAAACAACCTCATTTAGCTCAGACAAACAACCGATAGAATTTATACTGATATAATCAATGCGTGCTAAATCATAAGAGTTTATAACATTTCTCATGCTTTGAATAATAGTTTCAGAATCAAGAATTTTTGCATCGATTAATTCTTTAGCCTTATCAAGCGCTTTTTTTAAGCAAATTGCCTGGGTGCGTTCTTTTGCGTTTAAATATACATTCCTTGAGCTTAAAGCCAAACCATCGGCATCTCTTTTAATTTCGCAAGGTACGATTTCTACATCTAAGTTTAAATCCTCAACCATCTTTTTTATAATAATGAGCTGTTGAGCGTCCTTTTTTCCAAAATAAGCCTTTGTAGGCTTAATGATGTTAAATAATTTTAAAACAATTGTTGTTACACCTTTAAAGTGCGTTGGCCTTGATGTGCCCTCAAGTGGTTTACTTAAAAAAGAAACCTCTACAAATGTTTGATAGTTTTGAGGATATATCTCTTCGTAGGCTGGGTAAAATATTAGATCTACGCCATTTTGTTCACACAAAAACCTATCTTTCTCCAAATCTCTTGGGTATGTATTGAAATCTTCACTTGGCGCAAATTGCAATGGATTTACAAAAATACTTACCACTACAAAATCATTTTCACTGCGCGCTTTTTTAATTAAAGACAAATGACCATCATGAAGATAACCCATAGTAGGGACAAAACCTATGCTTTTTTTTGATAAAATAGCCTTTTTAGAAAATTCTTTCATCTGATTAATCGAAGTTATTACTTCACTCATAAGAATACTCCAGCGTAGGAAATTCGCCATTTTTTACTTCTTTTATGTAATCTTTAATACCATTAATTGCATCCTGCTTTAAGTGAGCATACCTTTTCACAAACTTTGGTTTAAAATCATCAAAAAGACCAAGCATATCGTGAAATACGAGCACTTGACCATCACAGTGCATGCCAGCTCCAATACCAATTGTAGGGATTTTGAGTTTCTGTGTAATTTCACTAGCAAGACCCAAAGGTATTGCTTCTAAAACAATTGCAAATGCACCAGATTGTTCTAAAATAAGTGCATCTTGAATAAGTTTTTCAGCTTGCTCTTTTGTCTTTGCCCTAACAGCGTATGAACCAAAAATATTTATCGATTGGGGCGTTAGTCCTAAATGTCCAACCACAGGTATACCGCTTGTAACCAACTTGTTAACGGTTTGCGCAAACTCTTGACCACCTTCAAGCTTTACTGCATCGCAAAGCGTTTCTTTCATTAATCTGCCAGCGCTTAGCAGGGCTTGCTCAACTGAAGCCTGGTAGCTCATAAAAGGCATATCTACTACCAATAAAGCATTANTTACACCCTTTTTTACAATCTTGCCATGATATATCATCTCTTCTAAACTCACAGGGATCGTAGAATTGTTGCCCTGCATTACCATGCTTAGTGAATCACCTACTAATATAGAATCAACACCAGCCTCGTCTGCAATTTTTGCCTGTGTATAGTCATATGCAGTAATCATAGTTATTTTTTCTTTTGATTTCATACCAACAAACTTAGGCACTGTCATTTTCATTAAAATTCCTCCTTAAATAAAAAAGCCCAAATGTCAAAATTAACATTTGGGCTTTTGATTTCTTTTTTATGTTGCTTAAAGCTCCTTTTGGAGTCTTTGTGCTATTTAGCAAAAAATTACCTCTTAACACACAATTTTTATTAAGTCGCGATCTTGTTCGCGCTCAAGCAATACCTGCACGCTTTTACCTAAGATGTTTAGCTTACTCGTCTAACTCGTGCAAGCCTACAAGCCAAAAACATCTATTCAACAAATACCTATGCGGTATATTCAAAAAATCTCCTTTGATTATGATATCCGAAAATATTAAAATGTCAATATCTATATTTCTTGGACCCCACTTTATATCCGTTTGCCTACCCATAGTTTTTTCTATTGATTTTACAAATACCAGTAACTCGTATGGCTCTAAATTAGTCTCAATTTGTATAATCTGATTGTAAAAATTCTCTTGGTTTTTGTAACCCCACGGAGGGCTTTCGTAAATACTCGATGATTTTACAATCTTGATTCTATTGTTTTGATTAATAAAATCAAGTGCTGTTTCTATATTTTTCTTTCTATCTGAGATATTCGAACCCAAACCTAAAAAAACATTATCGTATTTCATAGCGATTTTATCGCATCAACGGCTTTTTGAATATTTGGGTTTGTTATGCTTATTCTAAAATAACCCTCTCCGTACTCGCCAAATCCCACACCTGGCGTCACAACAATACCTTTTTCCTCAAGNAATTTTTTGGCAAAGTCTTTAGAATTGTAGCCATCTGGCACTTTTACCCAAAAGTAGAATGTTGCAAGCGGCTCTTCAAAATCAAAATTGGCTTTCTTTAGTGCTAGGCTCATCTGGTCTTTGCGTTCTTGAAAAATTTTTCTTATTGGTTCATTCAGTACTTTGTAATTATTGAGCGCATAAATACCCGCTTGCTGCAACGCTGTAAATACACCAGAATCCACATTTGTTTTTATCTTTCCAAGCCCATAAATACCTTCTTTATTGCCAACAGCAAAACCTATCCTCCAGCCTGTCATATTGAATGTTTTTGAAAATGAATGCAGCTCTATTGCAACTTCTTTGGCACCGTCAATTTCCAAAAAACTCATTGGTTTGTAATTATCATAATAGATTTCTGAATACGCATTATCCGATGCCACTAAAAAGCCGTATTTTAGCGCAAGCTCAACCACTCTATTGTAAAAATCTTTTGTAGCAATGGCGCTTGTTGGGTTATTTGGGTAATTGATAAACATTATTTTTGTTTTATTTAATATGCTTTTGTCGATTGCGTCTAAATCTGGCACAAAGCCATTTTCTTTTAAAAGCGGCATTTTGTGTACAACGCCACCTGCAAACATTGTGGCTGTTGAGTAAACTGGGTAGCCTGGATCTGGTACAAGCGTATAGTCCCCTATCAACAAACGCAAAAGGAAGATGTGCAATACCTTCTTTTGAGCCAATCAATGCAAGACACTCACTGCCTGGATCCAAATCCACACCAAACCTATCTTTGTACCATAAAGCTACAGCCTCTCTAAACTCAAAGCTTCCCTCATAAGATGGGTACTGGTGGTTTGCAGGGTTTTCTAAAGCTTTTTGAGCAGCTTCAATTATTTGTTTGGGTGTAGGTATATCTGGATCGCCTATGCCTAAATCTATAATTTCAATACCTTTTTGCTTGACTTCCTGTTTAAGCCTATCAATCTCAGCAAATAGATAAGGCGGCAGTTTTTCAATCCTCTCTGATAATTTAAACATCAACTACTCCTTTACTGGGTTTATTAATTTTCCTATATTTTCAATTTCGATTTCAACAGTATCACCAGGTTCAACTGGACCTACACCGCTTGGCGTACCAGATGCTATTAAATCACCTGGATAAAGTGTCATAATTTGAGAAATAAACGAAACAAGCTCGTAAACATTGAATATCATATAAGATGTGGTAGAATTTTGCTTAACTGTGCCGTTTAACTTTGTAGTAATTTTTAAATTCATAGGGTCTACTTGCGTTTCTACAAAAGGACCTACGGGGGCAAATGTGTCAAAACCTTTTGCTCTAGTCCACTGACCATCGATTGATTGCAAATCTCTAGCCGTTACATCGTTTATTATTGTATAGCCAAATATGTAATCTTTTGCCTGCGAAACTGAAACATTCTTACATACTTTGCCTATTACCACACCTAACTCACCTTCGTAATCAACCCTCTTTGACATATGTTTTGGGTAAATTATCGGCTCTTGTGTAGCAATTACTGTGCTTGAAGGTTTTATAAACATTTTTGGCACACTGGGTTTTTCGTCTTTCATTTCTTGGATATGGTCGTTGTAGTTTAAACCAATACCAATAATCTTTGATGCTAAAACAGGCGGCAAGATTTTTACATTACTTATATTGACTTCTTGTAAAGTTTTGTAATCACCCTCTAAAAAATTGTTTGACAAAAGCTTGACACTATCATTTTCCAGCAAACCACAATAATCTTTTCCATCATAAAAACATCTCAAAAATTTCATAATACCCCCAAAAAACTTTTTATAGATTCACAATTATAACCTTCTCTTAATATAACTTTATTTTCAAAATCTACAATACTAGATGCTATATTTTTAGTTTTGCCTATTATTATAATATCAACAGCCCCAAAATAGTGTTTTAATATTTGCCTTATAGAGTTTATGGGTATTTTTTCTGATACATTTAGACTTGTTGAAGTAAGCGGAACTTTTTTTACAATTTTTTCTATAAAAGGGTTAAATGCAAGTCGGTATGCAGTTTTTCCATTTTTTGAAGCATAAAAAGGCAATGTCGCTTTATTTTTTAAAATTACTGTAGCGCCTAATTTTAGCAAATTAATCGCAGTTTCGTCTACAAAAGCATTTTTTAAAACAAAATCCAGNCTACATAGGACAATAAATGGTTTTTGAACAAAACGCTTCTTAAGCTCAAATATCTTTTTATTTGNAAATACATTATCTAAATATGCACCAAAACCGTATATGGTATCTGCTGGGTAAATAACTACGCCACTTTTTATACGATGCAAGTAATCAAAAGAATCTTTATCTCTACAAACAATTGTTTTCATAAAAAAACATGGGGTGAGTAGTGGGACTTGAACCCACGGCCCCCAGGGCCACAACCTGGTGCTCTAACCAAACTGAGCTATACCCACCACAAATGGTGAGCCGCGAAGGGATCGAACCTTCGACCGACGGATTAAGAGTCCGTTGCTCTACCAGCTGAGCTAGCGGCCCACTCATTTGTTATGATAATTATAAGAAAAATTTTGTCAAGGAAAATGAAAGTTTTAGTTATTAGTAAATTTTTATACAAAAAAACCACAAAAAATCAGTGAAAAATAAAGCTTTATTAAAAAAATCTTACAAACAAGATTTTAGTGGATTTTTTTTATTTTTTGACTAAAATGACATATGAATTATATAGATGGGGCGAGATTGAAAAAGGAGGTTGTATGCAAATTAAAAGAAGAACCTTTCTAAAGGGTGCTTTAGCTGGTTCGGCATTGTTGTCCTTGCCTTTAATTTTTGATTCAAAAGCTGACGCAAGGGAAGAACTAAAGCCTTACAAGCCTGACAAAGTAACCTTTAACTTTTGTGAAATGTGCTTTTGGAATTGCACGGAGAAAGCTTTTGTAAACGATGGTAAGGTTAGAAAACTTGAAGGTAATGATAAAAGCCCTCTAAATTTTGGTAAATTATGCGCAAAAGGTCAAGCGGGTATTAAAACTCTATACGATGATAATAGACTAAAAACCCCATTGATTAGAGTTGGTGAAAGGGGCGAAGGCAAATGGAAGAAANTTTCATGGGAAGAGGCATTTGAGTTTGCTGCAAAAAAATTCAAAGAAGTAATAGATAAATACGGTCCAGAAACAATTGGGCTTGAAATGCACGGCACAGGTGAGCCTGGAATCCACAGACTATTTGAAGCTTTAGGTGGCACGACAAACTTTGCTATACCTGCCTACTCTCAGTGCACAGGTTCACGAGATATAGGATTTTACTACACATTTGGTGCAGCACTTGGTGGACATGAACCGTATGATTTATCAAACAGCAGATACATCATATTGCTTGGTAGAAACGAGACAGAGTCACTTCATGTGAGTGAGCTTTATCACTTTGCAAAAGCCATTGGAAATAAGGCAAAAATAGTCTATGTTGATCCAAGGTATACCCATACTGCAGCAAAAGCTGACAGGTATTTGCAGATTAAATCAGGCACAGATACTGCTTTTGTTTTAGCTCTTATAAATGTTATGGTAACAGAAGATTTAATTAACCACGATTTTGTAGATAAATATACAACGGGCTATGATAAACTAAAGACACACATAGTAAAATACACACCACAGTGGGCTCAAGAGCAAACTGGCATCAAAGCAGAAGAAATTATCCAGATTGCAAGAGAGATTTCTTCTTTTGCACCAAACTGTATTATAGTTCCACCTAGAAGGTCGACGAGATATGGTGAGGATACGCAATTTGCAAGAGCTATTGCCATAGCAAACGCACTGCTTGGTAACTGGTTTCAACCAGGCGGTTTTTTCAAACCAAATAGAATTAAAGTTCCAGAAGCTGATATGCCAGATGTAGAAGAATCGAAATATGCACAGCTAGCCCAGCAAAGAAATGCAGCAAGTGCAGTTTTGTCACTTACAAATCTTCCTACTACTACACAAGAAATAGTAGGTGTACTTGGGCTTGATAATGTCTTGTGGGAAGCAATTAGAACTCAAAAACCATACCCAATCAAAGCAATGATAAGCTATGGTACAAATCCATTATTCCACAATGGTGACTCTAACAAAATAAAAGAAGCGATTAGCAAGCTTGATTTCTATATGGTTGTAGATATTTTACCATGGGAACATACGCTTTATGCTGATATAGTATTTCCCGAATCTACATATCTTGAAATGTATGCTGCGCTCAAATCTATAAGTTGGAAATATCCTTATGTTAATTTTAGAGAACCAGCTGTAGATCCAGTTTATGACACAAAAGATATTTGGGCAATAGTACACGGTATTGCAAAACATATGGGGCTTGGTGAGTTTTTCCCATTCAAAGATGCAAAAGGCGTGCTATACAGTTCACTCAATCAAATGCCAAAAGATCAAAGAGGTAAACTGTTAAAAGACGGTGTAATATCACTTGGACCTATACCAGAAGATGTTGATTTAAGTGGTAACATTGATCCAAAAGTAGCTTATCAAAAAATGCTCGATGCATACAAAAAAGCACCATTTAACCCGTACCCAATTGCATTAGGTGAAGATGTAAGCTTTAATACTGGGAGCGGGAAAATTGATATTTATAGCGATTCTCTTGCTGGAAATAGTTTTGATCCGCTACCAAACTACACACCGCCAAATAAACCAAAAAAACAAAATGAATTTAGGCTTATTTTCGGTAGAGTAGCTGTACATACTCACGCAAGAACGCAAGATAACGAATGGCTACTTGAACATTATGATGACAACAATGTGTGGATTAATCCCCAAGATGCAAAAACAATAAATATAAAAGATGGTGATAAGGTAGTATTGGTTAAAGGTAACCTTAAATCACCCTACCCCGTTAAAGCCAAAGTTACAGATAAAATAATACAAGGCACTGTATTTATAGCACACGGATGGGGAAGATTTTCTCCATATACAACAAGATGCTACAAAAAAGGTGTTTCAGATGCTGAATTTTGCTCAAACGACGCTGATCCTTTGAGTGGTGCTGCAGCTTTTCTGAATTCATTTGTTAGCATTGAGAAGGTATAAATAGGAGGTTAAGATGGCTTTATTTGAAAGACCAAAAAAAGAAAAAAACTATGCAATGGTTATTGTTCAAGATAGATGCGTCGATTGCAAAGCTTGCGAAGTTGCATGTAAAGCAATGTGGGAAGTACCAGATGGAAAGCTGAACTATCGTACAAAAGTCTTGGATATTGATAAGGTAGAAAATGGTGAGCGCAAAATGGTATTTATCCCCATTTTGTGCAATCAGTGCGATAACCCGCCATGCGTAAGAGTATGTCCAACTAGTGCAAGCTATAAGCGAAAAAGCGATGGCATAGTTTTAGTTACACCTAATATGTGTATTGGATGCAAAACTTGTATGGAAGCATGTCCATATGATGCAAGATACTACAATGAAGAATTAGGCGCAGTAGATAAATGCACATTCTGCCTGCCAAGGCTTGAAAGCGGTCTTGAGCCTGCCTGCGTTCAAACATGTGTCGGAGGCTCGCGAAATTTTGGCGATTTAAATGATCCAAATTCCATAGTATCAAAACTATTAAAAGAAGCTACTAACTACTGGGTGTTGAAACCCGAAGATGGGACTTTCCCCAACGATTTCTACATTAGCAATTCTGCAAAAGTTGAATAAAAAGGGGCTTTTAGAGCCCCTTTTTACATTTCTTTTCCTAAAACTTGCGCTAATTTTTTAAGATCTTTCATTAAGTCTTCAAACTCAGGTATCGTTAGTTGCTGTGAAGCATCTGAAATTGCAATCTCTGGCTTATAATGTACTTCAATAATAAGACCATCTGCGCCAGCTGCAATAGCCGCTTTTGATAATGCTGGAACGTAGTCTCTTTTACCTGCTGCATGCGATGGGTCAATAATAACAGGCAGATGAGTCAATTTTTTCAAAACTGGCACCGCAGATATATCAAGCGTATTTCGCGTAGCTGTTTCAAATGTTCTAATGCCCCTTTCGCACAGTATAACATTAGCATTACCTTCACTCATTACATACTCAGCACTCATCAATAGCTCTTCTATGGATGTTGACATACCCCTTTTCAACAAAACGGGTTTTGTTGTTTGTCCTACAAGTTTAAGTAGGGCAAAATTTTGTATGTTTCTTGCTCCAATTTGCAACACATCGGCATACTCTAACACTAAATCCAAATCTTTTGGGTTCATAACTTCCGTTACAATGGGTAAACCTGTTGCTTCTTTAGATTCCTTTAAAAGCTTTAAACCTTCCTCTCCAAGACCCTGAAAAGTATAGGGGTTTGTTCGAGGCTTATATGCACCACCTCTTAATAATTTTGCACCCGCTGATCTTACACCTTTTGCTGTGGTTATCATTTGATGATGGTTTTCCACAGAACACGGGCCTGCAATAACGGTAAATTTCCCCTCGCCAATAGCTACACCATCTACATACACTGTTGTTGGCTCGGGTCTGTTTTCTATGCTTGCTAATTTGTATGGCTTAGAGACTCTGTATACAGTCTCTACGCCCCTTTCCATAGATAATAGCGATAGAGGATCTATTTTGAGCTTATCTTTTGAAAATTCTCCAACAACGCCAATTACAGTGCGTTCACTGCCTTTACTCACATGGCTTACAAAGCCTAATTCGCTAATCTTTTTAACAACACCCTCAATCTGCTCGTCTGTTGCAGATTTTTTCATTATTACTATCATAAAACCTCCTCATAAATTTTGCGCAAAAAAAAAGCCGGTTGGAGTAGTCCACCCCAACCGGCCAATTAAAGCCTAAAAAAAGGATAGACTACTCCCGCCAGCTATTAAAGTAATACCACCAATAAGACACATTTATAATTGGCGAAAGCGCAGTTAACTTTTCCATATTTTTCTTATATCATAAAATTTTTCGTATTTCAAGAAAAAAATTCCAAAAAATATATAAGGCTAAGTTTTTTTACAAATTTTTAACAAACTCTTGATATTAGAATAAATTTAGTTTATATTTAAAAATAAGGATGAATTTATGGAAATATCTGAGCTAACAACCTACATTCAAAAATATGGTTTACTCTTTGTATTTATTTTTACCTTTTTAGAAACAGTCGCATTTGCAAGCATAATAGTGCCAGGCGAAACCGCAGTTGTGATAGCAGGCATGATGGCTTCAAAAGGATACATAAATATGGAATACCTTATTGTTGTTGTGATAATTTCAGCATTTTTAGGCTATTTAACAAGCTACCTTTTGGGAAGTTATTTTGGTAATATTATTATAAGAAAAAAACTGCTAAAAGATAAATACTATAAGCCAACACAATACTTTTTTGAAAAATATGGTGGTATATCTGTTTTATTCAGTAGATTTTTATCACTTTTGAGAAGCTTTACAGCGCTTGTTGCAGGTATGTCAAAAATGAATTTTATTTCATTTGTTATTTTCGATGCGATAGGTGCTGTCTTGTGGGGTATTTTTTATGTATACTTNGGTTACTTTTTAGGTTTACAGTTTCAAGAAGTTCAGAAATACTTTGGTATAATCGGCATAATTATGCTTATTGGTGGAATTTTGATTTTGTACATTTTTTATAAATACAAATCAAAAAGGAGGTAGTCATGGAAAAGCTTATCTTGAGCATCCCTTTCTTTGCTGCAAGCTCACACGACGAATTTGCAGCAAGAATTACCAAAGCAAATGGTTTCGAATATGGTCCCTACCCTGAAGGTTTTAATCTAGATGGAAAATTAGATTGTATTGTTGGTTTTAAAGAGTTTGAAAAATTACAAAGAGTATCTAAAAACGAACACAGTCCTATAATTATTCTATTTAGGGCAATTATTAGCAATGAGCAAGTTAAGCACTTAATTATTGGTTTTTACGAAGCAGATACTTTAGATCTAAAAGAAATAGCCCCAGGCAAATACCAAATAACAGCACAAAAAGCGCATTTTGTGCCAACCAATGATGCCGTAGATGTATCAGATAAGATAATAGCATATAATTTGCAAAACAAGATTTTGCGTTCCAATAGTCAAAATCATCCAGAGTATGCTCAATGGTTAAAAGAATGGTTTGAGGCGATTTCTTTAAAAGAAAACAAATTTTCGCAATATAAAGAATACTGCTTGCAGTTAAGACAGAAATCACTTTCTTAAAAAAGGGGGAGGAAGTTATGGCAGAGGCAGATAAAAAGGTCATTGTAATATGCGGAGCAGGAGGTTGCGGCAAAAGCACATTAATAGAAGATATATTATTTATAAATAAAAAAATTACAAGAAAAGGCTCAACAGAAAAAGGCAACCTTACTATGGATTTTGACAGCGAAGAAATTGAGCGCAAAGTTTCAATACAGCTCTCTATTGCAAACATATCGCAAAATAACTCAACAATCTATCTAATTGACACTCCTGGCTATCACAATTTTATAGGAGATGCTCTATGTGGTATCAAGGCTGCAGATAGTGCTATTTTAGTAGTTGATATACAAGAAGGCGTTAAAGCGCAAACAGAGCGTTTTTATTATGAGCTTGAAAGAGAACATAAACCCTTTTATTGTTTTTGTTAATGCAATAGATAAAGAAAATAGCAATTTCGCAAATGCTTTTAAGTCTATCAATGAATTATTTAAAGCTGTTGCCTTACAGATACCTATTAAAGAAAACGACAAAGTTATTGGTTATATCGATACATTAAATTTAAAAGCTTATGACTTCAACCAAAAAGAGATTAATTTACCAGATGAACTNAAAGAAGAGGCTAATAATTACCATTCTCAAATCATAGAAGAAGTATCATCTCTAAATGATGAGTTGCTGGAGAATTATTTATCAGGTGAAGAGCTTAATAATGAACTTTTTAGTGACACATTAAAAAATGCTATATCTTCACAAAAAATTATACCAGTACTTGTTGGCAGCGCACTAGGTGGGTTCAATACGCAAAAATTAATAGAGTTTGCCAATACTTATTTGCCATCAGCAAAAAATGAAGGTAGCACTTCAAAAGCTCTTGTTTTTAAAACCTACAATGACCCTCAATCAGGCAAATTAAGCCTACTTAGAATATTTTGCGGCAAGTTCACNCCTGATAGCGTTTACTACAATATAAACAAAGAACAAGAAGAACGTATCGGTGCTCTTCAGACACTCATTGGCAAAAACCCAGTTAATATGACATCCGCTGANGCAGGTGATATTATTGCTGTGGCNAAGTTAAAATANACTCAAACAGGCGATACTTTATCAAATGACAAAAAAGATACGCCTATTGAATTTGTAAAAATGCCACTGCCATTCATCTCTTACGCAGTTTACGGCTCATCCAAAAATGATGATGAAAAAATCTCTACATACATGAGTAAAATCCTTGAATCAGACTTAACACTTTCGTTTAAAAAAAATACGGAAACAAATGAATTTATACTAACTGGTATGGGCACTAATCACTTAGAAGTTATAGTTTCTCGTCTGAAAAAATTTGGTCTTGATATAAAACTAAAATTGCCAAAAGTAGCTTATAAAGAAACAATAAAAGACAAAACAATGCACAAAGCAAGGTTCAAAAAACAAACGGGTGGTCATGGACAATTTGGTGATGTTACTATTGAAATCGAGCCACTTCCAAGAGGGGCTGGTTTTGAGTTTGCTGATATGATTGTAGGTGGCGCCATACCACGCCAATTTATACCATCTGTCGAAAAAGGCGTTAAGGCTGCTATGGAAAAAGGTCCTTTAGCAGGATACCCCATGACAGATATTAAAGTTAAACTCATCGATGGTATGTATCACCCTGTAGATTCAAGTGATTTTTCATTTCAAATGGCAGGTTCTATGGCTTTTAAAGAAGGCGTTTTAAAATGCAAGCCTACGCTATTAGAACCCATTCTTGAAATGGAAGTTTTTGTACCAGAAGAAAATGTAGGTGATATAATAGGTGATATTAATGCAAGAAGAGGCAAAATGCTAAAAATGGAAACTTATGGTAAAAGACATAACTTCAAGCAAGTAATAGTTTTAATACCAGAAGCTGAAATTTTAGAATATGCTCCTACGCTACGTTCTCTAACGGCAGGAAGAGGTTTCTTTAGAACAAAATTTTTTGGGTACGAGGAAGTGCCAGCCCAAAAGGCTCAAAAAATTATAGAAAGCTCTAAAACACAAGAATAATATAAGGGGCTTTGGCAGTCCCTTATATTTGATTTTTTAAACCAAATGATTATAATTATTGCTTGTGAGTAAAAAAGAACTTATTGAGTTTATAAATAGTGCTAAACAAGAAGANTTAGACTTCTTAAGCGAGTTAATAAAAAGCTTAGATGGCTCTAAAATGCGCTACTTTGATAAACTAATAGGCATAAGAAGAGAAAATAATATCACTCTAAAACCCGGAATTAACAATAAAAATATATATGGTGTGGTGCATGGTGGAGCCATTTGCAGTCTGATTGATATAGCGCTTGGCGCTGAAATCTTCAAAACCATTGGTGAAGATAAAAAAATTTACACACTTGAGTTAAATGTAAATTTTACAAAAGCAACAAACAGCAGTGAACTTCTTACTCAAACTAAAATACTTCACTTAGGATCTACAACTATTGTAGCCCAATGCTATGTAAAGGATGATCAAGACGATATTGTAGCAGTGGGAATTGGCACATTCTATATTGTTCAATGAATTTAGATATTTTTGACTACACTCTTCCAAAACAACTAATTGCCCAAAGTCCACATATACCACCAGATGAATGTAGACTATTTGTTTATAACAAAAAAACAAAAGAAATATCGCATAAAATTTTTAAAGATATAATAGACTACTTATCGCCAAACGATTTAATTGTTTTAAACAATACCAAAGTGATACCAGCAAAATTATCTGCAACTAAAGAAAGCGGTAGTTTGCTTCAAATACTGTTAATTGAACAAATCCAAAAGAATGTCTATTATTGTTTTGTTAAAGGTAAAATTAAGCACGATACAATAATTACTTTACCAAAAAACCTAAAAGCTACAATTTTGCAAACCAATGAGCAAAAAAAGATTATTAAATTTGAGACAGATAGCGATATTAAAGATTACTTATATGATATTGGTTCAATGCCGCTGCCGCCATACATCAAAAGAAAAGACAACCAACTTGACGCTCTTGATAAGCTGTACTACCAAACTGTTTTTGCTGAAGTTGAAGGCTCAATTGCTGCACCTACAGCAAGTTTACACTTCACAAACGATTTACTAGAAAAAATAAAGCAAAAAGGCATTAAAATAGCCTACATCACGCTCCATGTGGGTCTTGGTACATTTAAAAGCGTGGAAACACAAAACATTCAAGAACATAAAATGCACGAAGAATATTTTGAAATATCAGCTAAAACCGCGCAAATATACAATACAGCGCTATTAGAAAATCGCACCATACTACCTGTGGGCACTACTGTAGTAAGGGCACTTGAAAGTGCCTCAAACGCTCAAGGGTTTTTAAAGCCAAGTTCAACAAAAACAGATATATTTATCTATCCTGGTTATAATTTTAAAACTGTAAAAAATATTTTAACTAATTTTCATTTGCCAAAATCTACATTGATTATGCTTGTTGCTGGACTAATAGGTATAGAAAACACACAATTTTGCTACAAAAAAGCTATTGAAGAAAAGTATAGATTTTTTAGTTATGGAGATGCTTTTTTAGTTATTTAGTATTTGCCTAATAGCTTCATACAAAATAATTGCAACTGAGTTAGAAAGGTTAAGTGATCTTACTGTAGATTTCATTGGAATGTTTATACATCTATCAAAATATCTATCAATATACTCAAGCGCAAAACCGCTAGTTTCTGAGCCAAAAATTAAATAATCATTTTGAGTATATTTAACTTCATAATATGAGATTTTTGCTTTTGTTGTAGCTATGTAAAAATTAATACTGCGATTTTTTTCAAAAAAATCTTCTACTGAATCATAAATGATAAGATCTAGATTATCCCAATAATCAAGGCCTGCGCGTTTTAGCTTTTTGTCTGTAAGTGTAAACCCAAAAGGCTTAATTAAGTGAAGTTTTACCCCGGCCCCTACACATAGTCTAGCAATATTGCCTGTATTTTGAGGAATATCTGGGCAACACAATACTACATTTAAAGAAATATTTTTGAATTTATCTAAAATGAATGTTCTTTGCATAATTTCTTACCCCCCTGGCAGTACCTACTCTTGCCTGGGCATTCCCAGACTACCATCGGCGCATAGCGGCTTAACTGCCGAGTTCGGGATGGGATCGGGTGTTTCCC
>JGI24721J26819_10001637_pt1 | contig 25113 bp, 14 predicted proteins | sample YelNatPaOPGAMG01_FD_26819 | JGI IMG/M metagenome (IMG submission 26819) | reverse complement strand
TTACGTTTTATTCCCCTGATTATGGTTAAGTATAGTATTGCTAGGGCTATGATGGCTGAGGCTATAAATGATACAGTGTAGCCTAAGGTTGCGCCCATGGCGCCGAAGCCCACAAACACAAGGAGCGGTGCAGCTACACTTTTTACCGAGGCTTGACATATGTTTGTTAGGCTATTTAGTTCCATCCTTTCAAAGCCTACGAAGGTTGATTGCGCAGCAGTTTGTAGCGCGGTTGCAAAAACTGTTATTGATGCTATTGCTATGAGCGGGGCGGATTCTGGACGATTAAATATAACTGAGGCTATGAAGCCTGAAAGGGAAACAAGCACTAGGGAAAGAAGGAATCCTGCGGCTATTTCAAATATTAGGCCTGCCTTTATTATTTCAAATGTTTCTTCTTCCGTTTTATGAGCTCTTAGGCTTGCTGTGTATTTTGTTATGGCTGAGTTTATTCCCCAATCTCTGAAGAGTATCGCCATATACGATGGGATTAAAGCTATAGAGTATAACCCATATTCTTCCGGCGTTATCAGTCTTGCAAGGATTATTGCACCTGCAGCCATTATTATGGTTGAGGCTGCTTGACCTATGAAAAGTTGAAAGCTTCCAATGGCCGAAGTTTTACCCATTCTAAGGATTTTTTCCATTTTAATACCTTCTTTTCGGATTTGTGAAGGCTTGTCTTTCGTTTTTAGTTCATAGTGCTTATTGTTGTATGCTTAAAAACGCTTGTGTGGAGGCGGAATTAGATATAGATTAAGTTTAACGATACATTAGGATAAACTGAGAGGTATATCTCGGATTATGAGCCAAAAATAAAGTGAGGGAAAAAGCTACTTTATTTTCTCGTTTTTCCTCCTATGTATGTTGAGGACACCAAGGGGAGTTTTCTTAAGTCTTCAAAAATTTTAATATCATCCGGCTTAACACCTACAGAAGAAAAAGCTTAATGATAATGGGGCATATAGTTATACGCGTGCTTAATCACTGCCTTTAATTTTTGAGCTGAGTTTTTCTAAGTTCTCTTGGATCTTTCCACTGATCTCTTTTAAGTTGAAACAAATAATAATTTGCTATCACTTGGCCAACTAATTTACGTAGCTTCTCCATTTCAACTGAATCTCCATTAAGAAATCTTAGGTTTATTAATTCATTCGAGAATTATGGATCGCGTGTATCTATAATGTCGTCGACATAAACTCGTGAGGCGATTTTAAATTTGAAATGCGTAAAGAATTCTAGCATTATCTGAAACCACGACCTTATAATCGTGTGCCTTAAGATATCTTTTAATTTTTTAGCTTCCTCTTTAAAAGGAGGATGAGTCGTCGCAACAATTTTATCGATGCTTCTAGTCGAGAGAAATTCTTTGCTTCCTTTAAGAAGTGCCAGTTCGGCACCTTCCACGTTGACTTTAAGGATGTTTACCTTTTTAATTTTTAATTTTTCAAGAAGTTTGTCTAAGGTTGTAACATAAACCTCCGTTGCGCCTACAATCGGGGTTTTCCAAGTTTTCCCTATGAGTGAATGAGAGCATGAACGTGCCTTTAGATATAAAGTACTCTTTCCCTCAAAGTCAGACAAAGCTAATTTTACTGGAGTAACATTGTTGTAATTATTAATCCTAATATTTAAGAAAAGAAGTTTGTAGTTTTTATCTTCTGGCTCAACAGCTATAACGCGTCCTTCACCACCGACTTCTTTTGCTGCTTTGAGTGTATAGAAACCTACATGTGCTCCAGCATCTACAACGATGTCCCCTTTCTGAGGAATAAAATACCGGTCATATGGCGAATTATGATAAACTGACCACTCATATGGATGATCTTCTAATGAGCATATTATAATGTTTCCATCTGGTAAGATTGTAGGAGTCCATATATTTTTGAATGGCAACCTATTCCAAACTTCACTCCGTCTTTTACCACACATTCTAGTCATTTCATACATGCCATGATACGGTAATTTGAAAGTGATTAAATTTATAATCTCTGACATTACCATACATTGAAACCTTCTTTCAAATATCAAGCTCTGAAGCTTATTTTTGTAGTTGCTGCTTTCCCATTGGAATATATTTCATCCATACAGTGTGAAAATTCAAGATCGCTTGTGTTCCATGATTAATGCTAACTTACAATAACTTCTTCTACAACATTTAAAGGATTTAAATATATGCTATGTCATCAGCCTTCGGCAACATTGCGTTAGATAAACAAAATTAGGAATAGAGTTGAAGTTTAACGTATATTAAGGACAAATTAAAAGTATATCTCCGATTATGAGCCGAAAATAAATTGGGGGGAGGAAGCTACTTGTTTTTCTCGTTTTTTGTTTCTGTAAATATTGAGGCTAACTGGCACCGCTGCCAACAAGGTTATTGGGCTTAGATAGGCAAGGCTTACTTCCTGTTGGCTATCCGAATTGTTAATGTTTCCTGCCTGGAGTGAATTACTGGGAATACCCGCATACTGCTCTTCTGGTCCTATGGTGTAAAATGCTGCTGGGTTAAGCTGATTGTTGTATTCGGTTAGTATCCAAGCTGCGCTGCGAGCTATATTTGATACTCTCACTTCGTCGATGAATCCGTAGAACTTGCGTGTGTGGTCGTAGCGGTCACCGATGTACATGTTTGGAGAAACCCATATGGGGTTTGAGGCAAAGGCAAAGGCTGGCGTGCCATCATTAACATACAGTCTAGCGGTTGTACCGTCGAAGGTTGCCACGACATAATACCACTTGTTGATAGTTATAGATTTAGTGACTATAACGTCGTTAACATACAATTGGATTATGTTATCGCCGTAAACTTGCAGAAATGCACCTTGATAAGCACTCTTATATTGGGAAATGAAATAGCGTGCGCCAGATCTGGGATATATCCAAGCGCTGAAGGTGAATTGCGTTTCGGTTGTGAAAATTCTTGGTAACTGGATGTAGCCGCCATTAAACTCTACACAGTTTCCTATGTATCCTGTTGCGCCTTGGACTAAACTGCCGTATGGTGTGCCATTGTTGCCATTTATTGTGGAGTCGTAAAGTGTGCCTGTTCCTTCGTTTAAGTGTAATACCACCTTGTAGTTTGTGTCCCATACGCCTGTTGGGTTCTGTTGGTTTCCACAGTTTAGATTTCCATAGTACATGTATAAGACTGTGTCCATTGTTGGTGATAGGTAGGGTACTTTAACCCAGGCGATTAGGTGTCCTGTTGCGCTGTTGTAATACTCTATTTGGTGGTCTAGTTTCATGTTGTTTGCATCTATGAACACGAAGTCGTCGCCGTCTGGCTGTGCTTTCCCAGCGAGGCTGCTGTCAGTTATTTCGATTAGTACTGGAAAGTCTGTTAGTTCTCCGCCTACTTTTGTGTGATCTATTGTTATTATTCGGCGGTATTTCCATTCTGGGTTCCACCAGTTTGTTTGGGTCCATACAAAGACTGCGGTGACAACTTTGTTTCCTGTCATATTGATATATTCAGGGTTCTGGTTGCTGTAAATATCGCCTGTCCAGTGAGAAAACGCGTAGCCAGGTTCCGGAATTGCCTCCAACCGGACTACTGTGCCATAAGTGTATGTCGGATTATCAGGCGTCTTCGTTACTGAGCCGGCGCCTTCAGGGCTTACATTTACTGTTAGGGTGTACTGGTCTTGAGTGAATGTTGCAGTCACAATTTTGTTGCCGGTCATCGTTATTGTAGTTGGGTTTGCATTTCCATTTACATCGCCGCTCCAGCCGCTGAAACTCCAGCCGAGCGTGGGAATAGCTGTTAAAGTTACAACTGTGCCTTCGGAGTAAGTTGGCTGATCAGGATACTTTGCGACCAAGCCGCTGCCGACGACATTAACTGTTAAGGTGTACTGCGCCTGTATGAAGGTTGCAGTAATAACTTTGCTGCTGTTCATGGTTATTGTGGCTGGGTTTTCGTTGCCTGTCAGGTCTCCGCTCCATCCGCTGAAAGACCAGCCTTGAGCCGGTGTGGCGGTTAATGTTACGACGGTGCCGGGTATGTAGCTTGTTTGGTCTGGGTTCTTTGTTACTGTTCCGCTGCCGACAATGTTAACGGTTAATGTGTAGCTTTGAGTGAATTTGGCAGTAACTGTTTTGTCGCTGTCCATTTTGATTGTTGTTGGGTTTGCGTTGCCAGAAGCGTCGCCGCTCCATGAGTCAAAATACCATCCGGAAGCTGGATTAGCCTGTAAAGTTACTAAAGTGCCGGGGGCGTATGTTGATTCGCCTGGAGTCTTTGTTACTGTTCCGCTGCCAATTGTGTTTACTGTTAGCCTGTACCTTTCAATCGCTGGCGAGAATACGTTGTCAACGTAGAATGCTCCTCGGGCATCGCTGTCTGCTGCGAAGCTTATGTAGCTGACTGAGGTTGGTGTGTAGCCATCGTATTTATTGAATGTGCCCTTGTAGACACCGTTGACGTAAACGTCATAGTTGCCTGACGCGGGTCTAATAACGAGTTTTATAGTGTACCATGTTTTGTAGCTTAGGCCTTCAGCCACCGTCAGCCATGAGGATGTGGTGCTCCAAGATTGGCTATATAGAGTTCGGGCTTTGAGAATTATGTCGTTGCCCGTTGTTCCTGGTGTTGGGTCGTAGAAGGCTAGGCATACGAAGCGTTCGTTGCTTGTGCCTGTTGGACAGTTGTTACTATCACGATCGTCTCCAATGTATATGTTTCCAGTGCGGTCGTAGCTTCCAACGTCATCAATTCTGTCAATGTATATGTCGAAGGATATGTCGAATGTGTTTGTCATTGGGGATGGAAATTCTTGTGTGAGATAGGCGTTTGTGGCGGTGCCTACCTTGTTTTTGAGGGCTGCCTTTTTGCCCGTGTTTCCTCCCACATCGCTTGTGTCAAGGGTGAGTAGAGTTGGGTCTGCGCCGCTTGGAAAAGCTCCTCTGCTTTCGTACCAGTCTTGCACACCAAGGGTGTTAGCCCTTAAATCTGTGTCGTTGGCACTATCGCTGAACTCTGGATCTGCAAGATATCTTGGTATTGTTGTGAAGGTGTACGATACGTCTGTTTCATGTGTTCCGTCTGTTACGTGGATATGCCATATATAGGTTGTTAGGGGTTGAAGATTGCTTACTGGCACTGAGTATCTTCCGTTTCCTACGCCGGTGGCGCTTCCNCCGCCAATATATGGCGTTGTTGTGACTTCATAACTCATCAAATCGTTCTGGTAGTCCTTTAGTGTGAANCTTAGTTCGCTAAGCGTTAANGGAACATTTGTTGCTCCTGCAGCTGGGTTTGGATCCGACACTAATGGTGCAGACGGCAANGCTTCTTCTGGTCCTACGGAGTAGAATGCTGACGGATTGAACTGGTTGTTGTAGCATGTTAATATGTAGCCTGCTGAGCGGGCAATGTTGGAGATGCGGATTTCATCCAGTGAGCCCTTAAAGTACCTGGCGTTATTGTAGACGCATCTTGCAATATGAAGCGGGATGCCTACATTGTTATAAATTGAAGAAATGGTGTTTGTTCCAACGGTTGGAACTTGTACGCCATTAATGTAGAATTTCGGAATCGTGTTTGGTTCCCAAACCACTGTTACATAATACCATACTCCGGCTGCTGGAACAAAGTTGGCATACCACTCCCGATAATTGTTTCCATCATAGGAAGCGTGAAAAGTGATTGGACGGGTTGGATATTCAACGGGATTATAGTCTATGAACCAGCCTCGTTGGTTTGTGCCTGTGTTATATTTGCCTACTATTCTTTGTCTCCTACTGGTGTCTTCAAGTTTCATCCAGAAGCTAACGGTTAGGCCTTGAGTAAAGCCTGAAAGTGTGTCGCTGTGAGGAATCTCTATGTAGCCTGTTGATCCGTCGAAGCTGACAGCGCCGTCTATCTGTCCATCAACTCCTTGGACNACCCCTCCATAAAGTACGCCGTTGTTACCGTATGTTGATGAGTCGAAGCATATTGTGCCTTGGACGAAGTTGGCTATTACAACTTTGTTGCCGTCAACAATGATTGTGGCTGGATTTGCTGTTCCAGTTAGGTCGCCACTCCAACGGAAGAAGGACCAGCCTGTAGCTGGAATAGCTGCTAATGTGACGGTTTCACCATAATTGTATGTTGATTTGTCTGGGTTCTTCGATACTGAGCCACTACCAATTACGTTCACTGTTAATGTGTACTGAATTGGCGTGAATTTTGCAGTAACAATTTTGTCACTATCCATTACGATAGTAACTGGGTTTTCTGAGCTTGAAATGCTGCCGCTCCAGCCATAGAAGGCCCAGCCAGTTGCGGGAGTGGCTGTTAAAGTGACTACAGAACCTTCTACATAAGTTGCTTGATCAGGATTCCTTGAAACTGAGCCGCTTCCAATAATGTTTACCGCTAATACATATAGTCGAATAAATGTTGCGTTGACTATTTTGTCGCCGTCTATGGTTATGTTTTTTGGATTTTCCGAGCCTGAAAGATCGCCACCCCAGCCTTGGAATATCCAGCCAGGGTTGGCGGTTGCAGTTAATGTTACAATCTCGCCATATGTATAAGTTGGTTTATCAGGGTTCTTACTTACAGAACCTCCACCAACGATGTTTATAGTCAACGTGTACTGGTCTGGCGTGAATGTGGCGTTAATGATTTTGTTGCCGTCCATTATTACTGTTGCCGGGTTATTTTCGCTTGTTAAGTCGCCGCTCCAACCGCTAAAACTCCATCCTTGAGCAGGTGTAGCCAATAGCGTGACAACCGTGCGTGGCGCGTAGCCTGCTCGGTCAGGGTCCTTAGAAACGGAACCGCTGCCGATGATGTTAACTGTTAATGTGTAACCTTGAATGAATGTTGCGTTGACTATTTTGTCGCTTGTCATGTTAATTGTTTTCGGATTTTCTGAGCCTGAAAGGTCACCGCTCCAGAGGGAGAAGATCCAGCCGGGGTCAGCTTCAGCAGTTAACGTTACAATTTCTCCGTAGGTATAGGTGGGTTTATTGGGGCTTTTAGTTACATGGCCGCTGCCAATGATATTTATGGAAAGTGTATATTGGTCTTGCGTGAATATAGCGATTACAGTTTTATTGTTGTCCATAGTGATGTTTATTGGGTTATTGTTGCCAGAGGCATCGCCGCTCCATTCGCTGAAACTCCAGCCAGCAGATGGAACAGCAGTCAATGTTACTACGAAGCCTTCTGGATAAGCCGTGAGATCCGGATCCTTGATTACTCTGCCGCTACCGACAGTGTCGACTGTTAGTGTGTATCCTAGTTTGGTAAATGTTGCTGTTAAGGCTTTGTTGGAATCCATTGTAATTGTAGTTTGATTTACTGTTCCAGACAGGTCGCCGCTCCAGCCGGAGAACATCCAGCCTGGAGCAGGTACAGCTGTTAGAGTAACAACAGTTGCTGGGAGATAGGAGGATTCGCCAGGATTTAGTTGTACTTCTCCGTTGCCCACTTTATTAACTGTGAGCTTGTATCGGTTTCGACTCGGAGCATAAACGTTGTCTACGTAGAAGCTTCCCATGCCGTCGTTCCAGTTGGCGAAGCTTATGTGGGTTACGCTGGTTTTTGCATATCGCGAAGTTACAGTAGCCTTGTACACTCCGTCTACATATACATCATATGTATCCGTGTTGAGATTGCATACTACCCTTATAGTGTACCATCGCTTAAGATATAAACCAGTAGCGATTGTTGTGAACGCGGTCCATGTATCGTCTCGGTCACGGGCCACCAAATCCATCGTGCCTGAAGTACCGCCCCCATCTTTGAAGAAGCCCATATAAACGAAACGTTCATTATCATCTGAGTTGGGTCCTGTTCTAGTTGGATTGGTATTGTCGCCGATGAGCATCCAGCCGGTTCTATCAGGATTTCCAGAAATATCAGTTATGCTGTCTACGTAGATGTCCCATTGAACAGTGAAGATACCTGTCTGTGGAGTACTGAACTCCTGAGTTAAGTATGCGTTATCATTCGTGGTCGGGTTGGCTACAGCAGCGAAGCCAACTTTCTTACCAGTGTTGCCTCCAACATTTGATTCGTCAAGGAAAACCAAGGCTTGGTTCATCTGACGGCTTTCATACCAGTCTTGAGCGGTACTGTTCGCCCTTAGATCTGTGCTAGAGGTGCTGAGGCTAAATTCTGAGTCAACGAGTAATGGGTAAGGATATTTTGTGCGTATGTCTGCTATTACCGTTACAGAGTCCTTCGTTAATATTGCAAGATTGTAGTTGGCAAGTTCAGTCCAGCCTGTCTGGCTTGTATCTGGGCGTACAGAAGCTATGGCTGAATATTGTAATGATGCGTCACGATAGTACCATAATGTGTGGGTCGAGTCGCCTTTTCGGAAAGCCCATAAAGTGACACCGTCCGTAAGCAGGAAGTTCCAGTTGCCTGTGGCGCCTGCGTCCTCCATCTCTTTTATTGCCTGAGCTATTCCGAGCGTTACATCCCAGTTGTTTGCTTCAATGCATTTCAGCACCCAGAGGGCATATAGGTCGGAGTCAATTATGTTTGGGTCGTCCCAACTTGATCCGTAGGTTGGCGGGTTTGCCGCCAGGTAGGCCGGCCCGATTAAATTCTTCATGATAGATATTGAAACGCCGCCGTGGTGAGCGAAAGCCCACCATTTCCCGCCTTTATAACGCATGAATGGATGGGGATCGCCCCATGGTGGAAGTCCCCCTGAGGATCGCAGCCTAACATGGCCGACGCCTATTTGTGCGCCGCTGTTTGCCATGGCAATTGCAGCAGCATCAAAATTTGGATCAGTATAAGCAGGATCTGGTCCTCTTGTTACTGTTGGCACTTGATTTAAGTAATAGACGAGTCCCCAACCATCTCTGTTTGTTTGTCCTAGATTCTTCAGCGAGTTTGTAGCATTTATCAGATGGTATAAAACAACATTGCGAGGCAATGCGTTTGCTATCATTCCCCACATGCTGCATTCATGAGTTTCATCCAAATGTAGAACAAGCACGTTGTTGGTGTCCCATACTGCCGTTGGGTCTTGTTGGTTTCCACATTTTGAATTTCCATAATACAGGTAAATTTTCGTGTCTACGGTTGAGGATAAGTAGGGTACTTTAACCCATACAACTAAGTGTCCCGTTGTGCTATCATAAAGTTCTATTTCATGGCTTAGTTTAACACCTTTTGCGTCCGTGAATAGGAAGTCGTCACCGTCAGGTTGCGCTTTAGTTGTGAGGCTTGGGTCTGTTAGGTCTATTACTACTGGGAAGTTTGTTTGGTCGCCAGCTACTTTCGTGTGGTCTATTATGATTTCTTTGCGATATAGCCATTCTTCGTTGTACCATGGCGCTTGCTCCGTTGTTGAGAACTTGAAAGTCTTTATGGTTGTGTGGGTTCCGTCTGTAGCTGTAACAGTCCAGGTGTAGGTTTTTGAGCGGGCTAACCCACTGATCGGTACAGTTATTCTTCCGTTAGGCACGTTTATGCCGCTGGCTGAACCTATGTTTGGATTAGTTGTAACAGTATAGTTTATTGGGTCGCACTGGTAATCTGTCAATTTGAAGCTTAGCTGCGAAAGTGTAATCGGAACGTTGGTTGCACCGTCATTGGGTGAAACTTCAGTGATTTTTGGCGTTTGCGGTCCTGGCGGAGGCACGTACTCGGGTACTCTTGTTCTACGTTGACTATAGAAGCTTTCTCCAGATCGAGGTAATGGCTTTGGTGCAGGTGCCTCCACGTCCCAGACGCTGACCCAGCTATTATGCTCATTAAAAACTAGTTCAAGCTTGCCATCAGCGTCAATGTCTTGGGCTATGAAAAATGAGTGAGCGTTAGTTACAGGTATAGTTCCTATAATATCATATTTTTTGGTATTAGAGTTATACTTGAAAATAGTTACGTTTCGCGGATTGCAGTCCAATATCTCCCATTTTCCATCTCCGTCAACGTCTGCCAATCCAGGGGGATGCATGCACGGGAAAGGAAGCGTTGCATCCAGCTTCCAGTCAACCAAATCCCATATTTTAGGCTCAGTTGGACCTTCGTCGGTCCTTCTGCAGGTTATCAGTTCAAGTTTGCCATCTCCGTCCACGTCGGCTATCGGCGGATTATCATGTGCATAAAGACCAAGGTTTAGCGTCTTGCGGTATATCCCCTTATAAGTGTTAACACTTCCATCAGTATTAATGACGGCAATACCAGCATTTCCGCTTCCCTGATTAAGTATAATTATTTCAAGATCTCCGTCACCATCTACGTCAGCCATAGCTGGAGCTTGACTACTGCAAAGGATATCGGGGTGAGCCCATATCTCAGTTAAGTTTTCAGCCCAAAAAGCCCTAAGACCCCTACCACCTGACGGATACGAGGGATACGACTCGCTTCTTTCACCCAAATAAACTTCAAAAACACCATCAAAATCCGTGTCCCCTACACTCATACCACCATAACATGAATAGTAAGTGTAAGTAGAAGCAAATATACGGCCGTCATAAGTTAAAGCTGTGATCAAACCTGGACGCACAGAATATATCTCGGGATATCCGTCAGCGTTAATGTCGGCCACACCTATATATGTATCGTCTCCAGCAGCGTTTCTATTATACCAGTAAACAGATCCGTCGTTTCCATGTAAGGCTAATACTCCTCCCCCACTGGTTCCATTAACGTAGTCGGGCACAAACAATATCTCCGGAATGCCATCCTTGTTTAAGTCTATTATCTCACAAGGCCCGTGACTAGCCGTATACGGTTTAAACCAAATAACGCTGCCAGTTAGCGGATTTAAAGCGGCTATCCCGTTTNCTCCATTTATCACTATTTCCATGAAACCATCATTATTTAAGTCAGCNGCCAGTGGACCCANCCATGTACTGCCAGTACCGGCATTCACCCTCCACTTTAACGTTATCGACGGTAGTCCGAAGACGCGAGTAACATCTAGAGCGGCTACAAAGCCTTGAATAATAAGACCTATTAAAATAATGCCTAACACTTTCCTTTGAAGATTCAACTAATTACCTCCTCCGATCATAAATTAAATTGTTAACACTTGGAATTAAACATTTGTAGATTAATAATATAGAAAACTTTTAAAATGTTCTAAACAAGAGTCTTTTAATTTTTTCGTTTGAACAGCAACTCTGGAATTTGATTTTTATATCCTATTTTTGGTCTGTGCACGGCTACTTAGGCTAAAAATGATTCTTCTAATTGTTTATAAATTGAGCATAGTTTTTTACAGGCAGTTTCTAACGAGTATTTTTCTTTAACGAGCTTTCGCCCTTCGTAAGCTATTTTTAGTCTAACATCTTCGTTTTGAAGCAAAAAGTTTATCGCCTTCGCCAGACGAATTGGGTCGCCTGGCGGAACTAATATTCCCATTTCATGGCTTTTGATTATTTCGGGAATGCCTCCGACAGGTGTTGCTATTACGGGAGTTTCACACGCTAGAGCCTCTAATATGGTAATAGGGAATGCCTCCCAAAACGATGGTAGGATAAATATCGTTGCCTTCCGGTAAAACTCTATTACTTCCTTTAGTGGTAATATGCCGACATATTCTACTTGATTTTTGCCTCTCTTGTTTTCCCTTTCAATTAACTTCATTATATTCTCATAATATTTATGATCGCTTATTGGACCAATTATCACTAAACGTACAGGTCTTTGCAAATAGTGTAAAGCATCAAGTAAAATATGCAGACCCTTAACTGGGGTTATCCTACCAAGATATAATAGCAGGTTATCCTCTTTTTTGTCGTTATCTGGATAGAATAGCTTGGTGTCAACTGAATTTGGTAAATGAAAGATTCTGGTTTTGCTTATTCCAAGTTTAATCAGATCGTTTTTCATTTCTTTTGTTATAGCAATGTAGTAATCTGATACCCGTTTAAATAGCATTCTGTGTAAATGATATCTCTTAATGAAATCAACGTGGATACCGTGTAAATGTAGTATTTTTGGCTTTTTAATTAAGAATGAAAACAGTGGAAAGCTGAGTTCATTTTCGTGAAAATGAATTATGTCATATTGTTTCATAATACCTGCAAAATTTCCGGGAATTAAATTGACATTCATATTGATCCTTGGCGAACTAGGCAATAATTTTAAGGCAGGAATTTTAAAGACTTTTACTCCATCGACTACTTCTACTTTTCCTCTCCATTTGGGGCTCCATTTCTTCTCCATGTTAAATGTCATAACATGCGTTTGAACTCCCATACTATTTAGTTTTATAGACAGTTCTTTAACTAGAGTTTCAGAGCCGCCTCTGATTGGATAAAATCCCGGGATAACCATTAAAACTTTCAAGCGAGCACCTCACTAAAAAATGGAATAATAATTTTAATGTAATGTCCAGAATGGTTATTGAAATTGCACGGTTGATTATCAATCATTATAAGCCATTTTTAATCTCTATTGGTTTATTTTTATTCAGTGATTCTTCGATGTATTCTAAAAGTCTCACCGTTTTTCTTCCCTCTTGAGGTGTTACAGGTGGATCTGAATCATTTCTTATAGAGTCTATAAACTTTTTAATTAGTATGTATTGAGGCACAGAATATCGTATTCGACGGTTGCGAAGGTCGTCATAAAAGAATTTTAACCATTTTTTAGTAATTATTTTTTGATCCCAGTAAAAACCTTGAATTATATGTTTTTCAAGTTTCTCCGGAAATTCCATGAGAAAGTTATAGTTTAAAATTTGAACTTTCTTCCCATTTGAATCTATAAGCTCGAATATTATTTCTTTCTTTTTGGCAAGCCAACAAATTTCTATAGTCCCGATGGTTTTTTGTGAGTTGCTTAGCATAACAAAGAAGTGATCATAAACCGGATTGTTTACCTTTTCGCCGACTGCCCACACCTTGTCTATGTCTTTCAAGAAATGAAGTTGTAAATAGGTTGGGTGCGTGCCCGTTTCCCAAAGCGCACCTCCTTGTTCGGGAGTCATTATCCATTTTGGCGCACCTATCAATTCAGCACTTTCTCTAACTGAAATTCTGAAGTAGGCTAATTGAAACTTTCCTGAATCAACTAGCGCTTTAGCTTGCATAACCGTTGGTAAAAAAAGTTGATTGTGGCATACGCAAAGTTTAACTTTATTTTTCGTGATTTCATTGATTATTTGGTCGCATTCTTTGCTGCTTCTAGCCATTGGCTTTTCTAAAAAAATGTTGTGCCCATATTTTGCAGCTTCACATGCTAGCTTCGCGTGAGTGGATATTGGTGTGCATATATCTACAAAGTCCAAGTCTTTTAATTCAAAAAGCTTCGAAGCATCATCATAAACTTTTTCTATTTTGTGCTTATAGGCAAAGACTTTGGCTCTTTCTAGATTTACGTCTGAAACTGCTACGACCTTTGCTTCTGGAATATTTTTGTAGGCATTCATGTGAATTTCAGAAACTCTACCACAACCAATCAAACCTATATTCATTTTTTTCACCAGAAACGATTTTCGATTATTGTTCAATTCAATTTTGAGATGAAAAGCCTCCTTTTGCCTGTCCTCTGCATTGGAATTTCTTCAACAAATTGTATTAACACTTCCAAATTTTCTCCTTGCTTCGCAAAATAATCTTCGATATTTTTCTTTATTCTTTCAATCAATTCCGGATTAAAATTTGAGCCCTTCACAATTTTGAAGATAATTTGATTAGTGCGTTCTTGTACCAATTGATATTGTGAGATACAAAATGGGTTTCTCAGAAACTCCGGATCGTAAAAACAACGTATTAAGTAAAGCCAAGAAATTTTTCTACCGCTAGGTAGAACTACCAAATCATTAGATCTACCCTCGATGGATTTTAGAAGGGGCCAAGATCTANCACATGGGCATCTTTCATCGGTTAAAACTCCTAAGTCACCAATTCTATATCGAATTAAAGGCATCACATATTTATGTAGTCCCGTAACAACGATTTCTCCACGCTCTCCTGTAGAAACAGGATCACCACTTTCATCCAATAGCTCCATGTAGACATTATCAGTTCGAATATGTAAGGCGAAATGTTCTTTGCATTCAAAAGCCATATTCCCAAATTCTACCGATCCATAGGTTTCGAAAAGATCCAAATTGAACTTTTTCTTTACAACCTCCCTGATGTGGGATGTAACCATTTCGCCTTGTGTAAAAATTAATCGAGGATTAATTCCATCGAGATCGTATCTTGATAAAGAGAGCAATACTGAGGGAAATGTCAAAAGAACATCTGGCTTGATTTGTTTTAGGACGCGAATGAGTTTTTCTTCTGGAAATAATGGCACAATGGTCTCGCTGATATCACCCCACAATCTCACGTATTTTGGACCCCAATTTATGGATTCAGCCCGTTGCCAAATCGTCACGAAGTTATCACTTAATTTTACTCCACACTCAAAAAATGGATATCTTGATGAACCGGGCGAAAAATACGGATCAGAGATGATTTTTAAAGGCGTCCCCGTTGAACCTGATGTTGTTTGTGAACGTAGCTTTGTTACATCAATGCCTCTTGTGATAAATTCTTGGTAATGTTTTTTAATATCTTGCTTAGACACTATGGGGAGTTTTCTTAAATCTTCAAAACTTTTAATATCGTCAGGTTTAACACCTACTGAGGAAAAAACTTTATGATAATATGGCACATAATTGTACGCGTGTTTAATAACTGCCTTTAACTTTTTAAATTGAATTTTCCTAAGTTCCCTTAGATCTTTCCACTGATCTCTTTTAAGTTGAAACAAATAATAATTTGCTAATGTTTGACCGACGAATTTTCGAAGCTTCTCCATTTACCCCTGACCTCGTTAATTAAAACTTTAGGATCTATTTTTCATAGACTTCACTCCCGCCATTAGAATATACTTTATTCAACTCATTCAAGAATTGCAAATCACTTGTGTTCCATAACAGACGTTTGCCTACTAAGATATTGCAAATAACATTTGTAGGGTTCAAATATATTGCACTATCAGCTCTTAACTGTGTTGCATTAGACAGGATCTCTACGTAACCTAAATATATTAGACCATAGCCCCTTAACTCATTACTACGAGAAAATGAGTCTGCATATACCTGTATGGATGGAACTTTAATATTCTTTGACAACCATTCTGCTCCTTTGATGCTGTACGAATTTATGTAACCAAATTCCCAGTATAATCGCGAGGGACTCATTCTATGCATACTTAGCGGCACTGACCAGCTGTCACTTCCAACAACTTCAAACATAAATTCTGTTTGAAAAAGAAAGAAAGGAACGAGTACGATCGATAAAAGGATTAACATAACTAATTCAGTCTTTCTTTTATTGAAAATCTTCACGATTTTTTCAGCACCTAAAACGCAAAGAGGAGCCAAAAAGAACAACAACACATGATAAAAGCGAGTCATATTCATAGTTTCTGCTAAACCTGGAACTACTATCAGAGCCATTAAGATGCCCATGGACAGAAAAGTGAGAATAAAATACTCCTTATCAAAATTGAACTTTCCTCGCTTTCTAATCAGCTCTAAGAAACCAACAACTATGAAAGCTTCAGTGATATATGCAAAAACTCTACTGACAGTGTTCCATATCGAAGGGGCCCTTTCCAGCCCTAACCCCCTCAAAACCGTTTCACCTCTAGAAGCCGGGTTAAAAAAATCCTTTAATTGCCGATAGACATAGTCGCTAAATTCAAGAATGGCATCAAAGACCACTGATTTATTTATAAATATGTACCAAGAAAACATTACAATAAAAAGGAATAAAACCATACTGACGGTTAGTCTCTTACTTGAGCGATGAAATAAAACCATGTACAATAAAGTCGCAGAAAATAGAAACAAGACAATTTCTGCAAGACCATAATGTGATGTCACTAGAGCAAAACTGAAAAATATAAAAAAGATCCACTTAGGTATGGATCTATCTCTTTCGCTTAAAATTATAAGCAGTAATAAAACGAAAAATAGTTCTGCTATAATCTGTCTATTTAATCCAAGCATTTCAGTATAGAAAGTTTCTTGAGCTACAAAAAAGAAGGCCGAAATAAACGTGAACTTTTCACCAAAATTTTTCTTCCAAAGCAAATATAGACCTACTGGTAAAAGAGAAAAAAGTAAAGGATATATTATCTTAAACATCCATACTGGGTCGATGTCTAATAAACTTGAGTAAACTGTTGGGAGAATTGTGACGCTTAACATGCTGTATATTCTACCTTCATTTGTTTTAGGTCCTCCCATAAAAGTTGCGCTCGAATTCCAAAATGCACTATTTTGTGTATTTTTAAATGCGAAATATTCACCAGTAAGATCCGAGCCGAAGGAAACCATATTGGGAGATATAAATGAAGAGTGATAGAGAAGCGAAATGCTAATCATGAATATTACGAAGGGATAGAACTTTGAAGGAAACAGTTTATTGAAAAAGATGGTCAGAATAAATAGCAAGGAGATTAACCCAATCATAATAAGAAGAATTAAACTATTCCCGTAAACATTTGAGCTTATTGATCCTATGACGCTCAGAAAAGGAAGGAGAGCAAAGACTAAAGCCGATGAAACCTCTCGCAAGGACTTTGCGTCAACATGAAGTTTGATTGTTGCTCCTCTTAAATAAGCTAAAAATGCTCCTAAAAGTACAGCGCTGCTGAACGCTAGAATTAAAGGCATTTGAGATAAAGGTTGCAAAATTCCAATCAATAAGCTAAATTCGTTTATCAAAACCCCGCCAATCATCAAGAAGCTCATGCTGAGCCCTACACACAAAAGAAAGACTTCTATACGACTAAATGTATTCGTTTTAAAAAGTTTAATTAAAATAAAGCCTGGAACAAAAGTAAAAAATAGAAATCCGACAATTTGCCTTGCAATTGATATGTTAAAGATTACGGTTGCATAAAAAACTAGTTGCAAAAGCAAAATAGTCAATATAAATTCTTTTGATTTTCGTTTAACTATGGACATGAAGTATCACCCAAAAAGGATTTGGCCAACTCATAAGCCGTTACGAAATTAGCCCCTTTTTGCTTGGCATATTTAATAACTTCTTCAAGCAGTTTCATACAATTACCAGTGTTCTTATACCACCACCAAGATCGTCCCTTCGTCCTTGGATCCACATCTTTGGGATGAATGTAAAAAACAACAATATTTCGAAATAAGAAGTTAATTCTTATTCCCAAGTTACTCCATCGCAAGCCAAAAATTCTCAAATAAGCTCCACCTAGTGGAAAAGCTAGAAAGGGATTCGCTGAAACTGGAATTTCAATTAAACTGCACTTTTCACTTATTTCAGGAACTGGAAGAAAAAAAGGCTTTGATGTGAAAAGAATTTTATGGTTTCTGTAAAGACGGAAGCAGACAACTGATGAATCGTAAATGTAATCGTTTTTTTGTAGCGCCCTCCAACAATTCTCATTAACATTAAAAAGAGGAGCGCGAAAGCCGACGGGTCTTATACCAGCTGTAGATTGGATAATTTCTGTTGCGTTTTTTATAATATGAAGTTCTTCATGGAAGCTTAGAGCCGCCTCTTTTGGATCATGCTTTAGTCCATGGCAAGCTACTTCATGTCTGTGCTCAACTATATTCTCCATAATTTCAGGAAACTTCTCAGCTACAACTGCAGGTACAAAAAAGGTTGCTCTTATAGCATATTTACTGAAGAGTCTTAGAAGGTTTGCAACTCCATCTGTGACAATTTTAGGATTGGGATTTGATGGTATAGGCGGATCAACATCCACGGTCATAACAAAATATAAACTCGAAAGCGTCAAATTTATTGACCTCATTCTAGTTAAATAACTATAGTGCGCATGTTGACGTGGGTGAGACCAAACACTTGTATAGTAATACACAAGATTTATTATTCACAATATGGAGTATATCAGATGAAGGATTTAAGGATTTGGTAGAGATGAATGGAAAATGACAAGCGAGTTTCGCCGAACAATCATTCTAGTGCTTTTAGTAACAATTATAGTTATAGTTAGGTACGTGGCAAACGCTCAGTTGACAAACATGGCAAGAATCTACAATACGGGTCAAATATCAACCAACAAAGTGTGGGCAAAAAGCGGGTATTGGCGTGATATACAAGCCGCAGTAGATGCAGTAGATGCAACTGGAGGAGGAATAGTTTACATCCCAGAAGGTACATGGAATTTTGTGAATGTAGGCGAAAGTTGGACTAATGCAAGAGTTGTCGTTCCAGCCGGGGTTAGCATTTTCGGAGCACCCACTCAAAGAGATGCTAATGACCAAGTGATAGAGTGGAAAACTGTTCTTGTTTTGCCTTGGGATATGCCTTCAAATGATAGTGTTGGAGTGCGCACATGGTTTAGGATTGGTAGTGAAGGCGCCAGTGTTAATAAGTTCACTCGCTTTTCAGACATCAAATTTGTTGGATATAGATATTACAATAACACGGCAGAACATTACTATGTTGGAGTCAGAATACAGAATATTCTGGATTTCAGAGTTGACCATTGTTGTTTTCAAGACATCTGTGGACAAGGGGTTACTGCTTCTGGCAGCTCTGTTCCTGGACGACCTATGATTCACTACTATATTCGTGGCGTCGTTGACCATTGTATATTTAATAATACTGTAGGGAAAGTTGCGCCATATGATACCCGCACAGTAGGTTACGGGGTTTATGTAACAAGAGGCGGTGGATACCAATATGAGGATTGGGAAACAGATGCTACTAAAATTCTTGGGCAATACACAAACTACACCGTTTACGTTGAAGACTGTTATTTCTCAAAATGGCGACATTGTGTAGTTGCAAGGCAAGGGGCACATGTTATTGTTCGGCATAGCACCGTTGAGCATGATTATGCTTATGGTTCAATAGATATACATGGCGACGAATCTGGGAGAGCCGTAGAAATTTACAACTGTACAATCATAGATGCAGTAACAGGTGGTCAAGATGGAGCGGCTTGGATTCGTGGTGGCGCAGGAGTAGCCTTCAACAATACTGTTGGCGGTGGAAGATATAACTATTTCATCCAGTTTAGTAATGAAAATAGTAACTCGACATTCTGGATAAACTATTGGTATGTATGGAGTAACACGATGTTGAATGACTGTACCGAAATTACTGAATACGACCCTAATAACCAAATAACTGAAGGAGTAAACTATTTCCGATATGCACCATCATGGTACACATCTTATCCATATCCACATCCGTTGACACGATTAATGCCTTAGTTATTCATCTTTACTGGCTGTTTCTCCTCTAAAGACCTTTCAATACACTCTAAAAGTTTTATTGTGTTTCTTCCATCTTCAGGTGGAACTGGAGGTGGCAAATCCTTCTTGGTAGCCTGAATATAATCGCAAATTAGTCTAAAAGTTGGCAAAAGCTTCCTCTTGCGGAAATAGCAAGTTGCAAACCGAAGCCACTTTTGCAGAATTCGCTTTTCATCCACCACAAAATTCCTTATCACTTTACCGACTGTGAATGGTGGTTCTTCCACTTTTTCTAAGGAATAATCAAACTCCCAATGAATTTGCAATCTTCTCCCAGTGGTATCTCTTAACTCGTAAATTGTTTCAGTTTCTCGTGATAACCACGACAGTTCGATCAGTCCAAAGCGTTGTCCATTTGTCCTTAAAAGTACCGCAAAATCGTCATATACCGGATACTTTACTCTGTCACCAACCGCATAAACCTCCTTGATATCTGGCAAGAAATGTAATTGAAGATAGGCAAGGTGGCAGCAAACCTCCCATATGATTCCTTTCTGTTCAGGAGAAACATTCCATGCCGGAGCTAAATTGTACTTTCTAAGTATTTCAAAACTTTCCTTTTGTATTGTACTGAAACAGAGTAGATTGAAATCACCGGAGTCTACAAGCGATTTTGCCTTTCTGATGTGTGGTGAAAATAGTTGATTGTGCCCTATACAAAGTTTGCTTCCATGCTTTTTCACATGGTTTATCATCCTATCACATTCTGAAACATTGAGCGCCATTGGTTTTTCTAAAAGGATTGCCGGGACAACTTTGGCTGCATCACATACTAATTGAGCATGAGTCGAAACAGGAGTACATATATCAACTAAGTCCAAATTCTCCTTTTCAAACATATCCCAATAATTGTTGTATACCTTTTTGACCCTAAATTTTATTGCAAGATTTTTAGCTTTTTCCACGTTTAGGTCACAAAGACTTGCGAGTTCGACGTCTTTCAAACTTTTATATACGCGTATATGGGCAGAAGCTATCCCTCCGCATCCTATAATACCCACTTTTATCATTCACTCCTTACCTCCCTTCGCGTGCAACATTGCGCTAATATGGTTGATAATTTTTGAAATGACCTTTTATGTAACCAATGTACCAAGCTGTCATCTTGAATAAGTATTGAAATGGTAAGAGAAAAACAATTTTCTTCCGTGTCAGCTTAAACAGTGCACGCGCGTGAAGAATGCCAGCCAAGAACGCAGATGGAGGAAACATCTTATAATGTCTAATTAACTGTTGGTTCTTATGTTTGTGAACAAAATAATGTGTGTCAAATCCTCGACGCCAATACCTACTCCAAAGGTTTTTCCAGGTTAATCCACATCGCTCATGATCAAGGTACTCTAAATTAACCAATCGCAACTCAAATCCTGCCTCTCTAACTTTTAGTTCTGCATCCCAGTCTTCGCAGTATCCTTTGATATCTTTATCAAATCCACCAGTTTTCCTGATAACTGAAGTTCGATATATGGCTCCGCTTGTCCCTAGAACCCCTGAGTCACTAGCCTTTCCTGAGCTAAAGTGTGTTATTTTACCTATAGCACGAGAGTAGGCTTCTAAAGTTCCCAGCAAGTTGCTGGTAGATCTAAGAGACGGTGTTCCCTTTGCAATACCCACGTCAGAATGTTGATCCATATACTCCACTAAATTCTTAACGTAATCTTTTGGTAGAATCATGTCACCATCAACCCATATTATATATTCGCCCTCAGCATCATCTACAACAATTTGCCGTGCCTTTCCAAGACCCTCGGCGCAAAAAATCTTTACAGGAGCCCCAAAGTTTTCTAGACTGTTCCTAATTATATTTAATGTCCCATCCTGACTGTAACCATCAACAATAATTATTTCCATGAGCGTTTTTGGGAAATCTTGCCCAATTATACTTTCAATTGCTTCTTTGATAGTTGAAGCGTTATTTTTCACACAGACCCCTATTGTAACCTTTATTTTTGACAAAATACACAACCCTTATATTCGCTATGTGCTACGAACGTGAAATTGATTAATACATTAAGAAAGTTTAAAGTCTAATTTGTACGTGATAACATTAGATTAAATGAAAAATCTTTCCTCGTTTCTAAGCGCTGCCTTCAAGATAGAATGGCTAATAGCGGGCCTCTTTTGAACAACAGTGTAAAGTTTCAGCTGACTCGCATACTGTTTAATAGCTTTCATCTTAATCGATAGGTAATTTGAGATGTCCACGAAGAAAAGATTACGTCCTAAAAATGTGCACATAAACTTTAAAAAAGTATCTTCGTTTAAAAGATGCGACAAAAAGTAAATTGGAAATTTCCAAGCGATTGCATAGCGATATTCCACTATGTCAAGATCTAACTTTCTAAGTGCTTCTTTGACTATAGTGTTGGTTGCCCTATGGTCGGGATTATATTCCAGTTCTTGCGGGAAAAAAACCTCAAGTGGCTTAATATCTCGCAATAATTTTATAGTTTTTTCTAAAGCGGGGATTTTATGCCTTGATAACGATTTATCTTCGATATTAAAAAAGAATATGTTTTCCTCTTTCAAGCCAAGAATTTTTGCTGCCTTTAACGCTTCCTCTTTTCTAATAGTTTTAAGTTCAAGCGGATCCGGATTTTTATCTATCCCCACTTCTTTGAGGCCATATCTGCCATCTGTCATAAAAACAACAAAAACGTTAAATCCCTCAGCAAGCTTTTTTGCAATAGTTCCACCACATCCTAATACTTCATCGTCAGGATGTGGAGCGAAGATTACAACATTCTTCAATATTTAAAAACCTCATCACCGCGTTTCTTTCAAATATTCTGGAAAATGAATCCGGCTAACCATGCTGCCCTTTTGAAAATCCAGTGCAATGGCAGCAGAAAGACCTTTTTCTTTTTGATTAATTTATAGGCTGAAATTGAACGTTTAAACAGTATTAAAAGGGCAAAAGGTGGAAACATTTTTAAAAGTACATTGCGCGAGTGCTTAATATTATTTAAAACGTGTTTTCCTCCGGCACCGTGCCAGAAATATTCATTCCATAAATCTTTCCATCTCTCTCTCCTAATTTCATAAAATAACGCTGGCGTTATTGCTAATAGCCAACCAGCATTTCTAACTCTGAACTCTAAATCCATGTCCTCTCCAACACCCTTAATATTCGAGTTAAAACCATTCACCTGTCGGACAGCCTCAACTCTGCAAATCGAACCTCCCGACCCCAAAGGTTTATAGTCTGACATCTTCCAATTATCATTAGAAAACTCTACCACAGCAGCTACATTTTCCAGAAACGCCGGTAAACTTTTAGTATCGTATATTCCATATCTCGCCTTTCCTATGCCTACCTTTGGGTATTTTTCCATAAACATTGTTTGAAGCCTCACGTGATTCTTCGGAAGCACCATGTCACCGTCAACCCATATGATATACTTCCCAGAGGCATTTTCAACAACAACGTTCCTTGAATATCCTAAACCTTTCCATTCATGACGAAACACCTTAACCTTCATATCCATCTTGGAAACATACTCACTTATTATTGAGAAAGTTTCGTCACAACTCCCATCATCAACAAATATAACCTCCATAAGCTCGTGAGGATAATCCTGGGCCATGATGCTTTCAATAGCTCTTCTAATAGTCGATGAGCAATTACGAACACAAACACCAATTGTAACCATCGTTCTCAATAAAGTCGCACCTTTCCCTAACGTTTAAAAGCGGAAAAAATTATACAAAGAATTTCGAGGACATTTACTTAATCTGCTTTTTGTATGCCTTAGCAATAACTTCTAAGTCCTTTAAAGCATCTTCGCCTGAAAGTATATTCTCATCATCGCAATTATTTATGTGATTAACAAAATGCGAAATTTCTCTTAAATAAGGAATGAAGTAATTCGGCGTTTTACCCAAAATTAGTTTAATCGCTGTAATCACTTTGTTCGATGAAGAACGATAGGCTTGAGCATAAGACGCTGTCCCGAAAAGTTCAACACCTAACGCCGTCTTCTGGGAAAACCAACCGACATTAACAACCGCCGATGCCCCATTTTCAAAATCTATTAGGCAGGTTGCATGATCTTCAAAGTCGAAATTAAATCGATAACCTAAGCGCGCACTAGCATCCGAAACTTCTCCGAGATACCACCTTAACAAATTTATCATATGGCAACCCAAGTCGATAAGCGCACCTCCACCAGTCAGTTCTTTATTGAACCACCATTCAGGCACCGGAATTGGAGCATGAATTTCTGCTCTATGAAAAAATGGGCCCGAAGCAATATCAACAGCATACGCCAACTGTATATCGCCTAAAACCCCACTTTCAATCCGATTCTTTAAATTAACAAATTCAGTAGCAAACCTAAAAGGGTAACCAACCATAAATTTAACGCCATTTTTCTCAGCAGCTGAAACTATTTCCCTTCCCTCTTCCGGGTTCCTTGCAAGCGGCTTTTCCAGAAAAACATGCTTACCCTCTTCCATGGCACTTATAGCGGATTCTGCATGAAGATAATTTGGAAGCGAAATTATCACCGCATCCAAATCTTTAAGCTTTAAAAGTTCGTGATAATCGGTAAAAAGTTGTTTAACCCCAAAAGTCTTAGCATAATTTAAAGCCTTCTTCGAAGTATCCGCAGCAGCCACAACCCTTATAGACTTTAAATTTAAACAGTTCCTTAAGTGGACCTTACCGATAAACCCGAGACCAATTATTCCCAAGTTAATTCTTTCCATTTCCACCACAGACGCTAAATTAGACGCTTATCTAAACCCAACTTACAGGCAACCCTATACCCCAATGCTATTACTTTTTCAGAAAAACTTCGCCTTGGAAATCTTCTCCTAAAATAGTCAATATCAACCCCTTTAACAACAAACGATGTCTTACCCAAACCTTCTTTCTCCGCCAACCTTAAATGAAATACTGATCTTAGGTTAACGCCCATAATTTTTGCAGCTACAGCATCAATTGCCACAGGGTCTTGGCTTGCCATTACAAGCCCTAACCTTAATGTTTTGGAACCGCAAACAGTTAAGCCATCCAAAACGTGAAGATCAAATGACATAACCTTATTCAACCCAACAATAACCTTATCCAGTTTAGAGTGATACTCGAACTTCTTAGGATAAGGATTACATCCAAAAATGTTTTTCAAAGCAGCTGAAATCTTTGTAAAAAACATATACTTCATCTTAGGAACATTCACACACAAATCAGCATCCCTAACAATCCTTGGAACTGAAAACTCGAAAACTTCATCTTCAACTTTTACAGTTACTTTTTCAGCTTCAACTTCGGAGAGATTAACCAGATTCACATTGTAGTCTTTTGCAAGCTTCTCATAACCCAAATATTTGAAAGCATACTTACATCTCATGGCAGAGGCATCAGATTCTACAATGTAAATTTCTACGTCAGAAGAAATCTCTTCACGCAGCAAGCCTATAAGCGCGACAACAAAAAGGGGATCCGTAGTCTGGCCGGTGGACCAGTCCCAATAATAACACATGTTTGGCTTAATAACAATCTTTTCCGCTTTAGGAAGCGAATAATCGATCAGACTAAACGCTTCCCTAATCGCCTTTTTAATTGAATCGACATTCCGAGTTTTACATTCAGCTAACCCAACTAAACTCATTCAGGCCACCAAGTCTTTGGTTTTAAATTCAACGCTCTGATTTTCGTCTATACTAATTGCTTCTTCAGGAGAATTTCCTCTCTAAGCAAAGGACGATCTTTGGGTTGCTTCCAAACTACAAACTTTCTCTTAAAAATAGACAAAAAAATGGCATACAAAATGATCAGAAAGTTAAACGACGCCTCAAATATTAAGCCTCTCGCTTTTGGAACTACAAGCAGGAAAAATAAAGGCACTGCAAAGATAGGCATCTTGAACAAAAGCCAAATTGTAGTAACAATTAAAAACAGAAATGCAAAAGGCGCCAAAAAGTA
>JGI24721J26819_10001632_pt1 | contig 25158 bp, 22 predicted proteins | sample YelNatPaOPGAMG01_FD_26819 | JGI IMG/M metagenome (IMG submission 26819) | reverse complement strand
GTGCAGAGGCAAAAACCATATTTATTTCATCCTTTCGAGATAAAAGATGTCTAATAACTTCTAATACATTTTGAGCCTCTTCTTTCCCTGCCTCTTCACGGCCTTCAAAGATCTTTACTTTTAAGTAGTCAACCTTAAAATAGTTTAGCAATTCCATAATAATCCTCCTTATACCCTGGTAACATCTAAAAGATGCTCTCTAAGTAACAATGCTACAGATCCTCTTGCAGCAATGTCTTCTTTAAGCTCCGAAAACCTGATTGTTACATTTTCAAGGACCTTGGGAACAGAAAGAAATCTTATCTCCATTTCTGGCAGCTTCAGCTATATCTTTAAAGAACAACTTTTTGTTCTCTCTATCCCCTTATTTATGGGCTCTTATAGCCCGGGTTATTCAACTTTCACTCTAACTTTACCTGTATTTTATTCCCCCCATATTTGTCAAGGGGTTTTTGAGAGCCTACTATTTTTTAAAGTCTTCTTAATTTAAGATTATAATATCAATAATGCTTTTATATGTCAATAATATTGAATCCAAAGATAAAACCATCTTGATTTTTTAAATAATACCTATATAATTAGTCATATAAATTTCATAATTGTTCGGAGGTCTTTAATGAAGTTCTATATAGTAACAGTGTTGTAGAATCATCAAAGAAGCCATGCACATTTAGGTAAGCGGTTCAATTTTCATTTGAATATTATTGATATGAATACTTTGTTCAAACATATATGTAGAACCATGTTATAGCTATGCAGATAGAGATAAATTAAGATTGAGTATAGATATAGTAGGTTTAGAGAGTTTTTTTGGTTTTGATTTTAGTCTGATAAATCCTGCCTTTGTTATTGGTATGATAGAAGCGGAGAAGGAAAAGAATGCTGTATATTTTGAAAATGCAGTTAAACTTTTAGAAGGAGGTAAATATGCCTAAGATAGGTGCTTTAGGTTTATCTATGGGAAGATACACATTTGAAGAGTTTCTTCAGTATGCAAAGGATGCTGGTTTTGATGGGGTAGAAATATCTACTTCACATGGAGTACATAAGAATAGCTTACCTCTTACTCTAGAAAATGTAGAGAGGATAAAGGAATTACTCTTTAAATTTCATTTGGACCCCTTTGCTGTTTCTGGTTACAATGATTTTGTTCAGAAAGATTTAGAGGAGCTCTCTCGTCAGATTGATAATCTAGAGAATACCTGTAAACTAGCAAAGATGGTTGGAGCGAAGGTTGTTAGAGTATTTGGAGGTGAACCAAAAGAGGGAATAAGTAGAGAAGATTCTATAGGGCTAATTATTGAGGGCTTTAAAGAACTCACAAAGAGGGTAGAGAGATCAGGAATAATACTTGGTTTAGAAAATCATGGAAGTATTACTAATGATGCTAGAATAGAACTTAAGATACTAGAGGCTGTGGGTTCAGAATATTTAAGACTTACAGTAGATACCTCGAACTATTACTGGTACGGTAATACTTTAGAAGATGTAAAGGACTTCTTTAGACTTGTAGCTCCATATACGGTTCATACTCATCTAAAAGATGGAAGTGCTAAGGATGGATTTAGAGAGAAATACAATTCTTTGGCACTTGGAGATGGAGAAATAGATTTAAAACTTTTCTTAATTGAACTTGAAAAGAATAATTATAGTTATCCTCTCTGTATAGAGTATGAAGGGGTAGAAGACCCTGAGATTGGGTTAAAGAAGGGTATTATTTGGCTTAAGCAAACTTTAAAAGAGATTGGATGGGAGGGATGATTTATAAAACTAGCAATAAGAGGAGGAACTCCAGTTAGGACAAAACCTTTTACTGAATGCCCTGTATTTGATGAGAGAAGAAAAAGCTTTAACAGAAGTATTGAGAAGTGGAAGATGAAGTTATCGTACTTGCTTATACATTTATTGCTACCGCTAGTTCTGGTATTTTAGTAGGTGCAACACCTGTATTTGTGGACATAGACCTGAATACTTATAATATAGATCCAGAAAAGGTAGAACAGGCAATCACTACTAGATTCTTCGACTTTTTGCGTGATAAATAAGCTTTAAAAATATTGGTAGGATAAGCGTCTCGCTTGTCCATTAGACATCAGAATAATTATGCATACCTTTAACGTGCACTACCAGAACTAAAACAATCCACGTAAAAAGTTTATAGAGCCACATTTCTCTTGACAACCCAAATAAGTGAGCTATAATTTCTACTAGAAGATAGGGAAATAAGAAAGGGGTGATGCCTGGAGAAGAAAAGATATAGTAGTCTTAATGGTTTAAGAGGCAATTTAGTCGAGTTAACCCGAAAGGGTAGTTTTTAGATAGCGGTCTTAGAGGGGTTTAAATAGTGGGGGTAAAGTAAAAGATTGCTATCTAAAGAGTTGAGTTTAGAAGAGGGTTAAGGGTTTCCGATTTTTAATTTTAAATCTTATTCTTATAAATTTATCATTAGTGAAGGAGGGAAAAATGATAAGAAGAGATTTAAAGAGCCTGGTAGTAAGTATATTTCTCCTAATTCTTAGTGTTTTATTAGCAGGAGAAGGAGCTTTTGCTCAATTACCTGTAAATATTCCTAGAAACGAGACTTTAATACTAGATCAAATCTTTAGATATGGTCTTCCCAATAATTTTAACGTATGGAACGTAAATGCTGCAACTCCTACTAGACAGGGTCTAGTTTTTGATACTTTATGGTATATAGATCAACAGACTGGTAAATGGATAAATGCTTTGGCTAAAGAGCCACCTATCTATAATAAGGACTATACTGAAATGACTGTCAAGTTAAGAGATGGGATATATTGGAGTGATGGGGTTAAATTTACTGCAGACGATGTGGTCTTTACCGTTCAAAACATTAAAAAGACCCCAGCAATGCAGTGGAATGCTCAATTTGAATTATATGTTGATAACGTCTATAAGACTGATGACTTTACAGTTGTTATAAAGCTGAAGAAACCATATCCAAGATTTGATTCTCTATTTACTGCTAGATACAATGCATGTTATATTCAACCTAAACATATATGGGAAAAGGTTGATGATCCACTGAAGTTTACTTTTTATCCACCTGTTTCGCTAGGGGCTTATGTGTTGAAGGATTCGGATCCTTCAGGTTACTGGGAACTTTATGAGAGAAGGAAAGATTGGGAGAGAACTAGTGTAGGAATGGTTACACACAAGCCAGGTCCAAAATATATTCTGACGATCTTTTATGGACCTAATGAAAAAAAAGTAGCTGCTATGATAGGACATAACCTTGACGTACTAATGGACCTTGATATTGAAGCATTTCAGACGCTTATAAAGAGAAATAGTTATGCCCGTTCCTGGTATAAAGATTTTCCATGGGCATGGCGTGATGAGATAGACCATAGATTTTTTGGGTTTAACCTTGAGAAGGCTCCTTATAACATAAAAGATGTTAGATGGGCTTTGGCTCTAGCATTAGATGTAGTCAAATTAAATGCTGACTACATAGGTGGAGTTACAAGGGTTACACCTATTCCTCAACCTGCAACAGCATTTCATATGAAATATTACCATAAACCTCTAATAAGCTGGCTAAGAGACTTTAAACTTGAGATAGATAAGAATGAGTTCTTTAAGCCTTTTGACGAATCTGTACCAGAACAACTTGCTAAATGGGCTAAGGATCAAGGCTATTCTATTAGTGGTAAATTAGATGATCTTTTTGGAATCGGATGGTGGAAGTATGCTCCTGATGTGTCCGAAAAGTTGCTGGTAAAGCACGGATTTAAACGGGATAAGAATGGTAAATGGCTACTTCCTGATGGTACCCCTTGGAAAATTTCCATCATAGCATGCCCAGATGAAGTTGATGTTTTTAGATTAGCTATTGGAGCTGCAGATCAATGGAAGAAATTTGGAATAGATGTAAATATAGAGTCTTTGGAAAGAGACCCGTATTATGCTCGTCAAAGGATGGGAGATTTTGTCTGTACTTCTAGCTGGGGTATGGCTGATGGTGGTGGTGCAAGTGCAATAATAGATAAGTGGCCATTTGCATATTTCTTACATTCTGATTATTATGTTCCTACTGGCCAATCTGCCTCAGCAGGTAATTCACTAAGAATAAAATCTAAGGAGGTTGATGATCTCTTAGATAAGATGGGGGCATTGAAGCCCGATGATCCTAAGATATTAGANTTAGGAAGAGAATGGATAAAGCTATTTGTTGAGAATATGTGGAGTATACCAACCCTTAGTTTTAAGAAGTTTGTAACTGTAGACAATTACTACTGGACTAATTTCCCAACAGCAGAAAATCCTTACGGACAACCGTGCTACTGGTTTATGGGTGGAAGATTTGTCTTACCATACCTTAGACAAACCGGTAGGAAGTAAAAGTATTTAAACTCTGAAGAAACAAAATTCCCTCTCCTAGAGCAAGTTCTCTAGGAGAGGGAGAAAGGACTGAGAGTAATGGAGAACTTTTTAAAATATATAATTCCTCGATTTTTTCAATGGATAATTGTAATTTTTGTAGGAGTAACTATAGTTTTTATTGTACCAAGGCTTACTCCTATGGACCCTGTTCAATCTACGATTAGTAGGATAACTGCTCTTACAGATACAAACCCTGAAGCTATGGAAAAATTAATTAATACCTTGAAAGATCTTTATGGTTTAAAAGGAAGCCTGTTAGAACAGTATCTAAGATTTTGGAAACACCTCTTTATAGGCGATCTAGGCCCATCTCTTACGATGTTTCCTGCTACGGTTATCGAAGTAATTAAGATATCACTACCATGGACTATAGGATTAATGACTATATCTACTATAATAGCATGGTTTTTAGGTGTTATTTTAGGGACTTTTGCTGGTTATTTTTCTAATAGAAAGTGGTCTCAAATTATAGGGACTATTGTTATGTGTATCTATCCTATTCCTTATTATATAATAGCACTNACTTTGGTGCTTCTTTTTGCCTATGTCTTTCCTATATTCCCTCTTATGGGGGGAGTATCGATAGGATTAAAGCCATCTCTTAGTTGGAGTTTTATAACTAGTTTACTTAAGCATGGTTTTCTTCCTGCTATCTCCCTTATAATAGGGACTGTTGGTTGGATCTTTATGAGTCAAAGGGCTTTAATTTCGAGACTTACCACTAGTGATTTTATAGTTTTTGCAGAAACTGCAGCATTACCTAGGAGAAAGATACTGTTCTATTTAATAAGGAATAGTATGCTCCCTCAGGTTACTGATCTTGCCCTTTCTCTAGGAGGTATCTTTAGCGGTGCCCTTGTGACAGAATGGGTTTTTTCCTATCCTGGTATAGGGCAGATACTCTATTCTGCTATTCTTCAGGGAGATTTTAATCTTATGATGGGGATATCAATATTTTCAATAATAGGGATTGCGACAGCTGCTTTAATCTTAGATCTTATATATCCTCTTCTAGACCCAAGAATTCGCTATAAATGAAAGGAGATAAAGATATATGTCTGCATTCAAGGACCTACTTAGAAGTGACCGAAGGTTTTTGGTAGGCTTTTTTATAATTGTAATTGTAGTTATACTCGCATTTATATCTTTTCTTTCACCATATAAACCAGATGAACGGCAGGTCTTACCTAGGGATCGTCAGCCCTCATTTCAGCATCTTCTTGGAACAAACTCACTTGGACAGGATATCTTTTGGTTATTAACATTTGCAATAAAGAATTCACTTATAATAGGACTTCTTGCCGTTTTTTTCTCAAGAATAGGCGCAACTACTATTGGTTTACTTTCAGGGTACATTGGGGGAACTACTGATAAAGTATTATCAACTTTAGCAGACAGCTTTATTGTCCTTCCCCGTCTACCAATTTTGATACTCCTCTCCTTTGTTTTAAGGACTAATTTGAATTTTTTATCTATAGCATTTCTTCTTGCCTTTTTAGATTGGGCGTGGCCGTCGAAAAGATATAGGTCTCAAATTCTAAGCTTAAAAGAAATGGAGTTTACCACTACTGCAGTATTCTCAGGAAGAAGGACATTTGGAATAATATTAAAGGAACATATCCCATTCCTTATCCCTTATATAATGGCTGATTTTATAAGTGGATTTCTATGGGCTATAGGGATGGAAATCACATTATCCGTTCTGGGGCTTTCTAATTTAGATACCCCTACAATTGGAACAATGATTTATTGGGCAAATTATTATCAGGCTATGCTCAAAGGGACATGGTGGTGGATTGGTCCGCCCATTATTGCATTAATAACTACAGTTATAGGTTTTTATCTTCTGTCTGTAAGCATTAGTGATTTCCTTGACCCTAGGACTAGGCTGCAGAGAATAAGATGGAGGGCTGAATGAAAGTAGATTCCTTACCAGTAGTTAAAGTGGAAAGTTTAAAGGCATATTATATATCAGATTTCTATGGAACTAAAAGGACTATTAATGCAGTTGATGAAGTTTCCTTTGAGATATATAAAAATGAAATTTTGGGGATAGCAGGGGAATCAGGATGTGGTAAGACTACATTACTAAAAGTATTATTAGGAATGGTTAAATCTCCTCTTTCTATCTTTGGTGGAAAGGTCCTATATAAAATAGGGGATGAGTATAAAAATATTTTATCCTTCAAAGAAGACGAACTGAACAGTATAAGGTGGGAGGTAGTTTCTTATATACCTCAAGGATCTATGAGTGTTCTTAACCCTGTGAGAAAGATAAAAGATACATTTTTAGACTTTATGGAGGCTCATAAGCCAAATATTAGTAGGAATGATTTTGACTTTCTCGTTAAAGAATATTTAAAAGCACTCGGCTTACCATTAGAAGTGCTAAATTCTTACCCCCACCAACTCTCAGGGGGAATGAGGCAAAGAGTTACTATAGCCTTATCTACCATTTTTAAACCTAAGCTTATATTAGCAGATGAACCCACCACTGCTTTAGATGTAGTAGTACAAAGAGGTATCTTGCAACTCTTAAGGAGGATCCAGAGAGAAGAGGAAAATACATTAGTTGTGGTTTCTCATGATATGGGGGTACATGCACGTATAAGTGATAGGGTTGGGATTATGTATGCAGGTAAAATGATAGAGATTGGAGATACGAAAGATGTATATACTAATCCTATGCATCCATATACAAAGTATTTAATAAATTCTCTTCCAAGGATTGGAGATAAATCTCATAGGACAGGGGTTCCTGGAAGTCCTCCTCTACTTTTAAACCTACCAGCAGGGTGCCGTTTTCAGGAGCGATGTCCAGAGGTAACAGATATCTGCCGAAAAGAATATCCATCTTTAGTAGATGTAGGAAATGGGCATAAAGTAGCTTGTTTTCTTGTGTCGAAGGGAGGGAAAAGCCATGAGCTATAATGAGAAATTACTTTTTATTAGGAACCTTAACAAGACCTTTAGTATAGGAAGTGCCTTTTTTAAAAGCAAGATAGTTGCTGTGAATAAGGTTTCACTTGACCTAGACATAGAAAGAGCAGAGATATTTACATTGGCAGGCGAAAGTGGTAGTGGTAAGACTACTCTTGCTCGTATGTTGCTTGGATTAGTTAAACCTACTTCCGGTACTATACTGTATAAGGGTAAGGATATAACAGAAATAAAAAATGCTAAAGAGTGGCTGTGGTTTACAAAGGAAGTACAGCCTATCTCTCAGAATCCCTTTGACACTTTTAGCCCTTTAAATAGAGTAGAAGCATACCTTTATGATACTGCTATAAATTATAACATAGTTAATAATAGAACTGAGGCAAATCGATTATTAGATGAAAAATTAAGAGCAGTTGGTCTTTCCCTAGATGAAGTGAGAAGTAGATATCCTAATGAATTTTCTGGAGGACAGCTACAGAGAATTTCTATAGCTAGAGCAATTATTACAAATCCCTCTCTTATAGTTGCGGATGAGCCAGTTTCAATGATAGATGCTTCTTTAAGAATGTCTATAGTAAACCTTTTCAAGAATTTAAAGGAACAGTTTAATGTCAGTGTAATATATATTACTCATGATCTTGCTACTGCATATTATATAAGTGATAGAATAGCAATAATGTTAAGAGGAAGTATTGTAGAATCTGGGCCAGTAGAAAAAGTTTTAAACAATCCATTGCATCCTTATACAAGACTTCTTAAACAGTCAGTTCCAGAGCCAAGTATAGATGTCCAGTGGGACGAAGAAATACAGCTCTCAGCGGCTGAGATTAAAGAATTTACTATGTCTGGCTGTAAATTTGCTGGAAGATGTCCCTATGTAATGGATATCTGTAGGGCTCAAGAGCCTGAAGAATTNATCATAGATGGAAGAACCATAAGGTGTCATCTATATACTAGAAAGACATAGATGAATAGCATTATGAGACAAGCGAAAAGGCCCCCTATAAATAAAACTTAAAAACTTGTTGACAAAATTTTACATCTCTGTTATGCTGTTAATAGTAATTGAACAGTGTTTTANAAAATAAAACAAAAGGAGGAAGTGGTATGAAAAGATTAATTNCTATGGTGTTAGTCTGGTTACTGTGTTCATCTGTTTTTATACCTATCCTGTCGGCTCAGGAGAAGGTCCCCTTAAGGGTTGCATGGTGGGGGTCTCAGGACAGACATAACAGGACTCTTAAGGCTATTGAGCTTTTTGAAAAGAAGTATCCAAACATTAAAGTCTATCCAGAGTATACAGCTTGGAGTGATTACTGGACAAAACTAAATACTCAGGCTGCAGGAAAGAATCTTCCCGATGTAATTCAGCAAGACTATGCATATATCTCTGAATGGGCTACAAGAGGTCTATTATTACCTCTAGATGAGTATGTATCTAAGGGGATAATTGATCTATCTAACGTAGCAGAAAATTCCCTTTCACCTGGGAAAGTTGAAGGAAAACTTTACGGTGTAAATCTAGGTACAAATTCTTTGGGGTTTGTCTATGATCCAGAGCTTTTTAAAAAGGCAGGAGTATCACTACCTAAAGCAGGATGGACTTGGAATGATTGCAAAGAGGTTATGTCAAAACTGAAGAGCAAATTAGGCATCTATGGGATAGAAAGTATTACTACTGCTGATGCACAAGTATTTAAGGTGTGGCTTCTCTCACACGGATATTGGCTATACGATAATGATGGTAAGTCTATAGGATATAAAGATGATAAGCTTTTTGTAGATTGGTTTAATCTTCTATTGGAGCTTCAGGATAAAGGGATCATGCCCTCAATAGAAGTAGAAATTGCTAGGGGAACTCTTGGCGTAGAGGATATGTTTATAGTTACTCAAAAATCAGCAATGGGTCTTTTATGGAGTAATCAGCTCGTTGCAGTCTCTAAAGCAGCTAAAGAACGTCCCTTAAGGCTAGCGCTAATGCCAAGGGCTCCAATTCCAAATGCACATCCAGCAAACTATCTTAAGGCATCAATGTTTTTCTCTATCACTTCTCAATCTAAGTATCCTAAGGAAGCTGCAATGTTTATAGACTTTTTCACTAACTCTTTCGACGCAAATAAGGTCCTCTTTGCTGAAAGAGGAGTACCGATCTCTTCAAAGATACAGAAGAATTTGCTTCCTTTCTTAGGAACGTCTCAAAGAGAAACATTCAATTATATAAGACTAGTGGAGAAGAATAGTGTTCCTATTCCTCCTCCTGATCCTCCTGGCGCAAGCGATATTATTAAAAATGTCTGGAATCCAATGGTTGAACAAATTATGTACGGAAGGATTGCTCCTGATAAGGCTGCAATAGAATTTAGAGATAAGGTTAATAAGATCCTACAACAAAAGTAGAGAATTAATTCTTAGTGGTATCCCCAGTAGCTATTTTCACTACTGGGGATTGAATTTAACAGTTAGAAGGGAGAAAATTCTAAAGATGTCTAAGAGAGAAAGATATAATAATATTACTGGATATATATTTATAAGTCCCTGGCTTATAGGTTTTTTTATATTTACCCTTTTTCCTATTATAGTTTCGTTCATTTTGGCCTTTACTAAGTATGATATACTAACTCCACCTCGTTGGATTGCTTTCGACAATTGGTTGAGAATGCTAAGTGATGAGAGGTATCATCATTCATTAAAGGCAACATTTTACTATGTGTTTACAGCTGTTCCTTTAAGATTAGCCTTTGCTCTTTTGATTGCACTTCTATTGAAGCCAACAACGAGACTGACAAGCCTGTTTAGGAGTATCTATTATTTACCTTCACTTATAGGTGGAAGCGTAGCTATAGCAATAATGTGGAGACAAATATTTGGATTAGATGGCCTAGTGAATTTCCTCTTACGTTTAGTAGGAATTAAAGGTCTCAACTGGTTAGGAGATCCAAGAACTGCTATCTGGACACTTATANTATTAGCCGCTTGGCAATTTGGNTCGTCTATGCTGATATTTTTAGCAGGATTAAAACAGATTCCAGAATCTCTCTATGAGGCTGCATCTATAGACGGGGCAAATAAATGGAATCAATTTGTAAAGATTACACTTCCAATGCTTAGTCCGGTAATTTTATTTAACCTCATAATGCAGATAATCAATGGATTTATGATATTCACACAAGCATATATAATAACTAGTGGTGGACCACTAGACACAACTCTTTTCTATGCTCTATATGTATACCAAAGGGCATTCCAGAATCTAGAGATGGGATATGCATCAGCTATGGCATGGATTTTACTTATAATAATAGCCATTTTCACCATATTAGCCTTTAAGTCTTCCAAGTTCTGGGTCTATTATGAATCAGAGGAAATAAGATAGGAGAGAAGAATGGATAGAAAGTCCCAGTGGATTATCTATTATATCACTGTCTTTCTTTTGTGTGTTCCAATGATTTATCCGGTCTTATGGTTGATTGGTAGCTCTTTTAAAGAACACGCTGAGATTTTTGCTAATATTGGATCTGTCATACCCAATAAGTTTACTATAGAAAACTATATAGAAGGATGGAAAGGATTTGGGAATGTNAGTTTTGCTACATTTTTTAGAAATTCCTTTATAATAGCAGGAATAGGAACGATAGGGACAGTAATATCCTCAGCACTAGTAGCCTATGGATTTGCAAGAATTCCATTTAAAGGAAGAAGTTTCTGGTTTGCAGTAATGATGATGACACTGATGCTACCAGCTCAAGTACAAATTATCCCTCAGTATATTATGTTTAATAGATTAAATTGGATCAATACTTTTTATCCACTGATCATACCAAGATTTTTGGGTGGGGTGTTTTTTATCTTCTTAATCATGCAGTTTATCCGGGGATTACCTATAGACCTAGACGAATCTGCAGAGATAGATGGAGCAGGTAGATTTAAAATCTTTTGGTGGATCATACTTCCACTCATAAAGCCAGCATTAATTACCACTACGCTGTTCTCTTTCTATTGGACATGGGATGACTTTTTAGGCCCATTACTCTATCTGAATCAGGCTACACTATATCCAGTTTCATTGGCATTAAAAAATTTTGCAGATCCTACTGCAGTAACAAACTGGGGAGCTGTATTTGCAATGTCTGTTCTCTCGCTAATTCCAGTATTTCTCTTCTTTGTCTTCTTCCAAAAATATCTGGTAGAAGGTATTGCTACTACTGGAATGAAAGGATAATTTAAGTATAAACAGTGTATAATAGGTAAAAACGATATATAATATTATAGAAGGATGGTAGGAGGCTTATAAAAATGCTTGAACAGAAGGTTGCTATTGTAACAGGTGGGGCTAGAGGAATTGGTTATAGTATTGCTCAACAGTTAGTAAAAGACGGCTATGCTCTGGCTATTTTTGACATCATTGTACCTGAGAGTATCAAAGATAAATTGGAAGTCTTCAATAATAGCAGAACTCCATTTTTGTATGTTCAGGGTAATCTTTCTGATTCTAGAGATCGCCAAAAGTTAGTAACTACAGTAATTGAAGATTTTGGTAGAATAGACCTTCTAGTCAATAATGCTGGAGTTGCCCCTAAAGAAAGAAGGGATATCTTAGAGATGACAGAAGAAAGCTTTGACTTTGTAATTGGGATAAATCTTAAAGGGACTCTATTTTTGACGCAGTTAGTAGCAAGGGAGATGATACGTCTAGTGGAATCTGGGATTGAAATTTCTCCTGTCATTATAAATATTTCATCTATGTCTGCATATACCTCATCTACATCACGTGGCGAATACTGTATCTCCAAAGCAGGGGTAAGTATGATAACTAAGCTTTTTGCAGATAGATTGGCTAGTTACGGAATCTATGTCTATGAGATTAGACCTGGGATTATTCTAACCGATATGACCAGTGTTGTTAAGGACAAGTATGACAAATTAATTGAAGAGGGGATAACACCTATTAAACGATGGGGGTATCCTCAAGATATAGCCAACGCAGTGTCAGTACTCTGTTCAGGTAGATTATCATTTTCTACGGGAGAAGTTATTAATGTAGATGGGGGATTCCATATAAGGAGATTATAAGGAGACTAGCTATGGAACATACTCGAATTCAATGGAAAGGGTTTAATTTAGATGTATATTCTTTAAATACTGTTGTGGTTGGCTCTGGGGCTGCTGGATTAAATGCTGCTGACCGCCTATACTTTTTTGGGCAGAGGGATATAGCTATCGTTACAGAGGGACTAATGAAGGGTACCTCCAGAAATACCGGTTCTGATAAGCAGACATACTACAAACTCACTGTAGCAGGACCAAGTTCTGATTCAATATATGAAATGGCTGAGACCCTCTATCAGGGTGGAAGTATGCATGGTGACATTGCTCTAGTAGAAGCAGCGCTTTCTGCCAGATGTTTCTTTAGATTAGTAGACATTGGGGTACCTTTCCCGCATAATAAATATGGAGAATATGTTGGATATAAAACAGACCATGACCCTCGCCAAAGGGCTACTTCAGCAGGTCCTCTTACCTCTAAATATATGACCGAAAAACTCCATAAAGAAGTTGAGAAAAAGGGGATTAAGATATTTGATGGCTATCAGGTAATTGGAATACTTACAGACCACCAGAAGACAAAAACTATAGGGCTTTTGGTATTGAATCTAAATGCCATTAACGACCCTGATAAACGTTATGTTCTCTTCAATTGTACTAATATTGTCTATGCCACTGGTGGTCCTGCAGGTATGTATAAATCCTCTGTCTATCCCGAGAGTCAGACTGGTGCCACTGGAATTGCCCTAGAGGTAGGGGCTCGTGGGAGGAATCTTACAGAGTCTCAGTTTGGTATAGCATCTATTAAATTTAGATGGAATCTATCAGGGACTTACCAACAAGTACTGCCTAGATATGTTTCAACGGATCAAGATGGCAGTAACGAGAGAGAGTTTTTACTAGAATACTTTAAAGAACCTGGCAAAATGCTCGATGCTATTTTCTTTAAAGGTTATCAGTGGCCATTTGATCCGAGGAAGATTAAGAATTTTGGCTCATCATTGATCGATATTCTGGTATATTATGAGAGGGTAATAAAGGGAAGGCGTGTATTTCTAGACTATACGACTAATCCTCTCGGAAAAGATTTTAACTTTAACCTTTTAGGGAAAGAAGCTTATGATTATCTTAAAAATTCAGGAGCACTTTTGGGTACGCCATTAGAACGTTTGATGCATATGAATCAGCCAGCAGTAGAATTGTATAAAGACCATGGGATTGACCTATCCAAAGAATATCTAGAGATAGCCGTATGCAATCAACATAACAATGGTGGTTTAGCTGGTAATATATGGTGGGAGAGTAACTTAAAGCACTTCTTCCCTGTAGGAGAAGTTAATGGGTCTCATGGTGTATATCGTCCAGGTGGAAGTGCTTTAAACTCTGGACAGGTAGGTAGTACTCGGGCAGCACAATTCATCGCAAATTGCTATAGAGAAGACCCAATGCCTGTAGAAAAATTCTTCGAAGTTGTTGAAGAACAAGTAAAGGTAAAAATTGATTTGGGTCGGAAGTTTCTATCCAATTTAGCAGAGAAAGGAAATGTATTTGAGATTCGTCGCCAGATTGGCGAACGTATGGACCGAAAAGGGGCTATGATCCGTTCTTTAGATGAGGCATATTCAGGTGCTCAAGAGGCAAAAGATGCCTTTAAAGTATTGCCAGAGATTACTAGACTTTCATCGATCTATGAGCTTCCTTATGCTTACCAAAACTATGATTTACTTCTCACTCAATATGTCTACCTCTCAGCCATTGTCAATTATATTGAAAAAGGTGGTAAGAGTCGTGGGTCGTATCTTGTTTATACTCCAGAGGGAGAATTAGCTTTTTCTGACCTTCCGGAGGACTTCAGATTCTCTCTGGATGATGGAAGGTTATCTAACTTGGTCCAAGAGGTCTGGTATGAGAACGGAGAATGTTACTTTGAATGGTCTCCAGTACGTCCTATTCCAAAGGGGGACGATTGGTTTGAAAATATATGGAATGACTATAGAAAAGGCGATATTTTTAGAAAGGACTGAAAGACTATGAGTAAAGATATATCGGTTTTATTAGTAGGAATAGGTGGTTATGGTAATAACTATGTAAAAGCCATGTTAGAAGATGGGGAAATTCATAGGGCGAAGCTTGTTGGGGTGGTGGACCCTTATCCGGAAAATTCTAAATATTTCGAGACCCTTAAAGAGAAAAAGGTGCCTATATTCTCTAGGATGGAAGATTTTTATGCCTCTAATACAGCTGATTTAACTGTAATTTCGTCTCCTATACAGTTCCATTGTAGACAGACCTGTATGGCATTGAATAATGGTAGTAATGTTCTCTGTGAAAAACCAGCAGCCGCTACTGTTCAAGAAGTGCAAGAGATGATAGAGACTCGAAATAAGACAAAACTTATAGTGGCCATTGGTTTTCAATGGTCTTATGACCCTGCAGTTCAATCGCTTAAAAATGACATAAATATAGGCATTTTAGGTAAGCCGAAAAGATTCAAAACTATTGTCCTCTGGCCTAGGGATACTAATTATTATAAACGAGGGTGGGCTGGTAGGATCCGAGATAATGAAGGAAACTGGGTATTAGACAGTGTTGCTAATAATGCTACAGCCCATTTCTTACATAATATGTTGTTTGTCCTGGGTAAAGAACTAGATCAGAGTGCCAAACCAATCGAGATAATAGCCGAACTCTATAGGGCAAATGATATAGAAAACTTTGACACCTCTATAATGAGAATCTTAACAGAAGATAGGGTAGAACTGTTATATTATGCTAGTCATGCTGTAAAGGATACACTAGGACCCAGATTTATATATGAATTTGAAAATGCAATAGTTGCCTATTGTGAACCTGAGATAACAGAAAGTATAAACAATCTTGTAGCTGTATTACCAGATGGTAAGATCAAAGAGTATGGGAGTCCAGACCATGGAAGTATTCAAAAACTATGGATTGTTATAGATGCTATTAGGGGTAATGGCACTATTCCCTGTACTATTGAGACAGCAATGAGTCATACACTTTGCATTAATGGAGCCCAAGAGTCTATGCCTTGTATTATAACCTTTCCCCCTGAACTAATACGAAAAGAAAAAGAACCAGAACTGATCTGGGTGGACGGGCTTGAGGATGTGTTAAAGGAATGCTATGGTAAAGGGGAATTACCATCTGATTTAAAAGTAAGTTGGGCAAAGGCTGGAAAACAAATATCTTTAACAGAGTTGTATAAATGAAAATCAGAAGAGGAAAGGGAAGTAGAGAAGGAAATAGATTGAGCAATATACAGAGTCTAGAGAGGGCTTTAAATATTATAAATATACTTGCCTATTCAGAAAAGCCAGTGGGGGTTACTGAGATAGGTAAGCTCCTTGGAATTCATAAGAGTACAGCATATAGACTTATCCTTACATTGAGGCAATTTGGCTATGTAGAACAGGATGAGGAAACAGAGAGGTACTACTTAGGGTTAAAACCGTTAGAGCTTTCGAATATTATCCTTGAACGTCTAGATATAAGGAAGATAGCTCATCCGTATTTGGAAGAGTTATCTGGCAGAGTAAATGAGACAGTACACCTTGCTGTAAGAGAAGAGGATGAGATTGTATATATAGATAAAGTAGAGAGTAAGCAGGCAATAAGAATGTATTCGAGGGTAGGGGCAAGAGCTCCATTATACTGTACCGCTTTAGGAAAATGTCTATTGGCTTTTGGACCTCAGGAGCTTATTGAAAAGTGGATTTTTAAGAAAGAGCTTCCTCCTAGGACTGAAAGTACTATAAAGACAGGGGAAGAGCTTCAGAAAGAACTTATGGAGATAAAGAGACTTGGTTATGCATTAGATAGAGAAGAATTTGAACAGGGAGTAAAATGTATAGGGGTGCCTATACTGAATAAATCAGAGAGGGCTATTGCCGCTATAAGTATTTCTATCCCTGCCTTTAGGGTTACAGAAGAGAAAATTCAAGATTTTATCCCAATACTTTTGGAAACTGGTGAAAAGATTTCTAAAAGGCTAAAATTTCTATAACAGGAGGTTGATGTTGCCTAACTTAGAAACAAATTATGCAGGTATAAGGTTAAAGTCTCCCATAATAGTATCTTCAGCAGGTATAGCTGAATATGCCAATCAAATAAAGAAGATAGAACACTCTGGAGCTGGAGCAGTAGTAATGAAGTCCTTTTTTGAGGAAGAGATATGTAGAAAAGCTCCAACTCCAAGGTTTAAGGTGTTAAAAAGGGGATATAACGGGAATTCTTCCACTACTCTATACTCATACGAGCAGGCAAGTAACCTTGGACCTCAGGAGTATGCAGATGAGATATCAAAGGCAAAAGAGATTGCTGATATACCTATCTTTGCAAGTTTAAATTGTGTTACATCTGAAGGTTGGGAAGAGATGTCTCTTCTCGTAGAGAGAGCAGGAGCTGATGGGATAGAATTGAATGTGAGTTGTCCCCATGGTGTCCATATAATGGAGGGAAGAACTCTAAAAGATGAGATAAAAAAGGCACTTGAAGCCACAAGCAGTGTAAAGATTCCTAGGATAGTAAAGCTCAGTCCACAGACAAATAATCCTTTAATAGAAGCGTTAGAAGTTGAAAAAATGGGAGGAAATGGTATTATAGCATTTAATAGATTTACAGGATTAGATATAGACTTAGAGACAGAGAAGCCTATTCTACATGGGGGATATGCTGGTCATGGAGGAAGCTGGGCTATATATTATAATTTACGATGGATCACCGCTATGTATCCATCTCTTCATATACCTATAGCTGCAAGTGGTGGTGTTACAGACGGAAAGGATGCTTTTAAGTATATCCTTGCAGGAGCAACTGTGGTCCAGATATGTACTGTAATCTTGTTCAAAGGTTATGAGGTGATTAAAAGTATAAACGAAGAGCTTTGTAATCTTATGGAAGAAAAGGGGTACTATTCTCCAGAGAATTTTAGGGGTAAGGTGGTTGATAAGATTCTTTCATTTAGAGAGGTTGACAGAAGAAAGCTCTATGTGGCAAGGATAGAGCAGGAAAAGTGTAGTCAATGTGGAATATGTTATAGGTCTTGCTATAGTGAGGCTATAGAGTACAAAGATGGACGTTTCTATATAAGTGAAAACTGTCTTGGCTGTGGACTCTGTGCAGAGCTATGTCCTAGAGGAGCGATAGATTTAGTGAGAGGTATTACATAAAGAAAAACTAAAGGAGGTTTACTTGCCTGAAGTAATTGGTCTAGGAGAAATAATGGTAGTTATGGACCCTCTACTAACTGGCCCTTTAAGGTATGTAGAACATTTTAGAAAGACCATAGGAGGGGCAGAAGGCAATGTCTGTATTGGTATTGCAAGATTAGGACATACATCAGGCTGGATAGGTAGAGTAGGAAATGATGAGTTTGGTCGGTTTATAATCTCTTTCTTAAAAGGTGAAGGAGTAGACATCTCCTGCGTAAAGGTAGTAGAAGGTTTTACTGGTCTCTATTTTAAAGAAAGAAGGGGGCTTGGGGATACAAAGGCTTACTATTATAGAAAAAATTCAGCCGGAAGTACCATCTTTTGGAAAGATATCGTTGAGTCATATCTAGAAGGGGCAAAATTCTTTCATACAACTGGCATTACTTTGGCATTAAGTGATTCTTCAAAAGAAGCAGTAAAATATGGGTTGGAGCTAGCTAAGAATCTAGGTATACTTGTCTCTTTTGATGTAAATTTAAGACTAAAGCTCTGGAAGAAAGAGGATGCTAAAAAGGAAATCCCTGAGATTATTTCAGAGGTAGATTTAGTATTTCTCACCCAAGAAGAAGGGGGCATAATCTTTGATATAAGGAAACCAGAGTTACTCATTGAGAAAGTCTTATCAATGGGCCCTGAGATCGTTTGTGTAAAACTTGGCAAAGAGGGGGTAATCGTAGGGAATAGTAAAGGAGAATTGTACCCTGTGCCTGCCTTTGATAACTTCCATTCTGTAGATAATATAGGTGCTGGAGATGGCTTTGTGGCAGGATTTTTAGTCGGTCAGTTAAAAGGTTGGAGTTTAAAGGATTCTGCTCTATTAGGGAATATAGTTGGAGCTTATGCAACTACAGTTACTGGAGACATAGAAGGATTTCCTACATGGCAGGAAGTAGAAGAGATCTTAGGAGGAAAGGAGATTATAAGGAGATAGAGATTCTTTTAAAGAGATGGAACAATAAGGTATAAGTATATACTACAAAAGAAAGCGGTTGTTTTTTATAAAATTGTATTGTATAATCTAAATGCTGAAATAAATAAAAACAAGGAGGTCTAAGGGTATGAAAAGTTTAAGGTCTTTATTAATGTTAGTAGTAGGTTTAAGCCTAATAGTAGGGAGTGTTCAGTTTTCTTTTGCCCAGAAGTATCCTATTCCGTCTCAGTATAGTACAATAGCTGAGTATAAAAAGGCTACAGGAAAGGATATAGCCTCATTTAATGAGGCTCCTATGTTAGCTGACTTAGTGAAGCAAGGTAAACTCCCCACTCTAGATAAGAGACTTCCTGCGGAACCACTTGTGGTTGTGCCAGTAGAAGAGGTTGGGAAGTATGGTGGGGACTGGAGGAGTGTTACTCTAGGAGTAGCAGACAATGCCTGGTTCCAGAGGACGGTAGATTATGAAGGTCTAGTAAGATGGGCTCCAGACTTTAATACAGTTGTACCAAATCTAGCAAAGAACTGGAAGATAACTGATGGGGGTAAGACCTTTATTTTCTATCTCAGAAAAGGTATAAAATGGTCTGATGGTCAACCATTTACTGCAGACGATATACTATTCTGGTATGAAGATATCCTTTTAAACAAGGACCTTACTCCTACTATACCAAAATGGCTTACCACAGATGGACAGCCTGTGAAGGTAGAGAAAGTAGATGACTATACGGTAAGATTTAAGTTTACACAACCTAATGGTCTATTCTTGCAGAGGCTTGCTACCCCAGATGGGGTAGGATTAATAGTCCCGAAACACTATATGAAACAGTTCCACCCTAAGTATACTCCAAAAGAAAAACTAGATGCAATGGTAAAAGAGCAAAAACTCACCGATTGGTTTACTCTATTTAGTAATGAAAATACTTGGTGGCTGAATCCTGAAAGGCCAGTCCTTTTTGCCTGGAGGCCTACGAATGTTTTGGGCTCAGGTCCTAGATACATCTGGGAGAGAAATCCATACTACTGGAAGATAGATACAGCTGGAAATCAACTTCCATATTTAGATAGGGTAGTCTTCGATGTGGTAGAAAATGCAGAAGTAGCTTTGATGAAGGCGTTAAATGGAGAGATTGATATGCATAGTAGACACTTTAATACTATGCAGAATTATACTGTCTTGGCAGAGGGGAAAGAGAAAGGTGGATACAGACTATTTACTACCATACCAACAGGTATGAATGCTGTAATAGTTGCCTTTAACCTCAATCAGAGTGATCCGGTTTTGAGAAAGATATTTAATGACAAAAGATTCCGATTTGCTATGTCATTAGCAATCAATAGAAAAGAGATAATAGACCTTGTTTACCTTGGTAAAGCAGAACCCTGGCAGGCTGCTCCTCTNAAAGAATCTGCATTTTATAATGAAAAACTAGCCAAGGCATATATAGACTATGACCCTACAAAGGCAAATAAACTTTTAGATGAAATGGGGCTTAAAAAAGGTCCAGACGGTATAAGGTTAAGACCAGATGGTAAGCAACTTGGTGTTACTATAGAAGTAGTAGCAGGTTTTAGACCTGACTGGATAGATGCCTGTGAACTAATAAAGAAATACTGGGAGGCTGTAGGGGTAAAAACCGCAATCAAAACTGAGGATAGGTCTATATTCTATACAAGAAAGGCTACAGGAGACACTGAGGTTACTATATGGAGTGGAGATGGTGGTATGGAGGTTCTACTAGAACCAAGATGGTACTTCCCATTTAGCTCCGAATCCAACCAAGCTCCACTATGGCAACTCTGGTATAACTCTGGTGGAAAATCCGGAGAAGAACCACCTGCAGAGGTTAAGAAACAAATGCAGTTGTACGATGAGATTATAAAGACCACTAGTTTTGCTAGACAGAAACTTTTGATGAAACAGATACTTGATATAGACGCAAGTAATCTCTATGTGATAGGTATATGTACTAACCCTCCAGGTTATGGAATAGTAAAGAATAACTTTAGAAATGTCCCAGATAGTATGTTTGATGCCTGGTTGTATCCAAATCCATCTCCAACTAATCCTTGTCAATACTTTAAGAAGTAAAACTAACTCTCGTAGTTAGCTTATGGGTGGTGAGTCTGAAGGAAAGACTCACCACCCAATTATTTATGTTAGTGATGTAAAATAGTATAATAAGAGTGAGATTAAAAGAGATTTAGAGTTCCCAATAATCTGGAAACTAACATATGAGGTGATGTAATGGAGATTAAAGAGATAATTTTCATTGTAGAAGAGGATCTGGAAGGTGGATATAATGCTAGAGCATTAGGATATCCTATCTTTACTGAAGGGGAAACTATGGCAGAATTAAAAGAAAATATTAGAGATGCCATAAAGTGTCATTTTAATGAAGAAGAAGATATTCCTAAGATTATCCGATTATATATTGTAAAAGAAGAGATCCTTGCATATGCCTAAAATTCCAAGGGATATTTCTGGTAGAGAACTAGCTAGGCTACTTCGTAAATATGAGTATACTCTTGTTAGAGAAACGGGGAGTCACTTAAGACTGAATACTAATATTATGGGATCTAGTCATAGTATTACTATTCCAGACCATACCACACTAAAAATAGGGACAATTAACAATATCTTAAATGAAGTAGCCTCTTATTTAAAGATTTCTAAAGAAAAACTGATAAATGAACTCTCTGGATCATAACTAGTGTCTCTCCTATCCACTGTTTTGTAATTTTAGCACTGTGGCAAGGAGGCAAAATAGTATAATAGGAGTAAGATTAAAAGAGGTTTTAAAGTTTCCGAGGACCCGATTATTATTCTGGAGGTGATGGAGATGTATAATGTGGCAGATATTAAAGATGTAAAAGAGGCTTTATCTAAAGAGGTATTAAATAATCTTATAGTCTTAAGGGGGGAAGAAATCAGGGAAGATATCCCTAGGGATGAAATAATTAAATCCTGTGAAGAACTTGTAAGGATGCAGATACCAGAGGCTAGATACTCGTCTTTTAGGGAATTTCAAGTCACTGGAAATAGGACCCACTATGAGGGACCACATAAACTGAAGAGGGAAAATTTATATCTATTAGCTATTGGGACCTTTCTTACTGAAAGAGAAGACTTTTTACTGAGATTACAGGATTATATCTGGGATATATGTAACGAGATAACCTGGTGTTATCCTGCTCATCTACCAGAAGAGTTAAATTATGATGAACCATACATAGACCTCTTTGCCTCTATGACTGCAGAGCAACTTGGAGAAATCTTAGACCTCTTAGGAGAAAGACTAGATAGGAACGTAAGGGAGAGAATAAAGTATGAGCTCAAGAGAAGGATATTTACACCATTCTATGAAAATCCAGATAGATACTGGTGGGCTAATGCCTACTGGTCTAACTGGTGTGCTGTCTGTACTGGAGCAATAGGTGCATCTGCTATAGCGGGTAGAGCGGAGGAGCCATATCTCAGTAAGATACTTTTTGATGTAATCCAGAGACTGAATAGGTATCTTGACTATTTCGATGATGAGGGTGGATGGGTAGAAGGGATAGGATACTGGAACTTTGGGCTGACACATCTGGCTAGATTTGCTGATAGTCTATATAGGATTACTGAAGGGAGAGTAAACATTTTTGAGCATCCAAAGCTTCAAGTTACTGGAATGTTCCCCATACACTGTTATTTACCACCTGACAGATTTGTCAATTTTGGGGATTGTCCTCCGTGGGGTTTGAAGTTAAATAGAGACCTTGTAGTACTCCTTTCTAGTTATACTAAAACGGGAAGCAGGTTAAATTGGCTATCNTCTCAGGTTGATATGAGAGAATTGGAGAACTTTAGATGCCTCAGAAGAGAAGAATCTAAAGAGATAGAGACACCTAAAGAGACCTCTATCCATTTCCGTAGTATAGATTGGGTTATAACCCGTAGAAGTTGGAATGATAAGCTTGGACCAGTGTTAGCTGTAAAGGCTGGCAATAATGGAGAGCCTCACAATCAACTGGATGTTGGTCACTTCATATTCCATGTCTATGGTCAATCCTTCTTACACGATTTAGGTGCAGGATTGTATACAAAGGATTATTTTAGAGAGGAGCGATATAAGAATCCATTCTGTAATGCTGAAGGCCACAGTCTTATCTTTATAGATGGTGAGAGTGAAGGGATAGGAAAAGAGTTTAAAGGAGAGATAGTATCATTTGAAACTAGAGAGGATAGGGACATTATTACATTAGATATTACCGAAGCNTATCCTTCTGATAAGGTAAACAAGATAATACGTACCTTCTATTTCATCAAGAATAGACAAGATGGTGGAGTCGTTATTGAAGATTATGTCTATGCAAAGACAAAGGGGGAGATAGAGTCTAGAATTCAGGTAAATGGTAAAATAGAAAGAGTAGGAGAAAAAGAAATTATACTAAGAGGAAACCTTGGAAATATTTATATAAAAGTAGAAAGTCTGCAAGATAGTGTTTTAGAGATTGGAGAATTGAAAGACTTAGTATTTCATAATGAATTAAAGAAGTCAGCCAATTTTATAAGGATAATATCAAAGGATACAGACAATGCGAAGTTTGTAGTGAGAGTTTTGCCTTTTAGAGACTCTAAAGAGTTGAATATATAGGAGGTTAATATGAAGCTTTCCTTTAGTACATTAGGTTGCCCAAATTGGGATATAGAACAGATAGTTCAGTTTGCCAGAGAGTACGGCTATGATGGGGTTGAATTAAGAGGAGTTGGAAGNCAACATATTTCTCTTGAGGTTTCACCACAGGAGAGAAGAGAGATAAAGAAATTCTTCGAAGACAATGGGATAGAGATTGCCTGTATAAGTGCCTACACGAGATTTGCCTCNCCGTCAGAAGAAGAAAGAAGAATGAATATAGATACNCTTGTCCAGTATTGTGATCTGGCAAAAGAGATAGGGGCTCCTATCGTAAGAAGTTTTGTAGGAAATCCTCCAGAGAGGGTCAAAGAGGAAGAATGGCTAAGTTATATTCCAGAATCTTTAAATGAAGTCGGAGAGAGAATAGACTCTCTTGGAGTAACTGTAGTCATAGAAACCCACGACTATTTCTCTACTGGGAAACTTATAGGTATGCTTATAGAAAGGACTAATAATAAAAATATAAAAGCATTATGGGATGTCTGGCATCCTTATAGAATGGGAGAAAGTCCTGAGGAGACATTAGACTATCTAAGAAACTATCTAGTGCATACACATATAAAAGATGCCAAGAAAGTAAATGACCAGTGGCAATTAGTTCTTCCTGGAGGAGGAGATATCCCTTTGGTAAAGATAGTAGGACTTCTAAAGAGTATAGGTTATAATGGTTATCTTTCTTTTGAGTGGGAAAAGGTGTGGCATCCAGAGATTGAAGACCCTGAAATTTCTTTTCCAAGATATATAGAGTATATGAAATATATTGGTGTATAATTAGGAATAGGAGGAATGAGAAAGACGATTACAGTAAGGCTGAATTGGTAAAAGAGTTTTGAAAAGTGGATAGGCGGCGTAGATGCTTAGAGGTATCATTCCTGTGCTTGTAATTCTATTTAAAGAGGAAGAGATAGATTATTAGAAATTACTCATTTCAGATCGTAAGGGATTAAAAAAGTGAAAAATTAAGCTTCTAACAGTAACATCATATCTTCCCCTAATTTTTCTCAATTGCCTTTTTAAAAAGTAGAATGTCTAATTGAAAGAGGCTAGGGATTCTATAAAGAAGTCCCTCTTACAAAATTGTATAAAAGTGGATAATTTCTGTGTATTTTTATAATTCTCTTGACAGATCAGGCATTTAGTTGTATATATAAGCATATGAGATTACAAATTGGGAGCACCGGGGTTTTAGATAAGAATAGCCCGATACCACTTTACTACCAGCTAAAAGAGATACTTTTATATAAGATAAGAAACGGGGAAATAGGTAAAGATGGAATTCTCCCCTCAGAAGAGACACTCTGTAAAGAATATGGTATAAGTAGAGGTACTGTAAGGAAGGCAATCGCTGAGCTAGAGAAAGAGGGCTATGTAGTTTCAGAACAGGGTAAAGGTGTATTTCTAGTAAAACCCAAGTTTGAACAGAGCCTACTCAGGTTCTATAGTATTGGAAGAGAGATGCAGAGTAGGGATGAGGACTTTCATACCAGGGTAATAAGTAAAGAGGTCTCTAAACCCACCAGAGGTATTCAAGAGACTTTAGGCATCAGAGAAGATGAAGACCTAAACAAAATAGTAAGGTTGAGATATCTAGATAATGAACCGGTAATAATAGAAAATATCTTTATACCAATCAGAGTATGTCCAGATCTCCTAAAGGAAGATTTAGAAAGCATACCGTTATACGATATCTTAGAGGATAAGTGTAATCTGAAGCTATTAAAGGTAAGAGAATCACTGGAACCTGTAGTGCTCAGAAAAGAAGAGGCTAAATTATTAGAATGCAAGGTAGGTTTACCTGCATTTCTAGTGGAGAGGGTTACATATCTTACGGATGGAAGCTCGATAGAGTTGAGGAAGAGTGTTATAAGGGGTGACAGGTTTAAGTTTACAACAGAACTCTACAGGTGAAAGAGAGGTGATG